>Ga0105047_10008412_pt1 | contig 17171 bp, 16 predicted proteins | sample MAT04_FD_78384 | JGI IMG/M metagenome (GOLD analysis project Ga0105047, IMG submission 78384) | Freshwater microbial communities from Lake Fryxell liftoff mats and glacier meltwater in Antarctica - MAT-04 (megahit assembly) | ecosystem: Environmental > Aquatic > Freshwater > Ice > Liftoff...
CGCCTTGCAGACCGGTGGCACCCGTCGCGCCCGTGGCACCTTGTGAGCCAGTCGCTCCGGTCGCGCCCGGGTCACCTTGCAGACCTTGCGGGCCAGTCGCTCCGGTCGCGCCCGGGTCACCTTGCAGACCTTGCGGGCCAGTCGCTCCGGTGGCACCGGCATCACCTTGCGGGCCCTGCGGTCCAGTCGCACCAGTCGCACCAGTCGCACCAATCGCGCCCGTCGCGCCCGTCGCGCCCGTCGCGCCTGTCGCACCGGCATCACCTTGCGAACCTTGCGAACCCATCGGGCCAGTCGCACCCGTCGTGCCTGTCAGACCAGTGGCACCGGTTGCCCCGGCCGGGCCCGTATCACCTGGCACTCCCTGAATACCTTGAGCACCTTGTGTGCCCTGCGGCCCAATCGGCCCAGTCGCGCCCGTCAGCCCAGTCGCACCGGTCGGCCCCGCAGCACCAACGGCGCCCGTGTCGCCCTGCGGCCCGATCGGGCCCGTCGCACCCGTCAGCCCCGTCGCGCCCGCATCGCCTTGCGTTCCAGCCGGACCGATCGGTCCGGTCGCGCCCACAGCGCCAGTTGTGCCAGTCGTGCCCGTCGGCCCGATCGGGCCAATCGCGCCCACAGATCCCGTCGCCCCCGTCGCCCCCGTTGCACCAGTGGCTCCAGCCGGGCCGATCGGGCCAGCCGGTCCTGCGACACCCGTCGCGCCCGTCGTCCCAGTGGGCCCCCCAAGTCCGGTCGGGCCAGTCGGTCCAACTGGTCCAGCCGGGCCCGCAATGCCCGTCCCCGGCAGCAGTGTCGCCGTCGCCGGCATCTGCTGGCCCGGGACCGTAAACGTCAGTTGCGTGTATGTCAGTGGCCCGGCCCCCGTATCGATCGCCACCGACGGCGAAGCCGTCGTATTGAACTGCGAAACACCCACAAACACGGGCCCGCTACCCGTCGCTTCGATGGCCGCCGCGCTGCCGGAGTTGATCGTGCCCGACGTGAACGAGAAGCCCGCATCAGAACTCACCACCACGCGTCCGGTCTGTGAACCCCCGTTGATCGAGACCACCGTCGCCTCGCCGCCCGCCGCGCTTGTCACGCTCGCGCTCACGCCATCAGCCAGGGCGTGCACGTTGCTCCAGCGCGTACCCGACAGCACGCCCTCCGTCACACTCAACACCGGCACCGTCGCCACAGTTGACGCCGCCGCTCTGGCCGTGATGTTGAGCCCGTTCACTTCCGACCGACGCGTTCCGGTCGCGCCCGTGTTGCTCATCACCACCGCGCTCTGCCCCGCGCTCCCCGTGAGCGTCGAGTTATAGATGAACATTCGCTGCGCACCCGTGCCGGCGAAAGCCAGTGCCGGGCCGCCCGAAGCGATGACGTTCATGCCCGACCACGAAGTGAAGTTCCCGTCAAGCGTCTGCACACTCGGCGACGACCCCGAGAGGTTGACGGTCACCGTGCCGACAACGGTCGTCGCCTGCCCGTTCTCCTGATGCACCGCCACCACATGCACGCCGCGCCGCATCGTGATGTTGCCGGTATAGGTGCCCGGGAACACCAGCACAACCTTCTGATCGTTGAAGTCGGCACCGTCGGCCACGGCCGCGTTGATCGCCGCCTGAATCGAAGTGTACGAAAAGCCCGCTCCGTCCGGCGTCACGATGAACTCCGCCGCCGCCCAACCCGGAAGCCCCATGAGCCCCTGCGGGCCTTGTGCGCCCTGCGGCCCCTGCGAACCTTGCGAGCCGGGATTGCCGTCATTGCCGCGTGCGCCCGCGTCGCCACGGTCACCGCGGTCTCCCCGACCACCCTGCAGGCCTTGCAGGCCCAAATTTCCGTCGTTTCCGCGTTGCCCGTCATTGCCGCGCGGCCCAGGATTGCCGCTGAGCGCAAACAGTGCATACGGCGCGGGTGTCAGCGACTGCCGGGGCGTCATCGTGATCCAGAGGCCCGTACCGGCCGGGTTGCGGACCTGCATCTCGAGATAGCGCGGGTCGCCGTTGAAGTTCTGCACGCCAAAGTCGAGCTGCGCCTGCACAAGGCCGCGCACGACCGAGTGACCAGACAGTTCCAGCGTCGGCCCGAGCTGAGCGCCCTGAGCGTCGTCATCCCACAGAGTAAAGCGCAGATCGACCAGCCCGTTAACCGGCGACCCACCCTGATTCAGGCGTCCCTGATACGTAAACGCGGTGTTGGCCGACGCCTGCGCCGCGGCATCGTGCGCGGGCAGTAATGTACCGGATACCGACGCCAGCAACGCACAGGAAAGTGATAGCGAACTCAGCGATCGAGCAGAACGGTGGGCCATGGTGAACTCCTCTCGGTCTTTTCAGCCAGATTGACCAGACGCAATGCCCAGTCATGCAGGGTGTGAATATCGGGCGGTTTCCCTATTCCGCTCCAAAATGTCAAGACTCTCGCGCTCCTGTGCGACGCTGACCATAATAAAGGACGAACCCGTCCGAAGGTGGATTGGCCTTGAAAACAAGCATGTGTTGATGGACCGAGCGCCGCGTCCTCACACCAGATACGGGTTAAATGCCGTATGAGCATTCACCGGTCAACCCAGTCCCAGACCTACACCGCGCCCGTTGGCGCTGCAGCATCGTTCAAAGTCGCGGCGACAGGAACGGGCCAACTCACCTATAAGTGGCGCCGGGTGGGCGGCCCCAATGGCGGAGTGCTCTTAAACAACGGCAACATCGACGGTGCTAACACCCCGACACTGACAATCGCTCCGGCCGCGATATTCGCCAACGGAACAGCTTTTGTTTGCACCGTGACCAACGCGTGCAGCTCGTCCGCCTCCGACCCCGCGGTGCTCCTTCTGGGGCCAGCGTGTCCAGCCGGCTTCAATGTCGATGGTGAAGTGAATCCTGATGACTTGGCGAATTTCATTGGGGTCACTTTGGGGGTGGGTGCCAGTGAGCGAGCCGATTCGAGAGAGGGCAGAGGCTGCGGCGGAGGAAGTTGACCTGCCGATTCACGCGAGCGAGCGAGCGGCGGTGGGGTTGTCCATGCGGGCCAATATCCGCGTGGCGAGTCTTTGGAACTGAGTTTTGCAGTCTTGGACGGCCGCGTAGTGACCGCCGATGGCACCATCGGATGCCGTCAGGTGGAACATCGGCTTGCGCGCATCCTGCGCCATCGGCATCAAACTCTTAAAGTGCTTAAGCATGGCAAGTTGGTTGTCGTCTGATTCGGCTATTGACGCGGCTGGCGTTTGCCCCAAAACCTCACGAGCGTAAATTTCCGGGATTCGGTTTGCCCATTTCAGATACGATTTAACCGGGCGGTTTTGGCGCACCGACGGATTGAGCAGGACGTATCCGAGTGGTGTCATTTGGCCCGACGGGAGTGAGAGGCCGAAGGGAACGCGTCCCTTTTGTCGCGTCCGCCAACCTTGCCGCCAGTCGCGGAGGGTCGGACCCAAGTTGCGGAGGCCTTGAAGGGAAAAAAGATCGGCGCCCAACGGGATGACGATGAAGTCAGCGGCGACGAGCGCGGCCCGATTCAAGGCGCCAATGTTCGGCCCGACGTCGATGAGTACCAGATCGCTGCCGCACGTTGTCGCGGCCGTCTCCATTATTCGGTGAAACGCGGTTACCACGCGGAAGCCATCGCCAGCAGTCGCGGCGTTGTCAGAAAGGCAACTGCCCCAGCCGTCTGAAATACGATCCTCGAAGGCGCTGAGTCCAAGATCGCCCGGGACGATCGAGAGCCGCGGAGCGATCTCCGTCGGCGTGGGCGCGCAGATATCCCCCAAACTATTCAGCAACGGATCGATCGCGCCCAGGATGGTGCCCGGGTGCGCTCCCTCGGGCCACAAGGTCTCGACTTGGATCTCATCGAGAAAGTTGCTGGTGAGATTTGACTGGGGGTCGAGGTCCATCGCAAGCACACTGTGGCCCATATCGCGCAGCATCCACGAGAGGTGGTAGACCATCGACGTCTTTCCGACACCGCCCTTGTTATTGAAGAACGCGATTGTTCTCATGTCCGCTTGCTCACGATCATGGCGAGATGATTCTCTCCGACAACGTATTGCAGTTCAGGGCTCTGGTTGTCGCGGAGGTATTGTTTTGCCAGCGCAATCCCGCGACCGAATCTGTTGGCAAAGCCGAGCGTCTTGGCGGCCTCGGCGAGCACCGGATTGCGATAGGCGGTGCCGTTTGGAAACATCGCCTTGGTGAGATCACCGTAGAGTGCGCCCGGATTCTGAATCTCGATACGATCCGAAAAATGGTTGATCGAAACGGGCGTTGTCGAGCCGTCATAATTGCGGTGAATGACCGCGTTCATGAAAAGTTCGTGCAGCGCAACCTCGGGATAGTCGGCCACGACGACTTCCGAAAGGTCCGGCCTGCGAATCGGGCGATTCCCGGCTAGGTCTTTGGCGAGCCGATCAATGTCGCGCATCAGGTTGAGCAGGTCGCCACTGAGCGCTTGTTCTTTCAGCACCGGGGCGGCTTGAGTGACGCCGTCGTACCGGACGTACTGCACATACGCACCGGGGACAAACGAGAGCGGGTCTTTACCAAACAAGAGAACCGCAGCGTTGGTGGGGGCGGCGAGTTTTTTGTGGTAGAGGCGGAGCGAGCCGAGTTGTTCCTCCACCGTTCGGCCATTGTCGATCAACACCTCTCGTGACACGCTGCTCGGGAGATAGCTGACGGTAAAGAGATCCATGGCCAGATCATCAAGCGAGGCACCCATGCACGCACGCATGTCCCAGGTTCGTGCGCGGTCTACGCGTCGTTCTTCCAAACGCCGTTCTTGCTCGGAAGTGGCGCGGTCCTTGGACGGCCCGGTGCGAATCCAAACGGTTTGCTTGTATCGCACAGGCGGCATGTCTGACGGAAGCACTTCAACGACGGCAATGTCTGCCCCGTTGTGAGATGCTTTGGCCACGTGCATGTTGGGAATCGGAAGAATGTTCCCATTGTCGCGAAGGCCAGCAAGACTCTCACGGAGCCGCTCGTCTATTGTCGCGCCGGTCGGCACGCCCGACTTGTTGACCCCGACAAGGAGGTATCCGGGAAGGCCCGAATCTGGCATGTCATTGGCGAAGGCACAAATCGCTTCACAGAACTTGTCGGTATCCTTGAGCGACTCGGTTCGCTCAACCCTAAACGATTCGAGATCGGCGAGGAGGGCTTGGATATCGGGCATTTTGGCCATTCACAAAGGGTATGCGGCACCGTGAAAACGATGCCGACCTGAACTCGTCGCGTCAGCGAAGAGGGCAGTTTGTCTGCTTGGCCGTCGGCGACAGCCATGCTCGAGCCCGCACCAAGGGCCGGCGACGGTTTACGCCTTCCCTTCCTTCTTTGTCTTGGCCGTAATCTTCTTCAGGTTTGCCTTCCTGTCGGCCGCGCGTTCTTTTTCGTGGACGTGTGAGGGTTCCACGCGGCTGCCGGTGTGGCTGGTGCTGGTGGGGGAGCGTTCCTTGCGCCCGCTGGGGCTGGTGATTTGGGTGCGTTGTCCGCCGCCTTTATTGCCGATGCCTGCCATAAGAAAAACTCCAGAGCGAACACCCCGGGTGGCGACGCTGACGGACTGTACGGCCCGCAAAGGGTGGCGAAACAAGGTAAAAAGCGTTTAACTGTGGGGTGTGTTGAGCGGCTGCGGCGCGTCACTGGTTTGGATTGATCTGCTCGCGAATCGCCTCGGTCGACGGCCAGGACACCGGCGCCACCGGACAACGGCCGCTTATGGCTGCTGCGGTCAAGCTCTGACCAGGTTCACGGGCTATCCGTGGACCGGGCCCGGCCGTCGACCGAAGCGACTCTGGCGAGCGGGGGGCCCAGTGTAGGGAGGGAAGTGCCCGGCGGGCACTCAGCCCGACCATTACGTCTGATTCTGCAGCTCCCGCTCGAAGGCCGCCGCGGCCGGGCTCGGCAGCCGATCAACCCGCCGCACAATCGCCAGTTCCCGCGCCAATCCCCGCTGGCTGCATGTGAGCCCCGATCCTTCCGCAATCGCAAACCGACTCACAAACCCGATCCCGATCCCCGCCGCCACCATCTGCTTGATCGACTCAATCGACCGCAGTTCCATCACCACCCGCAGCGTTATCCCCGCCGCCGCCGCGGCCTGATCAATCACATTCCGCACCGCCGTGCCCGCCTCAAATGCCACCAGCGGCTCGTCCTCCAGGTCGCGCCAGCGAAACTGTTTGCGGTCTCCCAGCCGATGCCGCGGCGGCAGCACCAGCCGCAACTCGTCGGTCACCAGCGGAATCACCATCAGGTCCGCCTGCGCCTGTTTGCTCAGGGGCAAAGTCACAATCCCCAGATCAAGCTCCCCCGAAATCACCGCCGCCGCCACCTGCGTGCTCCCCGCCTCGCGAATGAAAAACCGCAGGCCCGGATGAGCCTTCCGAACCGTGCTCACCACCCGAGGCAGCAAATACGCCGTCGCCGTCGCGCCCCCGCCGATCCGAATCGACCCCGTCTCAAGACCCACCACCTCGCGGACCGCCTTCACCCCCTGATCAGCCCGCCGCACGGCGTCGATCGCGTGATCAAGAAACACGCGTCCCGCCGCCGTGAGTTCCACACCCCGCGGCGTCCGGTCCATCAGGTCCGTGCCCAGTTCGGCCTCAAGCTTTCGCAGCATCGCCGAGAGCGCCGGCTGCGTCACCCCCAGCTCGCGCGCGGCGCGGGTGAGGTGCCCGTGACGGGCGATGGCAACGAAATAGCGAAGCGGAGTGAGTTCCACGGCGTTTCTGTTGCCAGCAGAATAGACCGCCGCCCGAGCCGACACGAAAACAGGCCGCGCTGAGTGGGCTCAGCGCGGCCTGCCAGGATCAAGCACAGAAATGCTGACGATCAGCGCCGACGACGGCCGACCACAAGCCCGCCCATGGCCAGCAATGCAAACGCTCCCGGGGTCGGCACCTGGAAGAGCCGGTCATACGCCCAGTTCCCTACGCCCGTGCCACACGTGTACCCCTCGGTGCTGTCAAAGTTCCAGTGCACGCCCAAGTAGACGCGGCTGCGGCCGTTCTCCTGCGCAATATCAGTAAACGAGGTGTACGTCCGAGAGCCCGCGTGATACAGCGGGTCTTCGCTGTCGATCGTAAAAGTGATGTTGTCGGTACCGAAGAAGTTGCGCATCACCGCGGCCTGCACCGCCCCGAAAGTGGCGTGACCGCTGATGTACGCCGGGAAGCCCGGCACGTAGCCGGCAAGGCCTTCTGTCACCACGCCCGAGAGTGGCACCCACGACGAGTCGCCGATGGTGTCGGCGTTGCCGTCGGTGTCGCCGAGGTTAATGCCGTCCGACGGCCTCCACAGATCGCCGGGCGTGTTGTATTTGCAGTCCCACGCCGCGATGCCCGCATCGGCCATCGCGATGTTGGTGATCGCCAGCAGACGCGCCATGGCCGACTCGCGAGCGTTGCCAGTCAGGCCCTGCGCCGTGAACTGCTGCTCCGCCACGGTGCGGGCGATGGCATTGAGGTGCCCGAGTGGCTTAGATGTGCCGTCACGGTCGTTGGCCCAAAAGTATGCAATGTTGGTCTGGTCAACCGTGCGTGTCGCGCTGGTGGCCGAGCCGAGCGACCGCACGTCGTTGTACGCCGCCGTGTATTCCGCCGACGTGAGCGCGGGCGGCCCTACCGGCCGGAACTGGCTGTTGCTGGTCAGCGTCCACGGCGCCATGTCGCCGTCGTGCACGCCCACCGGCCCGCCGTTGTTGGGCGGGCTCGGTCGCCAATCGCCGGGCTGCGCGCCGGGCGTGTAGCTGTTGTCGGCCAGCAGCGGCACATCCGCCGCGCGACGGCTGACATACACATTGCCCACGGTCTGCCCGAACGCAATGCCCGCGTCCTTGGCCGGTCCATCGGCGATCGCCGCAAGCTGCGATTGATACAGCGCCTGCGCCGCCGCCACCGTGCCGGGCTGGTGGCCGTAGGCGTCGATCATCACCCGATACCCCGCCGCCGCGATCGCCGCCTGCCGGTTCGCGCTCGCCGGCGCAGGGTCGGTAAAGGCATACCCCTGCCGCGTCTGCTCGAACGCGTTGATGGTGTCATAGATCGCGCCCGAGATCATCGCCCCACGTCGCGAGATCCCCGCAGGTGAGTCACCCCGGCTGGCTCGAATGGCGTCGAGATAGGCATCGTTCCACTGCGTCACAGAATCCGATGCAAATGCCCGCGGCCCAAAGGCCGACACGCACAAACCGGCAACGCAGCAATACAGAGCGGTTCTCTTCATAACACGGTCCTCCCCGAAAAACAGCCTACCAGTCACCCGCGCTTCCCAACGCGGGTCGACTGGTGGTCTTCCAATAATGCGCCGCCGTTCACGGTCGGCCACCCGACTGCCCGAAGTTCCGATGATTGCGGGTCCGACCGAGTCGTTATTGGGTCAAACAACCCATGCAACAGCAGCCGAAAAGGCTAATTGAAGTTATTGGACGTCGTTCTGTAACCCCCCCCTGAACCTGTGATAGAAAAGTGCGTACGTGGTGGAGCGAACGCGCGGGCCAGACGATAGATTCCTGAGCGGTCCGCCGCTGGAGGTTTTCATGTCCAGTCTCTCGTCAACTTCTGCCCAAGGTCCGCCTGTCAAAAGCACGCTCGCCGGCGATCCTGATATGGCCGAACTGGTCGCCGAGTTCGCAGGAGAAATGCCCCAGAAAGCCGCCGAACTCACCCGCTCCTGGGAAGCCAACGAGCTTGAGACCATCCAGCGACTCGCCCATCAACTCAAGGGGGCCTCCGGCGGTTACGGCTTCGCTTCTGTCGGCAAAGCCGCCGCCAGTGTCGAAAGCACCCTCATCCGTCTCGGCAACGGCGACGCTCAAGCCACCCTCGAACGCCTCCGTTGCGAGTTTGCCACACTCCTTGATCTTCTCAAACGCGTAACCGTTTGAATACCCGTCCAGCACCGCGATCTGTTCGTTCGTACTCAAAGAAGTAATGCCCCCTCTAGTAGCTCTACCCGCGTGAACACGGCCGACACCAAACCCGTCGTACTCCTCATCGAAGACTCGATCGATATCCATCGACTCGTCAAAGCCCGCCTGCGCCATGAAAACGTCGAGGTGATCACCGCCGACTCCGGCGCCGACGGCATCGCCACCGCCCACCTCCGCCGCCCCGCCGCCATCCTGCTCGATCTTGAGATGGCCGGCATGGACGGCTTCGAAGTGCTCCGCGCTCTCAAATCCAAGGTTGAAACCAACACCATCCCCGTCATCATCCTTTCCGGCCTGCGCCAGACCGACGACAAAGTCACCGCGTTCGACCTTGGCGCTGCCGACTTCGTCACCAAATCCTTCGACGATCCCTCCGACGTCGCCGAACTCAAAGCCCGCCTCCGCGCCGTCCTCCGCACCGAGCGCCTCCTCCGCCTCCTCGCCGAACGCGCCGAGATCGACGGCCTCACCGGCCTGGGCAATCGCACCCAGCTCAACCGCCGCTGGACCGAGGAAGTCGCCACCAACCGCCGCTACGGCCACCCCCTCACGCTCGCCATGCTCGATATCGATCACTTCAAAAGAGTGAACGACAACTTCGGCCATCCCGCCGGCGACGAACTCCTCACCGGCTTCTCGCGACTCATTCAAGGCTCCATCCGCACCATGGATGTCGCCTGTCGCTTCGGCGGCGAAGAGTTCGCCATCATCATGCCCAGCACCATGCCCGCCGACGCTCTCATCGTCGCCGAGCGCATTCGCGCCGGCCTTGCCAGCGCCGTCTGGCCCCGCCATCCCGAGCACAACGTCACCGTCTCCATCGGCCTCTGCGGTTGCGACGGCAACGCCGGCGAAGTCACCCCCGAGCAGTGGCTCGAGTTCGCCGACAAAGCCCTCTTTGCCGCCAAGCATCGCGGCCGCAACAAAGTCGTCACCGACGACAGCATCAACGCCCGCGCCCTCACCAAGGCCTGATGTTCCTCTTTCTATTGCGTCGCCTTCGCGCCCTCCTCTTGATGCCTTCGCGAGCGCTTCTCGCCCGCGCTCGTCCTATCTCAAAACGCATCCGGCCCAAACGCGTCCCCCGCGTTCCCCGCCCCACCCGCGCCCAACCCCCCCGCCCCATCCCGCCGCTCACTCTTGCGCGCCGCCTGCCCCAAGCCCCGCTCTGCATCGCGCTGCTCCAGCGCCCGCAGCCGCCGCTCCGCCCGGCTCACATCGGCCTGCAAATCCGCGTACTGCTTCGACAGCGCATCCACCGTGTGCTCCAAAAATCCAAGCGTCTCTTCGATCCGCTGCGTCCGCATGTCGGCTGAGTCTTTGGGTGACGTTGCCATAGTTGAAACTCCCACATCGATGTAAGCCGACTCATTCCGATCACCGCCCGCCCCGGCCCCGCCATAGCCAGGCATACGCTCGGCCCATGCTGCGATTCAATGCTGCCCGTCTCTCCGCCGCAACTCTAAGCCTCTTCGCCCTCACGGCCCCAGTCGCCCTCGCGACTCCACTCTCGTTCGCCACGGGCACGCCCGGCCTCCCGGCCCAACTCACCCTCTCCCCCGCCGCCACCGCGCCCCTCGCCCTCGACATGTCCGCCGCCCTCAAGCAAGACCCTGCTCAGCCCACCGCCGCCGACAACCCCGCCACGACCACCCCCGCGCCCACCAAAAAATCCGCCTTCGGCCAGTCCGATGGCGGCTGGTGGCTCACCCTCGGTGCCGCCGCGGCCTCTGACCTCGACAGCGACTACGACTTCAACGGCCACATCGCCGCCAGCACCTTCGTCGCCACCGACTTTGAGTTTGCCGTCGAAGCTGCTGGCTGGTACTTCGACCAGCAAGGCCCCAACACCGGCGGCGTCAGCGGCAGCATGGTCTTCCGCTGGCACTTCTGCCATGACGACGACTACTCCTACACCGTCTTCGGCGATGTCGGCATCGGCCTGCTCGGCTCCTTTGACAACACCCCCGCCGACGGCTCAAGCTTCAACTTCCTCCCCCGCATTGGCCTCGGCGCCACCTTCAAACTCGATGACGCCGGCGACCGTCTCCAAATCGGCGTCCGCTACCACCACATCTCCAATGCTCGCCTCTTCGGCGATGGCGACAATCCCGCCCGCGATTCCGTCATGCTCTACGCCGGAATCATTTTCCCCTTCTGATCCGCCCCATCTATCAACTCCGCTCCGCCCGAGCCCGCCATTCGTTGCGTATACCGATTGCCCACTCGGTTTTATTGGCAATCCGCCAAGATACCCGATAACCTCTTCGGCCGACACTCTTCAGTGCGCGGCCGGTGCGCATGCTGCGCGCCGCGGAGTCATGGATGGGCTTGCCACTTGTGGCAGGAGGCCTTGGTTGTCAAGTGTTCTCGACCGCATTCTGGGCATGTTCAGCGTCGACATGGGTATCGATCTCGGTACCTGTAACACCCTCGTCGCCGTCCGCGGCCGGGGCATCGTGCTCAATGAGCCCTCCGTCGTCGCCGTCCGCAAAGGCACCAACAAAGTCCTCGTCACGCCCGAAGGCCTCGCCGTCGGCTGGATCGCCAAAGAGATGCTCGGCAAAACGCCCGGCACCATCAGCGCCATCCGCCCCCTCAAAGAGGGCGTCATCTCCGACTTTGAAATCACCGAGGCGATGCTCTCCTACTTCATCCGCAAGGTCAACGGCAACCGCTGGATGGTCGGCCCACGCGTCGTCATCTCCGTCCCCGGCGGCATCACCGAAGTCGAAAAACGCGCCGTCATCGACTCTGCCGACCGCGCCGGCGCCCGCCGCACCTACCTCTGCGAACAACCCCTCGCCGCCGCCATCGGTGCCGGCCTCCCTTGGACCGAGCCGCAAGCCTCCATGATCGTCGATATCGGCGGCGGCACCTCCGACATCGCCATCCTCTCACTCGGCGATATCGCCGTCTGCGAAAGTCTCCGCGTCGCCGGTGATGACCTTGACGAAGCCATCATCAGCCACATGAAGAAGACCTACAACCTCTCGATCGGCGAGCAAACCGCCGAACGCATCAAGATCGAGATCGGCTCCGCCGCGCCCGTCAAGGAAGTTGACGACAAAACCATGGACGTCCGCGGCCGCGACATGATCAGCGGCCTTCCCCGCAAAACCGTCGTCACCGCCGAGGAAATCCGCGAGGCCCTCAGCGAGCCCGTCTCGGCCATCGCCGAGGCCGTGACGCGCACGCTTGAGAAGGCGGCGCCGGAACTCTCGGCGGACCTTGTGGAGAACGGGATGACCATCGCCGGCGGCGGTGCCCTCCTCCGCGGCATCGGCATCGTCTTCCAGAACGCCACCGGCCTCCCCGTCAAAATCGCCGAAGACCCGCTCACCTGCGTCGCCCGGGGCACCGCCATCTTCCTTGAGAACATCGAGCTCGTCAAGCAAACGCTCGAAAACTCGCTCGACTCCTGAGCCAGCCGAACGCAACGCTCTGAAGGGTGCAAGCTCGTGATTCGTCAACCGCATTCATCCAGGCCCGGCGGCGGGCTCAGCCCCCGAAGAGTGCTCACGCTCGCTGTGGGCGGTCTGCTCATCCTCTCCGTTCTCCCCGCCTGGATGCTCGCCCCCATCGGCGGCCTCTCGCGCGTCGCAGGCTTCGCTCTCGAGCCCGAGCAGGCCGCCATCAACTGGCTCCTCCGCGGCCTGCGCACCGCCAGCGGCGGCGAGCGCGAAAGCGAAGAGCTCCGAAAGGCCCACGAAGAGGCCGAGTTGTTCAAAGGCAAGTACTACACCGAGCTCACCGACAACGCCCGCCTCCGCGAACGCATTAGCCAGATCGAAGGCACCCTCGCCCTCACCCCCGGCCTGAACATCGAGGCCAAAACCGCCTCCGTCATCGGCCTTAGCGACGGCAACAGCCGCCTCGTTTCCATCAAAGCCGGCCGTGATGTCGGCGTCACCGCCGTCACCAGCGTCGCCACCGTCCGCGGCACGCAACTCCTCGGCCGCGTGGTCGATGTCGATGCCCTCAGTTGCCGCGTCTTGCTCATTGACGATCAAAGCACCCCCGCCTTCGATGCCCTCCTCATGGCCCCCATCAGCGCCACCGGTGAACAGGCCGCCTCCGGCACCGCCCCCTCCGCACCCTTCGATGCTCTCGAAGAAGGCATCGCCTGCAACCTCAAACCCATCGGCAACGGCCTCCTCGCCGGCAACGTGAAGATCATCCGCCCCAGTGAGAGAGTGGCGGGCGGGGGGGGAACGGGAGGGGGAACAGGCGGGTCAGGACGGGCCCCCAAAGCCGCCGCGCCCCAGCCCAAGGAACAAATGGTCGTCCGCCTGCGCGACGATCGCTGGCCCGCCCTCGCCCAAATGCTCGTCGTGGGCGTCGTCGAGCGGATCGAATACCGCGACCTCGGCCACGTCTACGTCATCGTCCGCCCGGCCTATGGCGACCTTCGCGCCCTCGGCGAGGTCGTCCTCCGACTCCCGGCTGCCACCACCAACTCTCGCACCGGAGCCAGCGGGGGAGGAGGTGGCTCGTGAGTCTCCTCCCCGCCCTCGTCGTCACATACGTCCTCTTCGGGCTCGATCTCGCCCTCCGCCCCTTCATCGCCTTCGGCAACCCGCCCGTCGAACCCTGGCGCGCGCCTTATTTTGTGCTCCCCTTTGTCGTCTTCATCGCCCTCAACGCCGCGCCCATGACCGTCCTCTGGGCCAGCCTCTCGATCGGCCTCCTCACCGATCTCATCAGCGGCACCTACACCCTCGCCGGCGGCCTGCAAACCGTCTGCATCGTCGGCCCCAACGCCCTGGGCTACCTCGCCGCCGGCTGGGTCGTCCTCACCACCCGCGCCATCATGATGCGCCGCAATCCACTCACCTTTATCTTCCTCAGCATGCTCGCCGCCGCCATCGCCTCACTCGTCGCCGTCGGCATCCTCGCCTGCCGCCAAATGATCGGCCTCGGCGAACCCATCCGCTTCGTCGGCACCGAGCAACTCTCCGCCCGCCTGATCGCCTCGCTCCTCACCGGCATCTCCGCCACCGTGCTGCTCTTCGCCTTCCGCCCCCTCACCTCCGTCTTCGGCTTCGACGAGCCCGTCGGTCGCCGCTATAGCCGCTGAGCCCGGTGAACCCACCCACCCACACCCGCCCCGCCAATCACACCCAGCCCCTCATTTTCCCGCAACTCCGCGCGCCCCCGCGCCCGTATCGACCTCCGTGAGCGGCCTCTCCACCACCTGCGGCATCCCTCCTCTCGGCCGCCTCGCCGACCCTCCGCGGCCCGAGCGCCGGCGCCTCCACCACCACCAGGTTTCGTCCTGCGAATGCTGCAGCGAAGACTCCCCCGCCCTCCACTTCCGCCGCTGCCCCCGCTGCGGCCGCGCCTTCGAACCCACCCGCACCTACCGCCGTACCCGCGGCCAAACCCTCTGGTCCTTCCTCCGCGACCTCTTCTCCCTCCCCATCATCAGCATCGACAACGCCTCCAAACTCGCCTGGCTCCTCGGCGACACCGCCATCGTCATCGCCATCGCCATCGGTGCCCTCACCAAGTTCCTCCACTGACCAGCCCGCCCGCGCCAGCGTCGGGGGCACGGGGGGGGACGGGATGCGACGCTCACCAACCACCCTATCCACGACCCACGCCGCCAAGGTCATTGTGGACCTGCTCGCCGCGGGGCTGGCGGAGACGGTCTTTGGGGCCTGATGCCGAACGCTAACGACCCCAGAAAGGATCGCCCATGTTCATCCGCATGATTGAAATTGACGGCGTCGAAGAGAATGTGACCATCACGCATACCGACGAGGGTGCGGTAGTTCGCTCGGCGCTCGACAGGCGGATCATCTGCACCGTCGGCCGCTACGAGCCCGCGGAGGCACGCTTCGCCAAGGCGTGCCAAGCGGCGAAACTCATCTTGGGAACCGGCCGCGACGGCAAGGCCGCGGGCACCAACTCAATGCTCAACGCGGTCATGAACGAGATCGACCGCGTCGCGGGCATTTGACGCCAGCGCCGCCGAACAACGACGCGCTTGGGCCGTGGGGCTTGGGCGCGTTTTGTCGTTGAGCCAATGCGGGTTTTGCCCGATGGCGGCGTCAGCGCCGTCGTGATACGCTGATCTTCCTGTGTGTCGTCGTCGCGCCCGCGAAAGCGGCCGCGGCGACATTGGAGGTCACCCCGCATCGATTGCGCTACGAGTTTGGGGGTGGGCGTAGCGGGAGGAATGACGTTGCGATGGCCGTTCACATCGCTCCTATCGCGTCGCCGCCACACCTGCCGGCGCACCGGCGGTGACGGCGGGGCGTTCGCGCATGAGAAGCTCAACCACCCACGCCAGAGCCCGAGTTGAGCCGCCAGCAAAGTGGTCCGGCCTTCCCTTCAGTTCCTCAAAATACAACTCGCAGTTGTCCAGAAAGGAGGGGGGGACTACACGGGTCCGTTGAATTGTCCGGTGTTTTTCGTCCGTGCAGGGACACTTGTACTCTGACGAGCTCGGCTCGGCTCCGGCAAAGAGGGCCACCCACCAGCCAATCTCGTTTGCGGAAACGCCAGCTCATTTCGACTTGTTCCCTGGAACAACGGATCGCGGTCGCATCGCTTCCATTTCGCGGAAAAAGGGGTGCTCCGTATCGTCCCCATACGACTCAAGCCTACAAGTCTTGCTGTCAATCGGTACGAGGTCGATCTGCCCAGTTGCATCTCGAGTAGCAACAAGCGCGGCCGGAAACCGCGGATCGATTTGCCACAATCGAAGCGGCTCGCCCTCCAACGCGACCGCGATGACGGTGGATCCGGCACGGACCTTGGTCGGGTGGGGTCGGGCATCGGCCGACCCCCAACGTTCGTTGGGGCTTAATCGTGCAATGAAATACGTTTCAGCACAGCCGCCGCCAACCGACCCGGCGTCCGGTCCCGGTAAAACAACTAATTGCACCGCCGCATCGGTCCGATTATCGATTGTTATGTCAGCCGATGACCGCGAGCATCCGAAACCTATGCATAATACACTCAATACAATAATTGGCCTACAGATACTCATAAAATTACTCATTAGGTGCTCGCCCGTTGTAGACAGTCTCGAACGCTCCGCAACGCTTCCTCTGCTTCCCAGCCTATCGCCGGCGCCCCGAATCGATGGTTGGGTACGCCGATTCTGCAGCCTGATGGCAAACAGCTTTCGAGCACCGCACGCAGCACTGTGTTGCTATTGGGCCCGAACGGATTATACAAAATGCAACATCTTTCAACCTGCCGCATTGCATTTGCGATACACTCGTCCACGGGAACCCATGCTGTACTCGCCGGGCAACATATTCTTGTCGTCCGTTCTTCGAGCGGCCCTCCATCGCTATCCCTCTGTATCCCTTCATCGGGCGATCCGAAGAATGGTCCGCAACTTCCTCGTATGCAACCAAACATCCCCCTTGGTGCCCCTGCGCTACAAATGCGTCGCTTTCGGTCGTTAGAGGGGGCACCGAATTCTGCATAGCAATGCGAGGCGGGCAGTCCATTGATTTTGATGCACTTAATTCGTAGATGATTGCAATCTTCGCCGTTCCATGGGGCCGCAAAGCACGCGTTCGCGCAATCAAGGTCTGTCTCATCGTATCCAGTGCAACAATTCAGGCAATCCTGAAGTGTCCCGGATTTGTCTACACATCTAGGACCGCGCTCCCGCTCGTCTTCGAAAGTCGCGCCCACTCCGCCGACAACGTCCCCGACAATTCGAGTTTCAGTGTGGATCAACTTTCCTCGTCGCATAAGTTTCTGAAGGTTTGCGTTCCACTCCATCTCACCCCACCCAACCCTCCACCCCACACTCGCCGCACTCAACTTCCCCCGCCCCGTCTGCACTCCGTCATTCGCCGTTACGATCGTCCGGTCCGCCGTCGTCACCAATCCATCCAGGTTCACATCCAGCTCGACCAGGTACGCGCCCGCGCCGCCACCGATCGCCGCATTCGTCTTCACATAGTCAGCCGCGCCGCTGGCTCCGTCCACCTTTCCATCACCGTTCACATCCCCCAGCGGAATCCCCAGCGGCACACCAGTCGCCGAATAGCGGAACGTGTCCACCAGCGTCCCGGTCTCACTCACCAGCGCGCTCACGTTCCCTTTGAAGTCACCGCACGCATATACCCGCTCGTCCAGCGTCCCACGCGCCGCGTCCTTGGCCCACAGCACCGGATTTGTCAGTGTCCCTTCACGATCCCGCAGCAAAACGCCGCCCGTAAAGCCCGCCCCCCGCGCCGACGCCGGTCCGCAGTTGCTCTTCCCCGCCAGATTCC
>Ga0105047_10008413_pt1 | contig 17170 bp, 13 predicted proteins | sample MAT04_FD_78384 | JGI IMG/M metagenome (GOLD analysis project Ga0105047, IMG submission 78384) | Freshwater microbial communities from Lake Fryxell liftoff mats and glacier meltwater in Antarctica - MAT-04 (megahit assembly) | ecosystem: Environmental > Aquatic > Freshwater > Ice > Liftoff...
ACGACGACGACGACGACTGCGATGACGCCGACCGAGAGGAGCACCTGAGACGTGGTGTCGACCTCGGAGGTGTCGGCCACGACGGCGACCCAGAACTGGATGAGGCGTTGAAGGTGCTGGAGCATCGTGAGTCCTCCGTTGGCGAGTTCGCCTGCCGAATCGACGGCAGCGCCGCACTCCTGTGCGTGACCTCAGCGTAGATCTAACCGCAATCGGATCTGTGCGCCCGCGGCCATACTTCCGATGTGCCGTACCTCGTCGCCCTCGGTCTGACGCTCGCCAGTGAGGTGCCGCTCGTGGTCTGTGGAGGGCGCGCTCTAGTTCCGGCGGTTCGCGTCGACGGTGGGCAAATGGTTGCCGTGGTGGACCTCGCTGCTCGCCAACGCGGTCTCGTTCGGGCTCGGGGTGCTGTTCGCCAGCTGATCGGAACCTCGGCATGGCCCGCAGCAGGTGGAGCGCGTTATGGTTCGCCACAGATGTCGGACTCACCAATCTGGGGGCAAATGTGAAGACCAAAGCTGCAATCCTGAGGGCACGCCACACACCGTGGAGCATCGAGGAGATCGAGCTCGATCCGCCGAAGGCCGGTGAAGTGCTGGTGAAGATCATGGCCAGCGGCATGTGCCACAGCGATGAGCACCTGGTGACCGGCGACCTCGCCGGTGCCACCCCCGAGCCGCCGCTGATCGGTGGCCATGAGGGTGCGGGCGTGGTCATGGAAGTCGGTGCCGGCGTGTTCAGCGTCGTCCCAGGCGACCATGTCGTCTTCGGCTTCGTGCCGGCGTGTGGCCGTTGCCCCAGCTGCGCCGGTGGCCACAGCAACCTGTGCGATCTGGGCGCCATCACGGCCACGGGCCTGCAGCTCAGTGACGGCACCGCCCGGCACCACGGCGCCGGCGGCGAAGACCTGGCCCTCGGCATCGGTGCGCTCGGCACCTTCGCCCACCACACCGTGGTGCACGAGGCCAGCTGCATCAAGATCGACAAGGACCTGCCGCTCGAGAAGGCCTGCCTGCTGGGTTGCGGCGTCGTCACCGGTTGGGGCTCGGCCGTCTATGCCGCCCAGGTGCAGCCGGGCGACACCGTCGCCGTTGTCGGTTGTGGTGGCATCGGCGCCAACGCCATCCAGGGGGCGAAGCTGGCCGGTGCCCGCGTGGTTGCCGCCATCGACCCCATCGAGTTCAAGCGTGAGAAGGCGATGGAGTTCGGTGCCACCCACAGCCACGCCTCCATCCAAGACGCGCTGGCCGCGCTGTCGGAGACCACCTGGGACCGCGGCTTCGACAAGGTGATCATGACCTGCGGTGTCGGCAACGGCGACGTATTGGGCGAGGCCTTCTGGCTGGGTGGCAAGCGCAGCAAGATCGTCGTCACCAACATCCACCCCGTCGGTGAGGGCACCATCTCGATCCCGGCAGTGTTCCTCACGGTGTTCGAGAAGCAGCTGATCGGTTCGCTGTTCGGCTCGGCCAACCCGCGCAAGGACATCCCCAAGCTGCTCGAGCTGTATACCCAGGGGCTACTGGATCTCGACGGTCTGGTCACCAACACGTACACCCTCGACCAGATCAACCAGGGCTACGACGACATGAACAGTGGCAAGAACATCCGTGGGGTGCTCGTCTTCGAGCACACCGACTGACCCGGCCAGGTTGTGAATCTGGACAGGAATCGTCTCGTCGTCCGAGACGATTCCTGTCCAGTTGCCGTTTTGGGACGGATCCTGTCCAGAAGCGAAGGATCGGACTCTGCTCTGCGTCACTTGCTTGGATAGGTTGCAGCCGTTGATCGACGGAGGGGGTTCGTCATGGAGTGTCGCGCTGAAGTACTGCATGCACTGGGAGAGGAATGGCGGATCGAGGAGATCTCCATCGACATGGTTCCGCCGGCCGAGATGTTGGCCGGCGCTGGCATCGCACTCTTCTTCCCGATCATCGGCGGTCACGAGGGCGCCGGCGTCGTCGCCGAGGTCGGCCCTGGCGTCACCAGCGTGCAGGTCGGCGATCGCGTCTCGGCCAGCTTCATCCCGTCGTGCGGCCGCTGCCGCTTCTGCAGCACCGGTCGCCAGAACCTGTGCGATGCGGGTGCGGGCGCAATGCAGGCGGGCATGATCACCGACGGCACCAGCTCGACCAGAGCATTATCGGCTACCAGGCCATGCGTGCCGGCGAGAACCTCAGAGGCGTGATCATGTATGAGTGACCAGACCGGATTGTTGCAGCGAGTGCTCGGTCGCGTGGTCGGGCGCGGCCGCGAGATCGAACTGACGGTGGCCGCCCTGGCCGCCGACCGGCATGTGCTGCTGGAGGGCCCGCCCGGCACCGGCAAGAGCACCCTGCTGCGCGCCGTGGCCGACGAACTGGGCCTGGGCTTCGAGTTCGTGGAGGGCAACGCCGAACTGACGCCCGCGCGTCTGGTGGGCCACTTCGACCCGGCCCGCGTGCTCACCGACGGCTACGACCCCGACGTGTTCGTCGATGGGCCACTGGTCACCGCGATGCGCGACGGCTCGCTGCTCTACGTGGAAGAGATCAACCGCATCCCGGAAGAAACGCTCAACGTACTGATCACCGTGATGAGCGAACGCGAACTGCACGTGCCCCGCCTCGGGCGGGTGGCTGCCTCGCCGGGCTTTCGGCTGGTCGCAGCGATGAACCCGTTCGATGCCATCGGCACCGCCCGCATCAGCAGCGCTGTGTACGACCGGGTGTGCCGCCTCTCGGTCGGGTACCAAGACGCGGCCGACGAGGTCGTCATCGTGCAGCGGGCGCTGCCCGGCACGGCCATCGACGGCAAGTGGCTCGCCGGTGCGGTCGAGGTCGTGCGCCGCACCCGAAACCACCCCGATGTGCGCATCGGGTCATCCGTGCGCGGGGCGATCGACGCAGCCGCGGTGGCCGCCTCGCTGGCCGCGTTGCGCGGCGTCGCCGCCGACGACCCGGCGGTTGGGCTGGACGCAGCGTTGGTTGCGCTCAGCGGCCGTTTGCGCCTGCGTGAGGGTTGCAGCAACAGCGCGGAGGAGATCGTCACCGAACTGTGGCGTGAAGTCTTCGCTCCCGCAACCGAAAGCGATGGTGGCGGCGAGGGAAAAGTGGCAGCCCCGAGCGGGGCGAACCAGGGCTGACGCCCCCGCCGCAGACCAAGGAGGGCGACGACGCCGACGCGGAGGTGGCGAACAACCAGAAGCGCACCACGTCGCGCCGTGAACTTTCGCGCAACCCTCGGTTCGAACAGGTCTCGCCGGAGGTGGGTGAGCTGGACGAATCCGCGGTTGAGGAAGGCATGCGCGACGATCCCGACGAGATGCTGGCGATGCTCGCCGACCTCGTCGGTGCCACTGATCGCAGGTTGCGCGAGCTGGCCAAGCGCCTGGCCGGGAAGCTGTTCATCGACATCGCTCGCCGTGGGCCTGTGCGGCCGCGTGGTGTCGGTGTGCTGCGTGAATTGCCTTATCGGCCTGATGGCGGCGACCTTGACATCGACGCCAGCATGGAGGCCATCCTCGAAGGTCGCGGCGCCACCATCGATGCCGAGCGGCTGCGAGTGCGTGGCTGGGTGCGCCCGTCGACCGCGTTGTGCCTGCTGGTGGATCGCAGCGGTTCGATGGGTGGCAAGCCGCTCGCCACGGCGGCCCTGGCCGCGGCGGCGGTGTCCAGCCGTTCACCCGAGGACTACAGCGTGCTCGCCTTCGGTAAGCACGTGGTGGTTGCCAAGGGGCAGCTGACACCCAAGTCCAGCGATCTGGTGGTCACCGATGTGCTGTCACTGCGCGGCTTCGGCACCACCGATCTGGCGGGAGCGCTGCGGGTAGCCGGCGAGCAGTTGTCACGCAGCCGCGCCGGCCGCAAGGTGACTGTGTTGCTCAGCGACTGTCGGGCCACGGTGGACGGCGACCCGGTGGCCGCCGCCGCTGCCCTGACCGAGTTGGTCATCGTCGCCCCAGAGGCTGATTGCGACGAGGCGATGGCCTTCGCGACCCGCACGGGTGCGCGCTGCCTGACGATCAGCGGCCCCAGCCAGGTGGCCGATGCCCTCACCCGTGCACTCGACCGGCCTGCCTGACCCGTCGCTCGGGTGGCGAACCTAGGAGCAGGTGACGTTGGGGTCGGGCACGATGTCGCCCTTGATGTTCTGCTCCGGCTCGGCGACCGTGGTGGTGGTGGCAACCGTGGTGGCGGGTGCCGCCGGCGAACCGCCGGCAACTGTGGTGGTGGTGGCGCCGGGCCGCAGCGTGGTGCTGGTGACCGCGACCGTGGTGGTGGTCTCGAACGACTGCTCGGGGGCCCCGGCCAACGGTGCCTCGCCACGGAAGATGGCGAGGATGGCCTTCATGTTGTCGCCCCTGATCTTGGGCTCGAGCACGTCGTTGCCGCTGACGATCAGGCGGCTGGCCTCGATCTGGTAGGTGCGTATACCGGCAGGGTCGATGTCGCGCAGCACGCCGGCGAACTCGAGCATGTCGTTGACGGTGAAACCGGCCTCGGTGACGATGTCGGTCTGAAGTGATTCGATGAGCGCGCGGGCGACGGCGGGATCGAAGACTCCCTTGTCCAGCGCGGCGCGCAGCGTGCGGCGCAGGAAGTCCTGCTGGCGCGAGATGCGAGCGAGGTCGTAGCCGGTGTCCTCGTGGGTCTTGCCGTCGGCATCGACCCACTTGAGGTGCCGGGAGCGAACGTACGCAAGGGCTTCGTCACCGCTGAAGGTGTGGCAGCCGGCAGTGGGGATGTTGATGTTGACGTTCTTGTCGATGATGGGCGTGCTGAACGGCACGGCCACACCGCCGACGGCATCTACGATGCGCTTGAACGCACAGAAGTCGACCTGGATGTAGTGGTCGACGCTGATACCGAAGTTCTCGAAGATGGTCTGCGTCAGCAGTGCGGGGTCGTTCTTGATGTACGCCGAGTTGATTCGGCCTTTGCTCTTGCCAGGGATGGGCACCCACAGGTCGCGAGGGAACGACAGCACGGCAGCCGTGCGCGTCACGGGGTCGAGCCGCATGATCATGATGGTGTCGCTGCGGTTGCCGATGTTTTCGCGTGTGGGGTCGGCGGCGCCGGCCCACGGGGAATCAGGGTCGACACACGCGTTGGCGTCGGAGCCGGCGATCAGGAAGTTGAGCGCTTGCGGGTCGGCCGGCGGGAAGGTTTCGGGCACGCCGGTGCTGGACGTGACACCCGAGTTGCTGACAGCAGTGGTGCCCGGCGCGATGCCAGTGGTGTTGACCACCAGCGCTGCCGTCTGCAACCGCTCGTCGAGTTGCTGCTTGCCGTACACCATGGCCACAGCGCCGACGAGACAGGCGATGACGATGACGATGTTGAGGGCCAGGATCGCGCGCTGTGCGGGTGTGTGGCGCGGCGTGAACGGCTGCGACGGGTCGACTGGCGGCGTATCCATGAAGCGCTCAGGTTAGCGGCCACGTCTCGTGGCCAGGGGTCGGGCCCGAGTTGCTACCAGACGACGACGACCTTGGTGCCCAGCCCGGCCCACGCCCACATGAACTGCGCATCGGAGGTGCTCTGGCGGACGCAGCCCGCCGAGAGCGCCTGGCCCAACTGGTTGTTCCCCTGCATCGGCACGCCGTTCTTGCGGGGAATCTCGTGGAACCCGATGTTGTCGCCGCTGGGACCACGAGTGAAGCGGACCATGTAGCGCATGCAGATTGAGCTGTTGCCGAGGTGGCAGGTGAACGACGACCGCGAAAACACGTAGAACGTGCCTTGCGCCGGCTGTGCGTAGCGGCCCGAGACCAGGTAGGTGCGCGACACGTTGCCACTGGCCTCGATGATCCAGACCCGCATCGCCGCCTTCGAGTACACAACGCGTCGGCCGGTGCCCGAGTTGGCCGGCACCGCGTACGGCGACGGCGCCGGCCGCATGGTCGTGGGCGGTGCTGTGGGCGGTGGCAGGGTGGGTGCGACCTGCACTGCGGTGCCACGACTGGCCGGCACCAGCGTGACGAGTGGCCCGGTGGTGGTAGTGGTCGGCTCGATGGTGGTGGTGGTGGTGGTGGGCTCGGTGGTGCTGGAGTCGGCGATGGTGGACTCGGTGGTGCTGCTCTCGTCGATCGCGCCAGCCGAAGGCGCGCCAGATGGCACCAGGCCCAGCCCGGCCACCAGGGCCATCGCACAGGTTGCTATCAGCAGCCGTCGCATACCGTCAGAGTACCGCTGGTTAGTGGTCTCGGCCAGGGTCATTCGGTGGGGGCGAGCGTGATGTCGCACGAAAGCGCGTCGGCGACCTCGAAGCGGACCTCGGCGATGGAGCCGGCGTCGCACAGGTCGCCCTGTGCGGCCGCAATGGGCGCGTGCAGTTCGCAGGGCGCGTGCACGACTAGCAGGCTGACCGCTGCCTTCTGGCTGACCTTGGCCTCGGTCTTCGCGCGGCGCACAGCGGCGAGCACCTCGCACACCGGCTCGATCTGCCCAGCATCACCGCCACCGTCGACGACCTTTGGCCATGCCTGCGAGTGCACCGACCCGTCCTGCCACCACGCCCAGACCTCTTCGGTCACGAACGGGATGAACGGGGCGAACAAGCGGTGGACGGTGTGCAACGCCTCGCGCAGCGAAGCCAGTGCGGATGCGGCGGCTTTGTCACCGTGGTTGCCGTACGCGCGACCCTTGACCAGTTCGACGTAGTCGTCGCAGAACCACCAGAAGAACTGCTCGGTGGCTTCCAACGCGCGGGCGTAGTCGAACGTCTCGAACGCGGCGGTGGCCTCGGCGATGGTGGCCTGCAACCGGGCCAACATCGCCAGGTCGATGGGTTCGGTTGACGCGGCGCCGGCGGGCGGCTCGCCGAAGCCGAGCACGAACTTCGACGCGTTGAGCAACTTGGTGCCCAGCTTGCGTCCGATCTTCATCTGGCCCTCGTCGAACGCGGTGTCCACGCCGGGCCGACCACTGGCCGCCCAGTACCGCACCGCGTCGGTGCCGTACTGCTCGAGCAGGTTCATCGGGGTGACCGTATTGCCCTTGCTCTTTGACATCTTCTTGCGGTCAGGGTCGAGGATCCAGCCACTGAGCGCGGCGTGACGCCACGGCGCTGTGCCGTGCTCGTGGTGGCTGCGCACCATCGTGCTGAACAGCCACGTGCGGATGATGTCGTGGCCCTGCGGCCGCATGTCGTACGGGAACACGTGGGCGAACAGATCGCCCTCGGTGTCGGCCCCGCTCCAGTCGCCAGCGATGTGCGGCGTGAGCGAACTGGTGGCCCAGGTGTCCATCACGTCAGGGTCGCCGATGAAGCCGCCGGGCACGCCGCGCTGGTCGTTGGTGAAGCCGAGCGGGCAGTCGGTGCTGGGGTCAATGGGCAGCCGTTCTTCGGTGGGCGCGAGAACGTCGTCGTAGACAGGGTTGCCGTCGGCGTCGAGCCGGTACCAGACCGGGATGGGTACGCCGAAGTATCGCTGGCGGCTGACGAGCCAGTCGCCGTTGAGGCCGCCGACCCAGTTGTCGTAGCGGTGACGCATGTACTGCGGGTGCCATATGACATCGTCGCCGCGGGCGACGAGAGCATTGCGCAGCGCAGCGTCGCGGCCACCGTTGCGGATGTACCACTGGCGGGTGGCGACGATCTCCAGCGGACGGCTGCCGCGCTCGTAGAACTTCACCGGGTGGGTGATGGGGCGGGCGTCGCCCAGCATTTCGCCGCTGGCCTGCAGCAGTTCGACGATCTTCTTCTGGGCCTGCTTGGGGGAGAGGCCGGCGAGCTGCTGGTACGCCTCGGCGCCAGCCTTTGTGGTGATCCATGCGGGCGTCTCGGTGGTGAACCGGCCGTCGAACCCGATGAGCGCGCGCGACGGCAGGTTCAGCTCGCGCCACCAGGTGACGTCGGTGGTGTCGCCGAAGGTGCAGATCATCGCGATGCCAGTGCCCTTCTCGGGGTCGGCCAGATGATGCGCCAGGACGGGCACTTCCACGTCGAACAGCGGCGTGCGAACGGTGGTGCCGAACATCGCTTGGTAGCGCGGGTCGTCGGGGTGCGCGACCATCGCGACGCAGCTGGGCAGCAGCTCGGGGCGGGTGGTGTCGATGACCAGATCGCCCGCGGTGCCGTCGGCGCCGACCGTGCGGTGGAAGGCGACCTGGTGGTAGGCACCGGGCATTTCGCGGTCTTCCATCTCGGCCTGGGCGACCGCAGTGCGTTCGTCGATGTCGTACAGGGTGGGCGCGTCCTGCTGGTACGCCTCGCCGCGAGCAAGGTTGCGCAGGAACGCCCGCTGGCTGACGCGGCGGGCGCGGTCGCCGATGGTGGTGTAGAGCAACGACCAGTCGACGGAGAGGCCGAGGCGACGGAACAGTTCCTCGAAGACGGCTTCGTCTTCGTGGGTGACGCGGTAGCAGAGATCGACGAAGTTGGGTCGGCTGGCGGGGATGGCCCGGTGGTCCTTGGGCACGTCGCCGAAGAACGGTGCTTCGAACTGCGCGTCGTATGGAACGGACGGGTCGCAGCGGACACCGGTGACGTTCTGCACGCGACGCTCGGTGGCCAGACCGTTGTCGTCCCAGCCGATGGGGTAGAAGACGGCCTTGCCCTGCATGCGCTGGTAGCGGGCGACAGTGTCGGTGTGGGTGTAGCTGAACACGTGCCCGATGTGCAGGCTGCCGCTCACCGTCGGCGGCGGGGTATCGATGGCAAACACACCCTCACGAGGCACCTCGCGGTCGAAGCGGTAGGTGGCGTCGGCCTCCCAGCGCTGCATCCAGCGGGTCTCGATGCCGTCGAGCGACGGCTTGTCGGGGATGTTCGTGTTGTTCGACATGTCGTCGCAAAGACTACCGATGCCGCCGCAACCGAGACCGCCTGTTTCCGACGGTCGACGACCGAATCACCGGACTCGTTGCCGACCAATTCGTCCGCGAATGAGTAGCTGCTACTCAGGTGCCCCTGGTTGCCCAAGGCGCACAGTGGCGACAACAGCACGCCGCACCGTTGTGTGGCTGACACAAGGAGACACTGATGGGTTTGTTCAAGCAGATGAAAGACATGAAGGCCATGGTCGGCGCAGCGCCTGGTCTGTTCCAGCAGGGCCAGGAGATGACCGCCAACGCGCACGCGATGCAAAGTGCACAGATGGCGCAGGCAGCGCAGATGCAGCAGAACGCCCACCCGGCGGCATCGGCGATCGGCGCCGAGCACCTCGTCGCGATCAGCGGTGTCGACCTGGCGACCTACTCGTGGGTCTCCAAGCAGGTCGCGAACAGCGGCTACAACCAGGCGCTGGCACCCGGGTTCGCCGCCCAGCGCGGCATCAGCTCCACGGACTGGGATGCCGCCGCCGCCGGTTGGGGCGCTCGCATGACCAACGTGCCCGGCCTGGGTGCCGAGTTCCGCCGCCACTTCGACGTGTCCTGAGCATCGCGATGGGCTTCCTCAAGGACATCTCCAACCTCAACAAAATGGGCAAGGAAATGCACAAGAACAGCGACACGGGTGCCCGGCTCGGCGACATGCAGGCCAAGATGGAGCAGGCGAACGCAAGCATGGCCGGCATGGCCGCTCGGGCGTCTTCGACCACGGCGCTGCACGGCACGCCGGCAACCGCCACGGTCATCGCCGCGCGCCAGACCGGCCAGTACATCAACATGCAGCCGATGGTGAGCATCGACCTGCTGGTGCTGATGCCCGGTGGCATGCCCAGCCCGGTGACGATCACCGAGGTCGTCGCCCCGCTGCACCTGGCCCGCCTGCAGGCAGGCTCGCAGCTGCCGGTCAAGGTCGGCACCACGCCCGACGACGTGATGGTCGATTGGCTCGGCGTCGGCTGAACCGTCGCCGCTCACGCACGCGACAGCGCTGCGCCCGGATGGAACCCGAGCGCAGCGCCGTTGAGGCGGAATCTGTGGTGCTGTAGGTCACACCTTGGCCGGGAGCAACACCCGGTCGATCGCGTGCGCCACACCGTTGGAGGCCTGAATGTTGGGGAACACGATCTGCGGGTTGCGCAGTTCCGGCACGTTGTCGACCAGCGTGACCCGCTTGAACCAGATGCCACTGACATTCACGGTGAAGGCGCTTCCGCCGAGAGTGGTGATGACGGCGCCGTTCGCCTTCAGCGCCTGGGCGTAGCTGATCCTAGAACCGACGATGTGGTCGGTGCCGCGTTTCTCATCGGATCGGACGACCATGACCTCCGTAAGATGTTCACCATGTTGCACCTGTACGACACCGCCGCCAGAGAGGTACGTGAGCTCGCCATGCGCGAGCCGGGCTCGGTGAGTATCTACCTGTGTGGCCCCACCGTGTATGGCCCACCCCACCTTGGCCACGGTCGAGCCACGCTGGTGTACGACGTGTTGCGCCGCTACCTGGAATGGACCGGCCTGAAGGTTCGGCTGGTCAGCAACATCACCGACATCGACGACAGCATCATCAACCGTGCCAACCGTGAAAACCGGCCGTGGCAGGAGATCACCACCAAGTGCGAGGCCGTGTGGTTCGAGGCGATGGGCAAGATCAACGTCGCCCGCCCCACCGATGTACCGCACGCAACGGACTACGTCGACCAGATGGTCACGATGATCGGCCAGCTGGTCGACCTGGGCAAGGCGTACCTCACCGACGACGGCGTCTACCTGTCGGTGGAATCGGTCGAGGGTTACGGCCTGCTGGTGCATCAGAGCCTGGACGACATGCTCGCCGGTGGCGGCGACCGCGAGGTCTTCGGGGCAGGCAACAAGCGGCACCCGGCCGATTTCGTACTGTGGAAGTTCTCCAAGCCCGGCGAACCGGCCTGGCCGTCGCCGTGGGGCGACGGCCGTCCCGGCTGGCACAGCGAATGCGTGGTGATGAGCCTCGACCTGTTGGGCGAGGGCTTCGACCTGCACTGCGGTGGGCAGGACCTCAAGTTCCCGCACCACGAGAACGAGCGCGCACAGGCCGTGGCGTTGGGCAAGCGGTTCGCCAACCACTGGATGCACCACGGGTTCGTGGTGGATCTCGATGGCGAAAAGATGTCCAAGAGCCTGGGCAACGTCGACAACCTGCTCGATCTGCTGGAGCACTACGACCCGCGCGCCTACCGCATGCTGCTGCTGCAGTCGCACTACCGCGGGCCGGTCACCGTCAGCCAGGACAACATCGACTCGTCGGTGAAGGCGCTGGCCCGGTTCGATGGTCTCGCTCGTCGCTTCGGCGCAGAGTCGGCCGCACCCGACGCCGATGTGCTCGCGGCGTTCCGCACGGCGATGGACGACGACCTCAACACGCCGATGGCGATGGCCGTTGCGTTCGATGCGATCACGCAGGCCAACTCGGCCGCAGATGCCGGCGAACTGCCGCGAGCGCAGCAGTTGGCAGCTGCGGTGAACTCGCTGGCGGAGGCCGTCGGTCTTACCTTCTCCACCGCCGAGGCGGTGCCGGCCGAGGCCGCCGCCAAGGCCGTTGCGCTCGATGCCGCCCGTGCGGCCAAGGACTTTGCCGCCGCCGACGTGCTGCGTGCCGAACTGCAGGCCGACGGCTGGACGGTGGAGAGCTCCAAGGCCGGCACGACGCTGCGTCGCTGACCACTCCGGCCGGCTGCTGCTCTGCGAGACTTCTTCGATCGTGGCCCCTCCACCCATTTCCCGCAGCGCTGGTCCTGACGACGGCGGCCATCCAGCGCTCGAGGGTTTGCAGCGGTTGGAGCGTCAGCGTGCGCAGCGTTTGCGCATGGGCTACCAGCCCAGCCTGGACGGCGTGCGTGCTGTCTCGGTGATCGCTGTGATGCTGTACCACGGTGGTTTCTCGTGGATGCACGGCGGGTTCTTCGGGGTCGAGGTGTTCTTCGTCGTCTCCGGGTTCCTCATCACCTCGTTGCTCATCGAGGAACGCGACAGCACCGGCCGGCTGAACCTGAAGTTGTTCTGGGTGCGTCGCTTCCGCCGGTTGCTGCCGGCGCTGGTCACGATGCTGCTTGCCGTGGGCGTATGGGCCGTCTTCTGGGGCACCCCTGAACAGCATTCGCAGATGCGCCACGACTTCCCGTGGGCCCTGGGCTACCTGGCCAACTGGGGGCAGATCTTCTCCCAGCAGACCTACTTCTCGGGTACGCCCACACTGTTCCGGCACCTGTGGAGCCTGGCGGTCGAGGAGCAGTGGTACCTGCTGTGGCCGCTCACCTTTCTGCTCATCACCCGCCGCCGTGGCACCGATCGCGGCCGCGGTTGGGCACTGGGCGCCATTGCGGTGGTCGTGATGGTCGCCACTGCCGTTGCCCGCGCAGCCGACTGGCCGACGAGTTTCTTCAACCCGTTCAAGCTGTCGATGCAGCCAGTCGATACCACCAACTTCCTCTACCTCTCCACCTTCACCCGCTCCAGCGGTCTGCTGCTGGGTGCCGCGTTCGCGTTCCTGTGGCGGCCGTGGCAGATCAAAGGTCAGCCACGCGGGAAGGCCGGCACGGTGCTCGATGGCGCGGCCATTGGCGCAGTGCTGGTGCTGGTTGCGGCCTTCGCCGCCGGCGACCTGCAGCACGATGCCACCTACCTGTGGCTGCTGCCGGTGGTCACGCTTGCGTCGGCGGTACTGGTCGCGGTCGTCGTGCACCCGTGGGCGGTAGGTGCCCGTTTGGTATTCGGGTCGCGTGCGCTGGCCGAGATCGGCAAGCGGTCGTACGGGCTGTACTTGTGGAGCTGGCCGATCAGCCGCATCACCGGCGCGTACCAGGGCTCGTTGCCCAAGTTCCTGCTGGCTATGGCGATCACGGTGCCGGTCAGCGAGGCGTGCTACCGCTTCATCGAGACGCCCATTCGGATGGGCGCGCTCGGCAAGTTCTGCAAGGCGCGCGAACGACGTGACTGGAACCTGATCACGGCCTGCGCGTCCATCTCGGCGGTCGCGTTGGGGGCCTCGTTGTTCGTGCACTACTCCGCGGCCGACAAGGTGTTCGATGCCGCTAGGGACACCAGTACGGTCGAGTTCGAAGGCCCTGCGGCGGCCACCACGGTGCCATCCGCCGACTCTGTGGTTCCTGACAGCGTGGTCGCCCTCGACACCGTTGCCACCGATCCAGCCGACGCCACCACCCTGCCCGCCGTGCCGATCACCGCTGCCGCGCTTCCCCGGCGATTGGTGATCGTCGGTGATTCGACCGCCCATTCGCTGGCCATCAATCTGCCCGACGGCATCGAGAACACGTTCACCATCGGCGATGGAGCGGTCGAGGGCTGCAGCGTCTACGAGAGCGGCAAGGCGGTCTCGTCGCGCGACGGCTTCAGTCGTTCGTTCAACGGGTGCGAAGGCTGGGCGCAGAAATGGTCGTCGTCAGCGGTGGACGTGCAGGCCGAGGTTGCGCTCGTCGTGATCGGCGCGTGGGACGTGTTCGACGTCTCCGTCGATGGGCAGACGCTCGCCTTCGGTACTGCCGGAAATGATGCGCGGTTCACCACTGGCGTGCAGCAGGGCATCGATGCGATGGCCGCGCTGGGCGTGAAGGTGGCCTTGTTGGAGGTGCCGTGCATGCGACCTCAGGACGTGAAGGGTGCCGGCGTGCCGGCGCTGCCCGAGCGCGGCGACGACGCCCGTGTCGCCCACCTCAACGACCTTTTGCGCCAGGTGGCGGCCAACAACGCGGCCTTCACCACTTTCGTCGAAGGGCCAGCCGAGTACTGCGCCGACGAAGCAATCGCCAGCAACCTGGGTTACCGCTGGGACGGTGTGCACGCGTTCAAGCCCGGGGCAAAGCTGACCTTCGAGTCGATTGCTACGGCGCTGCTGGAGATACCAGTCGCCTGAGGTGTTGGGCGGGTGTCATGGATTGTGTTCGGCGAGGCATGGCTTGCCATTGCACACGTCGATGAGCGTGTCGTCGAACAGGAAGGCAGCCTTCTGCTTGCGCACGGTGGGGTCGCGCCGGGGGTCCTCGTGAGAGTCGTCGCCGGCGCGCGGGGCCAGGTTCTCGAACGGGATGGGAGCCATGCCCGAGTCCCAGATGATGATGGCCGAGCCGGTGCTGGGGTAGACGGTCGGCAGCAGGCCCCAACCCTCTTCGGTCTCCTGCCAGCGGCCTTCGCCGGCGAGCGGCCGGTGGATGGTGGCGCCGATCGTGCGGGCCTCGACCAATGCGGAGAGCTCGGTCACCTGATGGTCGCCGAACGCGACGTCGAGCAGCACGGTCTTGGCGCGGGTACCCGGGTACGGGTCGGCGGTGAGGTGCTGCGCATAGCCGGCTCCTTCGCCGCGGTCCCACAGCATCTGCGTGACGCCCAGGATCATCACCCGGTCGAGGTCGTTGGGGTAGGCGGGCTTGAAGATGGTCTCGTAGGTGTCGAAGTCGACGGAGCGCGGCAGCAGCAGGCTGTAATTCATGCCGGGCACGCCGAGAACGGCGCGCTCGATGTCGGGTGACACCGCGGCGAGCATCAGGCCCATGATGCCGCCCTGGCTGTTGCCGTCGTAGTCGAGGTGCTCGGTGTCGATCAGCGAGCTGCCGTCGGCGCGCTTGAAGTTGGGGTCGGCGCCAAAGCCGCCGGCGCGGGTCATCAGCCGGCCGAGGAAGATCTGGTTGAGCACGCCCTGCTGCAGCCGGTCGGCCATCGTGTCGAACGTACTGAACTCGCCGAGGGTGGCGATCGCGTTGCCGACGTCGTCCTCGCTCATGCCGGCCCACTTGGTGGCGCAGTGCACGACGTTGTGTTCGTTGCTCATTGCCCGCACGTTGCCGGCGTTGATCTCCTTGTGGTCGCCCAGTAGGCCGTGGCCATACTGCACGAGGTGCCCGGGCTCGGTGCCGTTCATCGTGGCCACGCTGATGTTGCACACGAACGGCGCCTGCAGGGTGGGGGCGAACACGTTGATCACCGGCAGCGCGTCGACGTCTTCGCTGGCGTAGTTGAACGAGTTGCCGGGGCCGCCGTCGCCGGTGAGGTAGTTGGGCACGGTGTAGGTGCCCTCGATCTGCAGCGCGATGTTGTCGTCGCTGTTGGGGGTGACGGCGGTGATGGTGTACACCGGCGCGACCTCGCCCAGCAGGGTGAGTGCGTCGTCGCGGATGTGCAGCATGCGCTCGCTGATATTGCGGGTGCTGGCGACTGTGAACGACCACGCGAGCGTCAGCTCAGCGCGGTCGATGCCCTGCGCGGTGAGGGTGTCGAACATCTCGTTCATCTCCCCGCGGCGGTACTCGATGGGCTCGATGCCGGTGGTGAGGTTGTCGCGGTAGATGCGGAAGGTGGGGCTGGCTACGATAGGCGCGCCGGCCTGGTCGACCAGGCCGCGCAGCGCCACGATGAACGTGTGGCCCTCGGGCAGCGAGATCGCGGGGCGGATGGTGAGCAGTCGGTCCTCGTCGAGAGCGGCGTGGGCATCGAGTTCGGCCCACAGCGGCACCCGTTGACCGCTGTCCGCGTCCAGCAGGACGACCGGCGAGGTGCCGGTGATGGATTCGCCGATGTTGGTCCAGGTGGGCAGCTTTGAGGCCTCGGGGTCCAGCCCGGGCAGGTGGGCGAGCAGCGGGGTGTTGGGGCTGAAGCCGTCGTTGCGGTTCCATTCGAACAGGTTGAGCGGGGTGCCGGTGGCGTTGGCAGGAAGGCTGCCGACGGGCAGCGAGACGCGGTGGCCGGTGTCTGCGGATGGGTCCTGCTGGGTGTAGTAGTTGCTCGGGAAGGGCAGCAGGCAGCTGCGCGTGTCGAGCGGGTCGCATCCTTCGGCGCCGCTGTCGACTGCTTTCTGGACGTCGGATACCAGCGATGCGTCGGCTTCGGCGAGGATGTAGTCGGGGTCCTCGTCGGGTGCCGTGTCGACGACCGCCGCGGTGATGGTGGTGTCGGCACCGGCTGTTGCCTGGGTGGTGTCCGACGATGAGCCGTCGCTGCATGCGGCGAGCAGCAATGCCACGCTCAGCCCTGCGGTCATGGTGCGCTTCATGGTTCCCCCTCGAGATGTGCCGTGCCCACTCTGGCACAGCCCGCCGCTGCGGCCCGTGAGCGGGCGTCGCGCGAGTTCCGACTTTCGGGCTCTGCGGGCTGGACAACCGTGTTACCCGTCGGTATTGTTACCGGTGAGTAACTTATCCCTCTCGAGACACCAAGGTGATTCCCGTGGCCGATTTCGCACTGAACGAAGACCAACTGCAGCTCCAGAAGTGGGTGCACGATTTCGCGGAGAACGTCATCCGCCCGGCCGCTCACGAGTGGGACGAGCGCGAGGAGTTCCCGTACCCGATTGTGGAGCAGGCCGCCGAGATCGGTCTGTACGGTTGGGAGTTCCTGATGAACGCGATGGGCGACCCCACCGGGCTCACACTGCCGGTGTGCATCGAGGAACTGTTCTGGGGCGATGCCGGCATCGGTATGGCCATCATGGGCTCGGCCCTCGCCGCCGCCGGCATCAGCGGCAACGGCACGCCTGAGCAGGTCATGGAATGGGTGCCGCAGTGCTACGGCGACGCCAAGAAGATTCAGCTCGGCGCATTCTGCGTCAGCGAGCCCGACGCTGGCAGTGACGTGTCGTCGCTGCGCACCCGCGCCACCTACGACCAGGCCACCGACGAGTGGGTGCTGAACGGCACCAAAGCCTGGATCACCAACGGCGGTATCGCCGACGTGCACGTCGTGGTCGCCGCGGTCGACCCAGAACTCAAGGGTCGCGGTCAGGCGTCGTTCATCGTGCCGCCCAACACGAAGGGCCTGTCGCAGGGTCAGAAGTACTTGAAGCACGGCATCCGTGCCTCGCACACCGCAGAAGTGGTGCTCGATGATGTTCGCGTTCCGGGTAGCTGCCTGCTGGGTGGCAAGGAGAAGCTGGACGCCAAGCTGGCGCGTGCCCGCGAAGGTGGCCACAGCGGCGGGAAGCAGCCGGCCATGGCAACGTTCGAGGCCACCCGTCCGTCGGTGGGCGCACAGGCGCTGGGTATTGCCCGCGCCGCGTACGAGTACTCGCTGGAGTACGCCAAGGAGCGCCAGACATTCGGCAAGCCGATCATCATGCACCAGGCCATTGCCTTCAAGCTGGCCAACATGGCCACCGAGATCGACGCCGCCCGCCTGCTGATCTGGCGTGCCGCCTGGTTGGCCCGCAACGGCGGTTTCAAGAACGGCGAAGGCTCGATGAGCAAGTACAAGGCCAGCGAAGTGGCCGTGCGGGTCACCGAAGATGCGATCCAGATCCTCGGCGGCTACGGCTACACGCGTGAGTACCCCGTCGAGCGCTGGCACCGCGATGCGAAGATCCACACGATCTTCGA
>Ga0105047_10008415_pt1 | contig 17168 bp, 18 predicted proteins | sample MAT04_FD_78384 | JGI IMG/M metagenome (GOLD analysis project Ga0105047, IMG submission 78384) | Freshwater microbial communities from Lake Fryxell liftoff mats and glacier meltwater in Antarctica - MAT-04 (megahit assembly) | ecosystem: Environmental > Aquatic > Freshwater > Ice > Liftoff...
CCAACTTCGCCGCCGAGCCCGGCGACGCCAGCGTCGGCAACGCCGCGAGCGGGGCATCGCCGTTGAAGTTTCCTTCGCCGCGGCGTGCATATTTACTCGTCGACGGGTACATTTCCTTGACCCCCGCCGTGTAGTAACAACTCCAGCAAAGCCCGCGGGGGCGATTGACTTTGTTCTTCGAACAGTGGCGACAAATTGCAATCATGGTCGAACTCCATTCGGGGTCCAGAGAATCAAAAACAAAGAGTGAGTGAGTTTTGGTGTCCTCTCCCCGTTGGGGAGAGGGAGCACCGATCAGGCCACGGCCACAGCCCGTCGTTCCCGACTGGGCACCGCCGCCATCAACCGATCCGAAATCGCCAATTCCACTTCGGCCAACAGGTCTCGCCGCATCGCGGTTCGCGGGGTGTCGTCGAACCAGTTCAAGAACCACCGGCACGCCGCGGGTTCGCCGATCGCCTGGTCGACTTCGAAGCAGGTGCGAGCGAAGTGCTCTTCGACCTCCCCCACCGTGGCGAGCCCATCGCCGAGCCAACCGCAACACCCGACCGCACAGGCACCATCCACCGGCCAGTCCGCCACACACATCAGTGGCGGGGGCGAGGTCGTAGCCCCTTGCACCAGCCGGGGGTCATCCGATCGCAAAACATCTCGCAGGGCGAGCAACCCTGCGGTTGAGAGCACCGGTACGAATCCATCCCGCCAAACGTTGCGCCAGCTTTCCATGACGGCCTCCGGGTTTCGATTGCGTTGCGACCAACTCCACATGGAAGTAATATACGCCAGTTCACTACTGCTCACAACACGAAACTACCCAAAAACCAGCGCAGAAGAGGTTTTTTTGCTCGAAATTTGGGTTTCGGAGGTGCTAACTAGACATTACTAGACAGGTCTCGTCCGAGCCCTTACCGAATGCTAGACTGCGAAAATCCACGTTTTGGTGTTACCGAACGACAGGTCAGCTGACACCTGGCCTCAAGCGCCGAACGCGAAGTGGCGGTTGTGATCGATTCAAAAATCTTCCCACCCGACCGTTGCAGTGGGGGGTTCGGGCGTTTACCTTGACACTCCTGCTCGGTTTCGTGTCTCGCCTTTCCCTCGATCGGAGATTGTCATGCGTTCGCAGAAGCTCCTGCTGCTTGGAGCGTTGGTCGGCTTCGTTGCCGTGTCGACTGCCCGCGCCGATGTCAAGCCTCACCCGCTGTTCGTCGACAATGCCGTGCTGCAACAGGGTGGCGAAATCCCCGTCTGGGGCCTCGCAGATGCCGGCGAAAAGGTGACAGTGACACTGGCTGGTCTAGAGAACAAGGAGTCTCCCCCCAGCATTGCTGCAACAGCCGATAAAGACGGCAAATGGATGGTGAAACTGCCGAAGCAAGCGGCCGGGATCGATTACACCCTCACCATCAAGGGAAACAACACCGTCGAGCTCAAGAACATCGCGGTCGGCGAAGTGTGGATCTGTTCAGGTCAGTCGAATATGGAGATGGCGGTCAACTCTTGCTATGACGCGGACAAGGCTCGAGCCGCCTCGGCCAACCCTCGCGTTCGGCTATTCACAGTCATTAAACGCACAGCAACCGAGCCGATTGCCGATCAGAACGACCTCAAGCACTTCACCAAGTGGACGGTCGCCGGGCCAGACACGATCGGTGGCTTCTCGGCCGTGGCGTACTTCTTCGGAGCAAACCTGCAAAAGAATCTGCCGGGTAATGTTCCAATCGGACTCATTCACACCTCGTGGGGCGGCACACCAGCGGAAGCATGGACCAGCAACGAAGCTCTGGTAGCTACGCCGAGCTTGAGTTACTACGCCGAGAACGCCAAGAAAGCCGCCGGTGGAAAACTTCCCGTCGGCCCGAATGTTCCATCGAGCCTTTACAACGCCATGATTCATCCATTGCTGCCGTTCGCAATCAAAGGGGCAATTTGGTATCAGGGGGAATCGAACGCCGGCAAGGCGTTCGAGTATCGCACGCTGTTCACAACCATGATCGAAGACTGGCGGAAGAAGTGGGCCTCCGACTTCCCGTTCCTCCTGGTTCAACTCGCCCCGTGGCACGCCGGCGATGCCGACGGCGTCTCCTGGGCCGAACTTCGCGAAGCGCAACTGCTCTCGACCACGAAACTGAAAAACGTCGGCATGGCAGTGACGACCGACGTGGGCGACCTCTACGACATCCACCCGCGAGACAAGGCCACGGTCGGCAATCGCCTGGCGATCAACGCCCGCGGTATGGTCTACGGTCAGAAAGTGACCCCAAGCGGACCCGTGTACAAGGACATGAAGACCGAAGGCGACAAGGTAGTGCTCGCGTTCGACAACGTCGGCGGCGGCTTGATGTCGCGCTACCAGACATTGAACGGTTTTGAAATCTGCGGCGAAGATCGCATCTTCTACCCCGCCAAGGCGAAGATCGAAGGAACCACTGTGGCGGTTTCCTCCGAGAAGGTCGCCAAGCCCGTTGCCGTGCGATTTGGTTGGAAGAACTACCCCGTCTGCAACCTTTACAACAAGGACGGCCTCCCTGCGACGCCGTTCCGCACCGACGACTTCCCGCTGACCACGGGCGGCCCCAAGAAGTAAGTCGTTTTGTAAGCTAAACCCACGGAGCAGGCCGCTCGGGCCTGCTCTTTTCGTTGAGTGAGGGATGCATGGCGGATGTCGTGGTCATCGGCGGCGGTGTGATCGGAACGGCCTGTGCGTATTACTTGGCCAAAGCCGGACGATCGGTCACACTGCTCGACCGAGCGAAGCATGGAGCGGCCTGTTCGCACGGCAATTGTGGCTATGTTTGCCCCAGTCACGTTCTCCCGCACGCCGGGCCGGGGGCACTGCTTTCCACGTTGAAAACCCTGTTCCAGAAGAACTCACCGTTGAAAGTGCGGCCAGGTTTCTTGTTGAAGAACCTCGGTTGGTTCCTGAACTTTGCCCGACGATGCAATGAACGCGATATGCTCTTGGCAGCGACGGGCATTCAGTCCTTACTCAACTCCTCGCGGCAACTCTACGACGAACTCCTCAAGACGGAGGCGATTGACTGTGAGTGGGACACCCAGGGTTTACTCTTTGTTTTTCACACAGCAAAAGTGTTTGCTCATTATGCCGAAGTGAATCACATGTTGAAGGAAAAGTTTTCTCTGCCCGCGGAGCGATTCGAAACGGAACAATTGTTGAAGCTGGAACCGAGCCTGATACCGGGTTCCGTGGCAGGCGGGTACTTGTACAAGTCCGATGCTCAGGTCCGGCCCGACCGGTTGATGAAGGCCTGGCGAACTGTCATCGAAAACCTCGGCGTGACAATTCGCGAAGACTGCGAAGTGAAAGGATTCAACACTGCGAAGGGTCTTGCAACATCGGTGAGTACAACTCAGGGCGATGTGAGCGGTTCACACTATGTTCTTGCCACGGGAGCATGGGCTCCGCTCTTGAACCGCGACCTCGGTTGTAAGTTGCCTATCATCCCGGGAAAAGGTTACTCGATCACGATGCCACGACCTGCGATCTGTCCGACGTATCCCATGATCTTCGAGGAACACCGCGTCGCCGTCAGCCCCTTTCAAAGCGGTTATCGCATCGGTTCGACGATGGAGTTCGTTGGGTATGATGCGACGATGAATCCGAATCGCTTGAAACTGCTTCGCGATGGGGCGAAGGTCTATCTCCGGGAGCCGTTGAGCGAACCCGTCCAAGAAGAATGGTTCGGCTGGCGGCCGATGGTATTCGATGGCAAACCCATCATCGACTTTGCCCCTGCGGCGAAGAACGTCTTGATCGCCGCAGGCCACGGGATGCTGGGGCTCTCGATGGCGACGGGAACGGGGAAACTGGTCCGTGAGTTGTTGACGGAAACCAAACCGCACATCGATTCCACGGCGTACGGTTTGGCTCGGTTTCATTAGGCGTTCTTCGGCACCGCCCAGTGCCCCGCACGATACTTCCGTTTCACCATCGTATTCGCGGGCTCATCCCCCGTGATCACTTCCTTCACGGGGTCGAACTTCACCGTTCGCCCGAGCCTCGTGCAGATGTTCGCCAGGTGGCAGACGCCCGCGGCAATATGGCCGGCCGTGGCTGGGGCGTTCGGCTTCGCTTTCCCGGCGATGGAGTCCAGGAAGTTCGTATGGTGAGCGGGCAAATCAATGGATCCTTTCATCTCCTCAATCAACTTGTTCTTGGGACCATACAGTTTCCATCCAACGGTATGACCGATGATGAGCATACCCTTGGTGCCATAGAACGCGTTGCCATTTTCGTAGTCTTCTTGCACATACGGGGACCAGATGCGCTGTTCATAAATGAACTGTCGCGTTTTCCCGGCGTGTTCGAACTCGGCAATCATGTATTGCGTATCGGGCCATTCTTGATCGTCATCGAAGAAGTACTTACCACCGAGGGCTGCTACGCGTGTTGGCAGTTGTGTGAAGCCCATGCCCCAGCAGCCGACGTCGATGTTGTGCACGCCATCGTTGCCCAGGTCGCCGGCGCCGTAGTCGAAGAAGAACCGCCACATGCCGGGCACGCGGTTGGAGAAGTGAGGAGCCTCGGGGACCGGACCTTGCCAGAGCTCGTAATCGAGAGCAGCCGGCGGCGGGGTCGGTTTCACTTTGCCGAGGTTGCGGCGGAGCTGGCTGTTCCACGCCTTGGCCGCGAGGATGTCGCCGATGGCCCCGTCGTGCAATCGCTTCATCGCTTCTTGCACGGTCTTCGTGCTGCGGGCCTGCGTACCGACTTGAATGACGACCTTGTTGCGTTCTCCGGCTTCGATAAGCAATCGGCCTTCGCGGACGTTATGGCTGCACGGTTTCTCCACGTAAACGTGCTTCCCCGCGTCGGCAGCCAGGATCGCCCCGGGCGTGTGCCAGTGATCCGGGGTCGCCATCCAGACGGCCTTGATGGACTTGTCATCGAGAATCTGGCGAATGTCTTTCACGGCCACCGGCGCCTTGCCCGCGGATTCGACGGTCTTCGCCGCCGCGGCAAGCCGGTTCGCATCCACATCGCAAACGTAGCGGATTTCGACATCTTTGCGGGTGCTGAGCAACTTCAGGTGATTCGAGCCCATGCCGCCGCAGCCCATGACGGCAATGGGAAGGCGGTCTTCTTTCAAAATCGCCGGGGCGTTGGTAGCCACGGCCAGTGCAGTCGCGGCGGCGGACTGCTTCAAAAAAAATCGACGCGAAGGCATGGTGAACTCCGGAGAGGGTGAGGACAGTCGTCTTTCACGAAGCGAAAGACGACTGTCAGGAGCCGAGCTTATCGAGGACGTTTTTTGTCACGCGAATCACAACGGGATCATTACCCCGTAACCCGTGAGCCCAGTCAGTGCTACCGACGGTGACCACGGTACCGCCGCGAGTGTAGGTGCCGATCACCGCATTCCCCGTCCGGCCTTTCTCCCACTTTTCGTACCACTCGCAATCATCCGGGTGCCAACGGGCGGGGGCCGTGGCGACGATTTCGAAGCTCTCGGGTGTTCCATCTTTGAACGTGGGGCTCGGCAGGCCATCCTTCCATGTCAACTCACAACCATCACATTCATAACCCACAATGGTATCCTTGCCGCCGAACGCGGTACCGCGTTTAACGTCGGTGCCCGCGAATAGCCAGTGGTCCGGCCGATGCACAGTGTACGCACCCGGGCCGTCCATGAACTGGCCATGGCTCTTGTGGTAACCGCCGTAGAGGAAGCCCACCCCCGTGAGTTTGTTCTCCGGACGATTCACGAGGTAATGGCTCCAGAGTGTTGATAGATTGTCGAATTTGCCAGTCTTATAAACGGGGTCGTCGCCGAAGTTCTGTTTCCAACACGCGAGTGCTCGGCTGTTCTCCTCGCTGCGGACTTGCCAACAACAGGTGTTTCCACTGAAGAACGCGACGTTTCCACCGTTGCCGATGTAAGCTTCCAGGTTGTCCCGCATCGGGGCCGACCAGTATTCGTCGTGCCCGACGCTCAACACCAATTTGTAATGCTTGAGCAACTCGGGTCGGAATTCGAGATCGGAGTTCACCGCGTAATCGAGAGTGTACCCATTCGCTTCGGCCCACTGCACGAAGGGATACTCCCAGTTGGCAAACTGCGAGGACTGCGGTCGATTAAACGAGACTCGCCGACCCTGCACTTTATGCTTAGCGTGATAGGCATACAGGCTATAGCCATTCCAGTTGGTGTATGCGTTGTAAGTGTTGGTCGATAGTTGAATCAGGATCTTCGAGTTTTTGCCAGGGTTCTTGTGGCGAACGACGAAGTACGCCTCGGTTCGCAAGGGCTTGTCGCGGTTGCCAACGGCTTCCAATCGAACCCCATAGTAGCCACTTCGCCAGTCGTCGCCGATGGTGAGCGATGCGGTCGATTGCCACTGACAGCCGTGCGACGAGGCATCCGTGGGAATTGCTTGTTTCAAGGCGGGTAGTTCATCCTTCTTCCACACGACCTCGCGTTTCGGCCCCAGGCGCGCGACTTCGATGCTGTAGGGGTTCGCCGAGGAAGTGTGAATCTGCACCTTCTCGCCCGCACCGTAACTTAATTGATCCGTGTAACCCTCCGGGGGTGTGAGCAACGATTTCTCATCCGCGGCCGGGAGAGTGAGCGCTGCGGTGAGTGCCGCTCCGGTTGCAAGGGCGGTTCGGCGCGAGATTGGTAAACTATTCGACATCGAAGACCTGGAGGACGAGGACCGGGGTGGGCAAGTCCACGAAGTGTACCGGAAGAAACCGCTAATGAGCAAAACAATACTTTTCGTCTACGGCTCCCTCAAACGTGGCGAGCGAAATCACCACCTCATTCGCGATCAACGGTTCCTATTCGAAGTCACCGGTTTGCCGAAATATCGCCTCCTCGATCTCGGCACGTATCCCGGAATTGTTCGAGATAATGCGACCGGATTAACCATTCGCGGGGAACTGTTTGAAATCCAGGATTGTGCGCTCGATGAACTCGACGAGTTCGAGGGTTCGCCGGAGCACTACAAGCGCGAAGTGATTGAAATCGACGGGATCGAAGGCCCTGTGGAATCCTACTTTTATCAGCATTCAATCCCGGAGCGGGCACGCTCCGGCTCGGTCTGGCCGTTCGTTTAGAGCCCAAGCACATCGGACATCGTGTAGAGCCCGGCTCCTTTGCCGACGAGGAACTTCGCGGCAGAGAGGGCTCCGCGGGCATAACTATCTCGGCTAAAGCCCTTGTGAACTAACTCCATCGTTTCGCCGAGCGTGCTGAAGATAATGGTGTGCTCGCCGACGTTGTCGCCGCCGCGGATGGCGTGGACGCCGATTTCGTCTTCGGGCCGTTCGCCGACAATGCCTTCGCGGCCGTGGCGAATGTGCTTTTGGCCCATCTCGGCTTGCACGATCTGGGCGAAGTGAGCCGCCGTGCCGCTGGGCGAATCCTTCTTGTAGCGGTGATGCCGTTCGATGATTTCGACGTCAAAGCCCTTTCCCTTCAAGGACGCTGACGCCGTTTTTGTGAGGCTAAAGAGCAGGTTCACAACCAGGCTCATACTCGGCGAGAACAGCACTGCCGTGTGATGGGCCGCGGCAAGAATCTCATCACGTTCGGCGTGTTCGTGCCCCGTGGTGGCAACCACGATGGGGATTTTGCGATCGATGCAGGTTTGCAGAATCGTCAACGTTCCCGCGGGGGACGAGAAATCGACAACGCAATCGACCTGTGTTTCGAGAGGGAGTTTGCTGGTCACCGCGAGGCCGAGCGGGGCGATGCCGGCAAGGGTTCCCGCGTCTTCGCCGAGCTTCGGGTGCCCGGGGGCATCGACCGCGGCAACGACTTTCAATTCGGGATCGTCTTGAGCGAGAGCGACGAGCCGTTGGCCCATTCGCCCGCAGGCGCCGTGGATTGCGAGGGTGGTTTTCATGGGAGGGTCACCAATCGAGTTGAACGGGATATAAGGAGAAGTTGGAGGCTTTGCTCAAGACCGTCAATTGTTTGACTCGTGCCTGGGCAATCAGTAATCTGTCGAACGGGTCTCGATGATGCAGCGGGAGGTTGGCGACCTCCAAAACATGCTCCATGGTAACAGTGAGGATTTGAATCCGTTTGCGATTTGGATCGCAACCCGATCTGCAACTGGTTCGCTGAGTGTCAATTTTCCAACTGCTATTTTGATGACGAGTTCCAAAATACTCACAACACTCAGAAAAATCACATTGTTGGGATCTTCGATAATCTGTTTGGCACGCAGCGACAATTTGTTGGGTTCTTGTTCCCACCAGTAAAAGGCATGGGTATCGAGAAGATATTTCATTCTTCACTCAGCCAGAAGGAATCCGGTAGCGGTTCATCGAAATCGGGTGCCATCCATCCCCCACGACCTGCGCCGAGGCCCGCGATCCGTTTCTTCTGAACGGGGTTTGCTACAGGTGTAAGAATTTCCAATTTTGCTCGCCGCGGCTCACCTTCTTGTTCAATGATGATTTCGGTCCCAGATTCTGCTGCTGACAGCAATTCCTGAAACCGATTGGAAAAGTCTTTCACGTCAATCGTTAATGTGGCCATGTGTTTGTCCTTGATGAATTCGTACAATTTTACCTTTACAAATTAGCCATCCATCCATTTTTCTTCATCCATCGGATCGTTGAAATCCTCTCGCATCACCATCGACCCCGGATGCATCCCGAGTATCCATTTTCGTTCGGCCAGCGCAACGAGCTTGGCAGTAACACCACCGTCTTGAACTAGCACTTCCGCTCCCTCGGCAGCAAGAAGCATTAGTTCTGACAGCCGACCTGGCAACTCTCGAACATCGATTGTGACAGTATTCATATACACCTCACGCATACAACTCAATCGCCTTAATAATATCATCCAACTCGTTCGGCACCTGCACCGCCCGGTTCGGAAATCCCGCTCGTCGCACGCCGCGTTTGCCAAGCACATCGTCGAACATTTTGGGGTCGCTGCTATGATACGCGACCGTGGCGGTTGGATCTTTCAGCAAGTGGGCAGTGAGGATACACACCACGCGGTCGTCCGGGCTAATCACACCTTCCGTCACCAACTTGCGCAAGCCCGCGACGCTGGCCCCGCTGGCGGGTTCGCAGCCGAGGCCGCCGGCGCCGACGCGGGCTTTCGCGTCGAGGATCTCTTGGTCCGTGGCTTCACGCACGACACCACCGCACTTTTCAAGAGCCCGCAGGGCCTTGGGCAGGTTCACGGGGCGGTTGATTTCAATGGCACTCGCCAGCGTATCGGCCTTGGCATTCGTGGCGTCGAGCATGGTGTTGTAAGCGTCAATCTTCTTCTGGTCCGGTTTGCCGTTGTTCCAGCGGACGTTGTGGCGTTCGTGAAGTTGGAAGAACGTGTTCGCCCCCGCGGCGTTGATGACGGCGAGGCGAGGGATGCGGTCGATGAGGCCGAGTTCTTTCAATTCGACGAACGCCTTGCTGAACGCCGAGCAGTTGCCGAGGTTGCCGCCGGGCACGACGATCCAGTCGGGGATTTCCCAGCGCAGGGCTTCCAGGATGCGATACATGATCGTCTTTTGACCTTCGAGCCGGAACGGGTTCACGCTGTTGACGAGGTAGATGCCGAGTTGACTGCTGACCTCTTGAACGCGGCGCAGCGCGTCGTCGAAGTCCCCCGCGATTTGCAGTGTGAGGGCGTTGTGTTCGAGGGCTTGCGAAAGTTTGCCGTAACTGATTTTGCCCGAGCCGATGAAGATGACGGCCCGCATGAGGTTCGTCGCGGCACAGTAAATGGCAAGACTCGCGCTGGTGTTCCCGGTGCTGGCACAAGCGGCACGCTTGGCCCCGGTCATTCGAGCGTGAGTGAAGGCCGCGGTCATGCCGTTATCTTTGAAACTGCCGGAGGGGTTCATACCCTCGTACTGCAAGTAAAGCCGGCCTGGTTTGAGGCCGGCATAGGCGGCCACGGGGTCGGAGCGCTGGGTCAGCGTTTGGCCTTCGCCGATGGTCAGGATCGATTCATCCGGAGCGAATGGCAGTAATTCGCGGAACCGCCAGACGCCGGAGAAGTTCAACGGATTCGTGCGATCGACCCACTTGCTCTCGAAGTGCGCGAGCGACTTGGGCACGGGCAAACGATTCCAATCGTAAGCCACATCGAGCAACCCTCCGCATTTTGGGCAGCGGAATGCGGTGGCCCCGAGTTCCACGGTGGTGCCGCAATGCGGGTGAATGCAGCGTTGAAAAGCACGGTCGGTCATTCGGCTTCCGCCGGGAGAGTCGGGGGGACGATTCGTCATTCGCCATGATAGCGACCCACCGGAGTTCGTCTGCCGGGGGAAGAATCGAGTTTCCCCGCTTCGTTGCGTCCGGTAAACTACTTTGCACTCACCCCGAACAACCTGTATGCCAACCTCGCAAACCCATGCCCGCGCACTTGCTCTCACTGACCGACGGCCCGAGCATTCTGATCGATAAGCCCGTGCTATTGTTTGGCCGGCATCAGGAATGCTACGTGCAATTGAACTCGAAGAAAATCTCGCGCCGGCACTGCTGCCTGGCCCAGGTCAACGATTACCTCATCATCCGCGACCTCGGCAGCACGAACGGCGTGCGCATCAACGGCGAACGGGTCGTCGAAGGGAAACTCAACATCGGCGACGAACTCACCATCGGCAACTTCCGCTATCAGGTCTGCGGAGACATCCTCGGACGCTCCGCATCGCATGCCTCGTTGCCGGCCCGTAACGAGTAGATCCCGCGTGCCGAGCGGGATCGGGTTTAGGCCCCGCTCGGCTCGCGGGACCTACCGCTCACTTCCGAATCACGACATCCACCCCGGGTGCCGCCGTCGGAATCTCGGTCTTCCGAGTGGCTTCGTCGTCCAGTTTCCACTCGAACGACGCCGAAACATCCGCCGCGAGGCTATGCTTCTTTGGCAACAGCACCGAACGACTCCCGACGAGGAGTTTCACCTCGCGCTCGGTGTGGTTGAAGAACACGACTTTTCGCAGTGCCGATGGCGAACTCGGAGCCGGGCCATCCACGGGGTAAACATCCACCACGCTTTTCGCGGCACCCGTGAGGGGGCTCGATTTCGACGTTGTCGATAAGAGATCCGGAATGGAAAGTGGCGGGACCACGGGTGCCGGGGCTTTGGGCAACTCGCTGGGCTTGATTTCCGGAATGATCGGAATTGCAGGACCGGAAGGTGCCGGAACGGCGGGCGTCGGCGTCGCGGGAACAAACGGGATCGGGTCAAGTTTCAGGTTCGTCGGTGGGATCGTCGGCGTCGTCAAATTTAGCGAGTCGATCTTCTCGATCATCGGCGGCACCGCGGGGACCGGCGTGGCGTCGGCGGCGGGGCGGATCGGCGGCGGCGCTTCGCGAGTCGCTTTCGGCACCCCAGGCTTCACCGGATCGGGCTTCACCGTCGGCGGGGCAAGTTGGGGCTGCGGGTAGGAGTAGTAGTAATACACCGGCGGCGGACAAGTGGGCCGCAGGGCCTGGACGGGTTGGCAGACAGGCTGCGGAGCACGATTCAACAACGGCCGGCGTCGGCCGATGGCGGAGGCCCCATCCGGGAGCAACAAGAGCCCGAGGACCGTGAACAACACTACCGACCGGAAAGCCTTCTTGGCATAACGCATGCGGAACCCTCCTGATTCCAAACCTGGGAATCGCTAGATTAGAACGCATTGGAAAGTCGGTTCCAACCCGAGTTTACCGCGAGGTGCATCGTGCGGAAGTCCGTGCTCGTCGCAGTCGGGCTCATTTTGGGTTTCGCGACTTCCGCATCAGCGCAAGGGGACCGCTACGAACTCGGTCGTCGCCTGAAGCAGTTCGAGGCCGCGTGGGAAGCCCAGCCGGATAAAGCCGCCCGACAACGGGCACTTGCGATTGTGCCTCGCGCCAGTACGCAATTTCTGTCGCTCCAACTTGGCGACGCATCCCGCACACTGGACCTCTCGCGACTGGCCCTCGCCACCGATAAGCCCATTGGCGATGATGCTCTGTTCCCGGAATCCTTGGGCGTGTTTCCTCTGGTACACGTGATTGCCCCTGGCCGGGCTGAACTGATACTGACTGTCAAACCGGTCTACCCGGTCAAAGCGACACTGCCTCCGGGCCTTGTCGTGAAAGTCACCTTTGCAGGGCGAACCGTTGAACTGAAACCGACGAAGTTCCCCGCGAAGTTGGCGATGCCCCTGGATCACGTGGCCAAGAAGGGTACGTTCGATGGCCAACTCGAAATCGCGGTCGAGACTGGCAAGCAGGTCGTGAAGTGGACCGTTGGCGTGTCGCAAATCGAGAATCTCGAACCGCGATTGAGAGCGTTAAAAGAAGTGAAACTCGACCCGAAAAAGCTGGAATCTCTGAGTGTCAGTGAACGCGTCGAGTTGCTCACTAACCTGGCAGGCGACGTGACCCAGGAGACGGACTTCCCCGCGGCGGCGCTTTTGGAAGAAGCGGAAACGATCCTCCAACTCCAGGGCAAACCCTACTACACCGCCGAGCGTTCGGGCCAGTTCCGCCTGGCGGTACCAGTCGGCCCCGATGAGGGATTAAATTGTCGGCTCTTCGTCCCGAAGGGGCTGACGCCGAAAAAACCCGTCCCCATCGTCATCGCACTCCACGGCGCCGGCGGGTCGGAGAACCTCTTCTTTGAAGGCTACGGCGGCGGGCACATTGTCAAAGAGTGCGAGAAACGCGGCTGGTTGCTCGTCGCGCCGCGATGTGGGCTCGCGTTTCTCGGGGGGCCGCCCGCGATCCCAGCACTCGTTCAAAAATTGGCCGAACGCTATCCCATTGATGCGAATCGAGTCTTCCTGGTTGGCCACTCGATGGGCGCGGGGCAAGCGGTCGAACTCGTTCAAAAGGACCCCGGCAACTACGCCGGGCTCGCCACGCTCGGCGGTGTGGGGCGCATTCGAAAACCCGAGGTGTTCGCCAAGCTGCCCACGTTCATCGGCGTCGGAACCAAGGACTTTGCCCTCGTTGGGTCGCGGTCGCTGTATGCCACCCTCGTCGAGTCGAACGCTAAGAATGTGATCTTCAAAGAGTATCCGGACCTGGAGCACTTGCTCATCGTCCGCGAAGCGTTGCCGGAGGTGTTTGCGATGTTCGATAAGCTGGCGAAGACTACTACCCCATGACGAGCGGAGAGTGAATCATGCGACACGCACTCGGTGGATTTCTCCTCGTGGCATTCGCCACCTGTGCCGCGGCGCAGGACGATGCCGGGAAGAAACTCGCGAAGGAACTCGAAGGCAAATACGAACTCGTCGGTATGGAAGTCGGCGGAGCGAAGATCGATCCCAAGATGTTCGTCGAACGAGACTACGAAGTGAAAGACGGAAAACTGATTGCAATCGTCGCCAAAAAACCCGACCCGATCAACTTCACACTCGATCCGAGCAAGAAGCCGGGCTGGATTGACTTCGAGGAAGTCAAACCGAACGAGAAGAACCAAAAGTCTTATGGAATCTACAAGATCGAAAACGGCTTGTGGACGATTTGCATGTCCGATCAAGACGACCCCGCCAAGCGGCCCAAAGAGTTCAAGACGGTCGAAGGCACGACCTCTATCATCATGGTGTTTAAGAAAGCCGATAAGTAGGCATTACCCAGAAAACCCAGTTTGTCCAGAAACTAGACGCCCTGCCCATAAATCGTCGAGGATGCTTCGTGGAGCTTGAGTTTCTTGCTTAACCTGCGAAAATGAACATTGGATCAGGACGGTGTCGTGGAAGGAGCAAAAGTTGGTCAGCGTTGAGAGGAGAACGACGTGGATTTCACTGAAACGGAATTGATTGCTCTGCTTGCCGACACGAGCAAATCGATCGCCGGTGACATCTCGTGGTCGGAAGACGAGGACCACTCACCTGCGGTCGAGTTCCGGGCGGAGATCAGCTCACAAGCTGGCTATCCGCTGTTCGTCCGGGGCAGCTTCAACCCTTTGGCCCGGACGCTAACCTTTGCCATCATCCACGCCAGCAGTCGCAGAATCTACGCACTCAATTTGGGCAAGGACCACCACAACCCGACTTGTAACAACGTCGGGGAAAAGCACAAACATCGATGGACAGATCGATTTCGAGACAAGGAAGCATACGTACCCGATGACATCACACAACCGGCAACTAATCCGGTTGAAGTTTGGAAAGAGTTCTGTGTCGAGGCGAAGATCACGCATCACGGAGCGATGAACGCACCGCCCGCACAACAACCGAGTTTGTTCTCATGAAACCACCATGCACACTCCTTCAGGAGCAGATGGGCGAACTGTTTCGCTGTGCGGAAGTCGGTAACTACATCCGCATTCGCACGCCATTCATGTATCCTGACGGGGACTATATCGATATTTTCTGGGAGCACACCACCGACGAGGAAACGATTACCCTCACCGATTTGGGAGAAACCGTTCGTTGGTTGAAAATGCAGACGATTTCTCCTAAGCGGTCCCCAAAACAAACCCAGATGATTTACGACATCTGTCTGACTCACGGAGTCGAGTTCTTCCGTGGGATGTTGCAGGCCCGCTATCGGCCCTGCGAGAATCTGGCTCTGGCCGTCACCCGACTCTCCCAAGCTGCGCTCCGAACCGCAGACATCTGGTTCACCTTCCGTACCCGTGCTGCGGAATCGGTGACGGACGAAGTTGACGAATACCTCACCGACAGCCACATCCCTCACGAGAGGAATGTGACCCTCGCTGGCCGCTCGGGAAAGAGTTGGCCGATCAACTTCCACACTCGAACGCCGAAGCGCAGTTCGCTCGTCCACATCCTCAGTACGGGAAGCCGAGGAGCTACACGTAGAATCACGGATCACGTGGTCGCCGCCTGGCATGATTTAAGCCAAATGAAAGTTGGCCCCGAAGCAGTGCAATTTGTGTCGCTATTCGACGACACATCCGATGTGTGGTCCGCAGAGGATTTTCGACAACTGGAAGATCTGTCTCAGATCGCCCGTTGGTCGGAACCCGATGGATTTACTCAGATATTGAACGCAGCTTAAAGGCAGAATTTGGGCAGATATTGAGTTTGCCCACGAATCTGCCCACATACCCAAGTTTCTGGGCAAAGCTGGAAAAGTAACTCACTGAAATGGAGACCGACCATGCGTCGATTTGCAATGGCAACCGTAGTGTTCCTCGCCGCAACTGGCTTCACGATGGCCGACGAGGCGACCGACAAGGCCCTCAAGGAAATCGCGGGCGAGTACAAGATCAAATCGATGGAAGAAGACGGCAAGCCCGCTCCGAAGGAAGCCCTCGAAGCGGTCGAGTCCGTGGAGATCAAGGGCGATGTGTTGACGATTATCTTGAAGGGCGGCAAGAAAGAGCCGGCCAAGATCAAACTCGATGTTTCGAAAAAGCCCGCGTGGATCGACGTCACGCCGGAATCGGCCGACGAGAAGAAGAAGACGATGCCCGGGCTCTACAAGTTCGAAAAGGGTGAACTGACGATCGTGATGGACGAATCCGGCAAACGGCCCGAAGAGTTCAAGAGCACGGGCAAAGACCGCCTCATGCTCGTGTTCACCAAGAAGGAAAAGTAACCACTGTCGCCCGGCGAGCGGGGGACGTAAGTCCCCTGATTTTGACAAAGTCAGAACCGACAGATTATTGGAACTGTGGAACGATCGCGGCAGCATCCGGGAGCTTACGCTCCCCGCTCGCCAGAAGTGAGTCGACATTCGAGGAGATAGGTTCGCCATGGACGATACGCTCACGCAAGCCGGTAACATCATCGTCGAGATCGTCTCGGAACTTTTGCACCCCGAGAAGTGGCCAGCCATTCTCGCCAAAGAGGGATACTTCTGGGCCGCGTTCGTGGCGGTGTTCATCATCATCTTCACCGAAACGGGCTTGCTCGTCGGCTTCTTCCTGCCGGGGGATTCGCTCCTCGTCACCGTCGGCGTCGTCGCTTACGGGGCCGACTGGCCAATCTATTACATGATTCCCGCCTTCTGGGTGGCAGCGGTCCTTGGCGATTCCTGCGGCTATCTCATTGGTCGAACGGTCGGGCCGAAGGTCTTTCAAAAAGAGAAGTCGTTCTTCTTCCGCAAAAAGTACCTGCTGATGGCCCAGGAGTTCTACGAGCGCCACGGCGGCAAAACGATCATCCTCGCCAAGTTCGTGCCGATCATCCGCACGTTCGCCCCCGTTGTCGCCGGGGCCGGGCGGATGGACTACCCCCGCTTTTTGGCGTATTCCTGCGTCGGCGCAGTCTCGTGGATCACGAGCATGGTGCTCCTCGGGTACACATTGAGCCTCTGGCTCGATCCGCTACTGGAAAAAATCTTCCACCGCAAAATCGAAGTGGCGAAGAACATCGACAAGGTGATCGTCGTGGTGATTTTGGTTTCGGTGTTGCCGATCGTGTTCAAAATGGTCAAAGGGTGGCTAGCGAAGCGTCGGGCTGCGAAGTTGCTGAAGCAGCCCCCGACGACGGTGGGGTAAAGACTTTTTGCGACGGATCGATTGCAATCGGTTAGCCGCGAGACGAAGTCGAGCGATCGTGCGTTTTGCGACGGATCGATTGCAATCGGTTAGCCGCGAAACGAAGTCGAGCGATCGTGCGTTGCTCGCTCGACTTCGTCTCGCGGCTAACCGAATTCTTTTTTTGATTACACCTTCGGCAACACAAACCCCTCTCGATACTCCCGCCCCAGTAACTTGTTCGCCTCCGCATCGCCCACGATGGTTTCCGTCGCCGCATCGAAGTTCAACGTGTGGCTCGTGCGATAGGCGATGTTGCCGAGGTGGCAGAGCCGGGTGCTCTTGTGCCCTTCTTCGATCTCGGCATTGGGAACTTTATTCTCGCGAATGCAATCGACGAAGTTCTTCACGTGGGCCGATTCGAAGCCGGGGACGTTTTTCATCGAATCGGTTGCCGAGCCATCTTTGACGTGCCAGCCCTTGGAATCGAAGAGCATCGTGCCGTTCTCGCCGTAGAGGGCGATGCCAAACGGTTCGCCTTCGTTGCCGTTTTTGGCCCAGATTCGGTGTTCCCAGGCGAGGGTGCAGGTCGGGAAGTCGAACGTGGCAAGCTGGGTGTCGGGGGTCTGTTGGTCGTCGTCGTAGAAGTACTTGCCGCCGGCACTGGTGATACGAGTCGGGGCGTCGAGTCCGAGGACGTACCGGGCCAGGTCGAGGCCGTGGATGCCGTTGTTGCCGATTTCGCCGGTGCCGAGGTCCCAGAACCAGTGCCAGTTGTAATGGAAGCGATTCGGGTTGAAC
>Ga0105047_10008416_pt1 | contig 17165 bp, 14 predicted proteins | sample MAT04_FD_78384 | JGI IMG/M metagenome (GOLD analysis project Ga0105047, IMG submission 78384) | Freshwater microbial communities from Lake Fryxell liftoff mats and glacier meltwater in Antarctica - MAT-04 (megahit assembly) | ecosystem: Environmental > Aquatic > Freshwater > Ice > Liftoff...
ATCGTTTCGCCATCGGTAACTGACCATTCATAATTATACAGCCCTTCAATCAGTCGTTTGTGCTTTTCTTCATCTGTAAGAACGTTGTATTTTTCTTTTTCTGCTTCTATTTTCCTGCGTTTTACTTCCTCTACAGCGTGTATTTCATTAATGTATTTGTCCTCCATGCGTTTCTTAAGGAAATCGCTTGCTACCGAAGGGAAAAGTTCGAGCAGAAGCTCATCCCTTTCGGTAAGTGCCAGTTTAACAACTCCGTATTCCTCAAAAACCGGGTTATCCTGTTTCTTGTAAAATTTGGTGTCGTAAGGCATTTCTTCTTTCACGCCGGCAATCTTAAATCTGAATTCGGGATCTACAGGTACTGGAGTGTGACCGTATGAGCCTTTTACAAGATTAACATACTGAATAGACTTTGTTGTGTACATGGGAAGTCCTTTCGACTCGTCGATAGCACAGTTAACAGCCTGCGCACCTACAATCTGACTGGTAGGAGTTACCAGCGGCGGACAGCCTGATGCAAGCCTGACCATTGGTATAAGTTCCATGGCACGTGGCAGCAGTTTTTCAACCTTAAGTTGTTTGAGCTGTGCAGTCATATTCGAATACATTCCGCCCGGAACTTCGGCCAGGCGTATTTTATCGTCGGGTTCAGGAAAGCCAAACCAGCTTTCGATACGCTGACAAACATCCAGGAGTTCTTGTTCCTTATCGGATTTTGCGAAGGCAATAGCCATTTCCAACATCTGGTCGATATCGCGTGGCAATTTATCTGTAATGATATTGAATTCGCGTGGGGCTTTGTAGTTATCGAAATCTTTGAGTTCTTCGCGGATTTCACGAAGATCCTTATCAAGAGCAACAACCGATTCAAGGTTAACACCGGTTTTAATATTCATTTTATTGCAAAGCAACTGGATAATTTCAAAAGCAGGAGCTGCACTGCCACCGGCAAAACTCATCAGAGCTGTGTCGAGAATATCAATTCCACTTACAATTGCCATTAGTGATGATGCAAGCCCATAGCCTGGTGTGCAATGCGTATGAAAATCAACAGGTACTGTAACATTTGCTTTCACCATACGAACCAGATCGCCGATAGCTGAAGGGGTAATAAGCCCTGACATATCCTTTATCGTGATCATATCAGCACCCATTTCCTGGAGCGTAAGTACTTTTTCGAGGAAATACTCCTGTGTAAATATTTTGGATGGCAATGGCTTGGCATGAAGCAATGCCTTTATCTTATTGCGTCTCGAAAATTTAGGATCGACGGTATAAACCAGCACACAATCGGCAATTCCTCCGTGAGCTTTTACTGCTTTTACGGTCGAACGGATATTATCAAGGTCATTCAACGCATCAAATATGCGCATTATGGTAAGTCCTGATTCGATTGAGTTTTTCACAAAACCGTCTATAACTTCATCGGGATAAGGATTGTATCCGAATAAATTCCGTCCGCGCGATAAGGCTGTTAAAGGTATATCCGGACCCAATGCTTTACGGATACTTTCGAGCCTGTACCATGGATCTTCATTTAAATAACGCATAATTGAATCGGGTACGGCGCCTCCCCATACTTCAAGGGCGTAAAAACCAGCATCTTTATATGCCGGCAAGGTGCGTTCCACTTGCTTTTGGTTCATACGGGTTGCGAAAAGCGATTGTTGCCCGTCGCGGAGCGTAACATCACGTATCAGAAGTTTTTTTTTCATGGCAATAAGGATTTACAATTTCAATATTTCCGAGCCGATTACTGATTTATGCAACTGACTAAGAATGTCTTAACTATGTTATTGTTATTCAAATAACAATTAAACCTGTTATTAAAATAACAGTGCAAAATTACCATATTATCTGGTTACCACAGACAAAAAAAAATAAAATAAATATCCCGGCAATCAATGTGTTGAAATTCGTGTGTGTTCTTCTTACAGCTACTTGATTTTAAGTAATTTCGCCGGGTGATTTTAACCTTTAAATAATAATCCTATGTCAAAAAAACTACTTTCATTCATCCTTGCATTTTGCCTGATCATAACTTTTTCGAGTAGTTGCAAGCAAAAGCCGGGCAGTAACAACGCAGCTAACGACACAACCGCTATGAGCGAAATGCAGAAAAAAGTTAACGAGTATGCTGTGGTTAAGCTTACTACCGACCTTACTAAGCTTACTGAAAAAGAAAAACAGATGATTCCTGTTCTTCTTGAAGTTGCTCAGATTATGGATGACATTTTCTGGGAACAGACCTGGGGAAACAAAAATACCTTGCTTGATACCATTAAAGATCCGCACGCAAAACAATTTGCAGCCATAAATTATGGGCCATGGGACAGGCTCGACGAAAACAAACCTTTTATATCCGGCATTGGCGAAAAGCCTAAAGGCGCAAATTTCTATCCTACGGATATGACGAAGGAAGAATTTGAAAAATGGAATGACAAGAATAAAACAAGTCAGTACACCAAAGTTGTTCGCAATGCGGATAAAAGCCTGAAGATCGTTTGGTTTCATGAAGCTTATGCAGAAAAAGTTAAAAAAGCTTCTGACCTGCTGCTCAAAGCTGCCAACCTTGCTGAGGATGCCGGTTTAAAGAAATACCTTAGCCTTCGCGCCAAAGCCCTGCTTACCGACAACTATTTCGAAAGCGATATGGCCTGGATGGATATGAAAACCAATACACTGGATATTGTTGCAGGACCTATCGAAAATTATGAGGATGAGTTGTTCGGATACAAGGCAGCGCACGAAGCTGCAATATTGGTTAAAGATAAAGAATGGAGCGCAAAGCTGGCAAAATATGCTGCCATGTTGCCAGAGCTTCAAAAGGAATTGCCTTGTGATCCAAAATACAAAAAAGAAGTGCCTGGTACAGATTCAGATTTGAACGCGTATGACATTTTGTATTATGCCGGCCACACCAACAGCGGAGGCAAAACCATTGCTATCAATCTGCCTAATGACGAAAAAGTACAGTTAGCGAAAGGCAGCCGCCGCCTGCAATTGAAAAATGCCATGCAGGCTAAATTCGACAAGATTTTAGTTCCCATTGCCAATGTTCTTATTGAACCGGAACAACGCAAGAATATACAATTTGATGCTTTCTTCGGCAATGTAATGTTTCACGAAGTAGCTCATGGTTTAGGGATTAAAAACACTATAACAAGCAAAGGAAATCTCCGCCAGGCTCTTAAAGAACAATACTCAGGATGGGAAGAAGCCAAAGCCGATGTGGTTGGTTTATGGATGGTAAGCTGGCTGATCCAAAAAGGCGAACTAACCGGAATTACTGTCGAGGATGCTTATGTAACGTATATGGCAGGCTTGATCCGCTCGGTGCGTTTTGGTGCTGCTGAAGCTCATGGCAAAGCCAATATGATGTGTTTCAATTTCTTTGAAGATAAAAAAGCATTTTCGCGTAATGCGGATGGCACTTTTAAAGTTGATATTGATAAAACCCGCCAGGCAATAAATGAATGGAGCGCATTTATACTGAGTGTTGAAGGAGAAGGCGATTACGATAAGGCAGTTAGTTATATGAAAGAAAATGGCAAGGTTCGTCCGGAACTTCAGGCTGGTATAGATAAGCTGAAGACCGCCAATATCCCGAAAGACGTGGTTTTTGATCAAGGGAAAGTGGCACTGGGACTTTAGAGGAGAAATGGGGATTGAGGGATTGAGGGACGGAGGGATTGAGGGACTGAGAGAATTAAGGAAAGTTATGCCTTTTATTACAAGAAAGAAAAACTCAGCAGGATTAAACCTTTGCTGAGTTTTGTTTTATACCGAATTGTTTTACCATTTCACAGAATAATTCCAGCAACTTGCATAGGAATGGCCAATAGCTGCCTGCAATGATTATATTCTGAAAAGTTAAAAACTACCTTTGCCCGTCAAACCATCTTAATAATCATAGAAAAATGAAAAAATTCGTTCTTGCTTTATGCTTGCTTTCAGCGGTTTTCGCCAAAGCAGTTAATGTACCCGACGAAGGCATGTGGCTTCCCATGTTTGTTGAAAGGTTAAATTATGTGGATATGCAAAAAATGGGGCTTCACCTAACGGCTGAAGAACTATACAGCATCAACAATTCGAGTTTGAAGGATGCAATTGTAAGCCTTGGCGGATTTTGTACAGCCGAAGTTGTGTCGCCCGAAGGATTACTCTTCACCAATCACCATTGCGGTTACGACGCCATACAGAATCACAGCAACACCACGGATCGCAGGTATGTTGAGAATGGTTTCTGGGCTATGAACAAAGCAGAGGAACTACCTAACGAAGGACTTTTTGTTATGTTCCTGAATCGTATGGAAGATAAGACCAGCGATGTATTAGGAGTGGTTACTACCAATATGGACGAGACTGCACGTAACGCCGCTATCAATAAAAAAGTAGAGGAACTAAGAAAAGAAGCAACGGAAAATGGAAAATATACCGTGGAATTGAAGAGTTTCTTTAACGGCAACGAATATTATATGTTTGTATATCAGAAGTTTAATGACATCCGTCTGGTTGGAGCACCACCTTCATCCATCGGAAAATTCGGCGGCGATACCGATAACTGGATGTGGCCACGTCATACAGGCGATTTTAGCATTTTCCGTATTTATACTGCTCCCGATGGGTCACCGGCTGAATATTCGAAAAATAATATTCCTATGGCTGCGAAAAAATTTCTACCTATTTCGGTGAAAGGTTACAAGAAGAATGATTTTGCCATGATTTGGGGCTATCCCGGAAGAACGGATCGCTATATGAACTCATGGGCAGTTGAAGCTACATTGAATGATATTAATCCTGCAGTTGTAAAAGGACTTGGAATTGTTCTTGAAAAGCAGAAAGAGGTTATGGATAGAATTGATAGCGTAAATTTAGAATATACAAGCACGTATGCCGGCCTGGCAAACTTCTGGAAAAATAAACTCGGTGAAGCCCGCGATCTGAAAAGACTTGATGTTATTAAGAAAAAGCAGGATGTTGAAGCTCAGTTGCAGCAATGGATAAATGCCGACGAACAACGCAAAGCCAAATATGGTGATGTGTTGAATTCCTATGCTGATATCTACAAACAATATAAAGATCAGAACCTGAATCAGCAGATGTGGTACACACAAATCTGTTTCTTCGGATCCAAAGCATTTTCATTTCCAGGCCAGGCAACAGCCATTGAAACTGTTTTGAAAACAAATGCTAAAGGTAACGATCTGAAAAAACAGATGGAAAAATACAAGGAAACCTCCAAAGAGCATTTCAAGGAATATAACAACGAAATTGAGCAAAACGTTTATGCAGCTTTGGTTTCCCTTTACCGTGCCAATATTCCAGCGGCTCAGCAACCGGCAATATTCCAGGTTATTGATAAAAAATACAAGGGCGATATCAATAAATATGTAGCTGAGATGTTCGAAAAATCAATTTTCTGCACTGAGGCAAAATTCAATGCTTTTCTCGAAAAGCCAAATCTGAAGAAACTTCAGAATGATCCGGCTTTTGTTACCTACAATTCTTTTATGGTAGGATTTAAAGCCTTACAGAAAACCAATCAAGAACTAAGTGTCCGCAACAAGAAAGCACAACGCCTTTTCGTTGCAGCACTTCGCGAAATGGAGCCAACCCGCAGTTTCTATCCCGATGCCAACAGCACCATGCGTATGACCTATGGCAAAGTACTCGATTATTACCCTGCCGATGCGGTGCATTACAACTATTTTACAACCCTCGACGGGGTGATGGCTAAAGAAGACCCTACCAATCAGGAATTTATTGTTCCTGCCAAACTGAAGGAATTGTACAACAATAAAGACTATGGCATTTATGGTGAAGAGGGTAAACTTTACACCTGTTTCCTTACCGATAATGATATTACCGGTGGCAACTCGGGAAGCCCGGTTATAAATGGTAACGGACAACTGATAGGGATTGCATTCGATGGAAACTGGGAAGCTATGAGCGGGAACATCCTTTTTGAGCCTGAACTTCAGCGTACTATTAATGTAGATGTGCGGTATGTGCTTTTCGTAATCGACAAGTATGCCGGTGCAAGCAACCTTATTAATGAACTCAAGATTGTTCAATAATTTTTTTTGGTGAATGGTTAGTGTTAAAAGGGGCTTTTTTAAAAGAGTCCCTTTTTTTTGAGTTCATCCGCACTTCGGGTACTTTCTCACCTCATCCGCCTTCGGCACCTTCTCCTCAAGGAGAAGGAACTCAAACTACACGATTTTCCAAAGAAGGAAACAAGCTTTATTTACTTTTCCGGAGAGACATGATTCGCTTTTAATGATTTAAATATGAATTGAGTTTATCCCAATTTAAAATACCAGTTCTGTTGAACTGACCTCAAATATAGTTTAATTGCCACTTCATCCTTCCAAAATGGCTATTCCTGCAAAATCAATCAACGAAATTATATCTGAGCTTGACAAGATAATTGGCTCAACCGTAGCTGAGAACAATTTACTGGGCATTTTCACTTGTATATCGCAGAACGACGGCGCAGATATAACAGGCCGTTATTGAACAGCGGTTTGAGGATAATGAGCGGATGGATCAACCTCGACCTGGGAATTGTGACTGCCAGTTTTCAATTTGGTATGGAAATATTGGAAATGAAAAATGATTTCCTGAAAGTTAACCTGATCCTCAATAGCCTGATAAATGAAATGCAGGAGAGAATTGCAAAAGTTTCAAGGCTTATGTTAGTTTTGGATTGGCTTGGCGAAAACACTGATAAGCAAATTATTAATTTCAGTATGGTGAGGGCAAGGGAACAGGCTTGAAATTCTGCCTGCTATTTACCTGGCCTTGATAAAGTTTAAGTACAATCAGATATAGCTAATAAGGATAGCAGAATCGCGGCGTTCGGAGAGATTCTTAAAAATCCGCCCGGAATTCTATTGAACATAGTAGTAAAAATTGTTGCCCGTTTTGAAGAAAAAGATGTAGCAATCATTATCAGCAAGCTAAGGGACGACCGGAAATAAACTTACATCCAACCGTTGTATTTTTAGTTGTTTTGAGGATTCATCCACTATCTTTGCGGCACTAAAATAATCTGGTTTTACAGTAAGCAATGGAAGAGCAAAAGAATAATCCGTTACATGGCATAAGCCTTGAAACAATACTGAACCGTTTGGTTGATCATTTTGGATGGTCAATACTCGGCAAACTCATTCAGATTAATTGCTTTATCGAAAACCCAAGCATACAATCGAGCCTGAAATTCCTGCGAAAAACGCCTTGGGCACGAAAAAAAGTGGAGGATCTTTACCTTGAAATTCATAACTCTGAAAAGAATTAATGAAGCAGAAAACAGATTAAACAATTTCGATCTTTCAATTTATCGGATTACAAATCCGGAACTCCATACAGCGGGATTGCAAATCCCGCTGAGCATCCACTGAGCATCCACTGTGCCAGCCCATATTATAACTAAAAATAAAAATCCCCTCACCGGAATTGCGATGAGGGGATTTTTTAAGTTACGAATAAAACTGTTTACATCTGTGTAAGCATCTTTGCATTTTCCACAATTACTTCATAATAGTAACCGGCACCGAAATCTTTTTTCAGTGCAACAGTGCCTTCGAAAATAACCACGTCACCAACTTTGGTAACATCATTGGTTGTAATGGCAAGATCAAAAGCATAGCCACTCCTGGTACCATCCTGGATATGCACCCAGTTTTTACCCATAATTTCAGACGCGTATTTTACAACCTCGCCACGAATTTTGACAGTTTTTCCGGCATATTTATCCCTATTGGCAAAAAGCTCAGCAATGGTGATGCCGCCTTTGGCAGGATCCACCTTAATTCCCTCCTTTGCCACCGGTGCCTGCTTGCCCTTTGCCGAATCGGCAAGAGGAACATTTGCAACAGCAGGCTTGGCAGTAATAGGCTGATCGCTAAATTTGTCAACAAACAAAATGGAAGGAAATGTCCTTTTTAATTCCTTGCTCACGAAATTATTCATTTCCATTCCAGGAATGTAGTAATATGCTTTGCCCTTTTCAACCTCCGCTTTGGTGATTGCAATCCAATTTTCATTGCCGTTTTCCGAAACACGCAGATAGGTGTAATTGCTGGTCTGTATTACTTCTTCAGCAGTAACTTTGTGAACATTAGGAGCAAGATTTTCGTCAGCAGTATTTGTTGGCTTGCATGATGCAGCAACTATGACCATTGCAGCCAGCAGAATAAATAAACTCAATTTCATTTTCATGATTTAGACTTTCGTTAACGTGATGGTATGATTTTTACGTTTTATGGTGCAAAAGTATTCATATTTGTGCATATTTGCATGATTACCTTTAAAAACAATTATTTGTTTTATAAAGTAAATATGGAAGGAAGGATGATTTTCGATCCATCTATCTTAAAATAAGCTAAGTTTACACATCCATTGAACCGCTGATTATGAACTGGATTTATGTATTATTTACTAAAGAATCAGTCGCTCAGACTATTATAATTTACAGTTTTGTAATAGCCATAGGAGTTGTATTAGGGAGGATTAAAGTTATGAAAATCTCTCTAGGAATAACTTTTGTCCTGTTTGCTGGTATTGCTGTAGGGCATTTTAGTTTTTCCATCAATCACCATGTACTCGATTTCGCCAAAGATTTCGGATTGATTTTATTTGTTTTTGCGGTCGGATTGCAAGTGGGTCCCGGTTTTTTCTCTTCCTTTCGCAAAGGTGGAGTTACACTAAATCTGCTCGCTATGGGAATTGTGATTTTAGGATCGGCAACATCTGTTATCCTGCATTTTGTTACCGGTACTCCTATGCATATGATGGTCGGAATTTTGTCGGGTGCTGTTACCAATACTCCCGGACTTGGTGCTGCACAACAGGCACTCAATGAGGTAACTTCAGGCACTGCGGTATCTGGAATTCCTGATATCAGCCTGGGGTATGCCGTTGCATATCCATTTGGCGTTCTGGGGATTATCATCACTATGCTTGCTATTCGCCGACTTACCCGTACCAATATTGAACAGGAACTTAAGAAATATAATGAGCTTCAGAATCCTGAAGAAGCCCTGCCCGAAAAAATCAGTATAGTTGTAACCAACCCGGTTATTAGCGGTAAAAAAGTGGAAGAGTTGAAAGAATTGCTTTTAAGCGATACGGTTATTTCACGAATTTATCATAATGGTGAAGTTACAGGTGCTCACTCTGCATCGGTATTGCATACCGGCGATATTGTACTTTTTGTTGCTCAAAAGGGGGAAATAGACAACCTGATCAGTCAATTCGGTAAAAAAAGTGAAATTGATCTGGCTACACATCCGGGTAAGCTTATGTCGAAACAGGTATTGGTTACACATATTTCGGCTTCGGGCAAATCGCTCGAATCGTTGAATCTAAGGGTGCTTTTCGGTATTAATATCACCCGGATTTACAGGGCTGGTATTGAGTTGGTTGCTTCGCCAAAGCTAAAACTTCAGATAGGAGACAAAATTACGATCGTAGGTGAGGAAAGTGCTATCGAAAACGTGGGCATGTTATTGGGTAACTCTATCAAACGTTTGAATGAACCCAATCTATTCCCCATCTTTATCGGAATTTTACTGGGTGTTTTGTTTGGCAGCATCCCGATTGTTATTCCCGGAATTCCCACTCCTATTAAACTAGGATTAGCGGGCGGGCCACTGATTGTTGCAATTTTATTAAGCAAATTCGGATATAAAATATCATTGGCATCATATACAACACCAAGCGCAAATCTTATGCTGCGCGAGGTCGGGATTGTACTTTTCCTTGCCAGTGTCGGTATTAAAGCCGGCGAACGGTTTCTCCCTACCCTAATTTCGGGCGATGGTTTTATCTGGATGGGTTATGGAGCATTTATAACATTGGTGCCGCTTATTATTATAGGACTTTTTTCAAAACTGGTATTAAAAATCAGTTTTTTTGAAGTAAGCGGATTGCTATCTGGAAGCATGACTGATCCTCCCGCACTGGCCTTTGCCAATTCAATTGCCCAGTGCGAAGCACCTGCAGTTGCCTATGCCACGGTTTATCCGCTGGTAATGTTCCTTAGGATTCTTGCGGCGCAGTTGCTGGTGATGTTGTTTGCTTAAGTTCGGTAAATTATTTTTGGGAGAATCAATAAAGTCATTATAAATCTTAACCGACAACCGAAGTGGATACTTTACAGTACCTTTGAAAAAGATTTTTAACAGAAAAGAATAGACACTTGAGCTTGTTTTAATCTATCCGACCTGTGAAGTATATCCATAAATTTCTTTTCGCTGTTTCCTTCTTCAACCTTTTCTTGGTTTGTACAGTGATTGCGCAACCCTGGAATTTTATTTAAGAAAAGGACGGAATAAAAATATACACAAGTACCGATAAAAACAGTTCCCTCAAGTCATATAAAGGAAAAGCCATTTTCATAGCTCCGATGGAGAAAGTCTGCGCCTTGCTTGGTACAGCCAAAAATTTTGACTGGCGGGACAAGGGATTTACCAAAATAGAAGTACTCAAAAATGAGGATCAGAAGTTTATACAGTATTACCTTATCTATGATATGCCCTAGGCGGTTGTTTACAGGGATCTTGCAGTAGAATCCAAAATAAAAATGGATAAGGCAAGCGGCATATACATAGTTTCATCTCGACCTCTGTTAATAACAGTTCCTGAAAAACCCGGACTTGCCAGGATTAACAAATACTGGCAAAAGTGGACTGTAGTGCCCATGGAAAAAGGCAATCTACATGTTACCATCGAATGATCAATAGATTCGGGAGGTAGTATACCTTACTGGGTTTACAACATGCTTGTTACCGAAATGCCTTTGAATACGGTTCGCTCACTCCACGACAGGGCATTATCACCCAAGTCGCCAAACAAATGATAAAAAAACATATTAGCCCAAAAAAATATCTCTCTAACTTTCAGCATTTTAAATGAACCATATAATTATAAGCAGAAAAATTTTAAAGATATTGAAACTACTTGTATCTTTGGAAAGCCAATTAGTTTTTATCGCTAATAATTAAATAAAATAGCAAAATGGATTATACTTTACTTACATTTACCACACTAATGTGGATGGGACTATTTGGCCTTTATTCTTTAAGGAATCAAACTGTTCAAAGAAACGAGGCTATTTATGGGCCAATAGTTGGTTTTGCAACTATAATTCAAAAAATTGCTCCACTCCCGCTATTGGTATTCATTATTTTATCGATTATAAAGAATACATACTATTATCCATTTCTCTATTTAGGAATAGGTATAATGGTTTCAGTAATCATAGGTCGAATATTTATTGTTTTAAAAATTACTAGTAGATCTAATGAAAAATCAAAATTTGGAATGTTGCTATCAGCAATAATTACTTGTATTGCTTTATTTTTAATGATATTTCACTTGTATTAGTTTTCTTAAAAAAGAATGCGGATTTTTTCAATTGATGTTTCCTTATTAATCTAAATTCAATTTTCTGAAAAAAATATACTTAACCATTAAACAGAAAAAGGATCAACAGCTTACAATTGCTTTCACCCTTCGATCTGATTGCCATGCTGTTCCGCAATGATGTTACAGTTTATGCGCCAAATAACAACGGAGCTTGGTATGCCTTCGGCTTTCTGATTGGAAGCGGCGGATGGGGATTCTTTGGAGGAAACAGGAGTTCGAGGAAAAAAGGATAGAAGGGATTTCAGATTTGCAATTTCGGATGTCGGATGTCGGATTTTGAGACTCCGACTAGGTCGTTTTGCAGATGTCATTTCTAATTCCTGACTCCTATTCCAGTGTCAGACACCTTTTGGGGTTTGCATACACCAATGCGGATATCGGATTGTTGACTCGCCCGCAGAATCTACTTCTTTATCTGCCCTCTATTTCTAGTCGGCACATTATCATTTTCTTCAAAAGAAAGATTCAGAATAAAATTCCCAGCCTATCCTGATTTAAGATGCCAAAATCATAGCGTATTCCATAGGTAAGAGCAGGTTTTCAGGCAGACATATGCCGAAGATATATGATAAGATAATTAGTTTTGTACCTTTGCATTGTTACCATGGCACTCGGAATTTAAAAGCCCCTTAACAATTCATCCACAATTACTATTCCCGAAAATCTTCAAACATAGCATCCTGACTCACCACTCTTTACTCACAACTCAGCTCTCACTACTATTCAACGCTCTACCCAAATTAAAACTGACAAGTTTTTAAAACCTCTCAGTTTTAGTAAAACCCTTCTGCGATGCCTGATTCCCAACTTACACTTAAGCAAGGAAAGTTTTACCATATTTATAATCGTGGGATAAACAGTTGTAATTTATTTTGCGAGTCCGATAACTATGCGTATTTCTTAAGATTATATGATAAACATATTTCGCCTGTTGCTGATACATATGCATGGGTGCTGATGCCGAATCATTTTCATTTTCTAATCAGATTAAAAGATAACGCTGAAGTATCGGACAATTTAAACCTGACAGGTTTTGAAAACCTGTCAGGTTTAAACAAACCGCCCCACCAATATTTTTCTAATTTATTTAACGCCTATACAAAAGCTTTTAATAAACGATTTTCCAGGCACGGTAGTCTTTTTGAAAGACCATTTAAAAGAAAACCAGTTGATGAAGAGGAGTATTTCAAACAATTAATCCTTTACATCCATAACAATCCGGTTCATCTTGGATTCAGCATTCATCCTGTTGAATACCCGTGGAGCAGCTATCTAACCTGTATTTCTTCTAAAGACTCTAAGCTTAAAAGGGATAAGGTAATTGGATGGTTTGAAAATAAAGATAATTTCGTTGCACAACACAGACAACCCTTTAACATCAGGCAGTTGGAAAGATGGTTAGGATCAGATAAATATTCATCTTTCGAAAATGACAGTTTTGGTATAGTTTAAAGTGAAATCTAACTATTGATTCAAAATAATTCAGGCATGGAGGCAGAAAGATTCAACACCAGGAAAACACGCCCAAAACGAAAAGTTTTAATTTGGATATTGGCAATATTATTTACTATAATGGGCATTACAACCTATTATGTTTCGCGCCATTTCAATCAGCTTCTGGCTGATGCACTTGTAAAGAGTTTCGAGTCCAATATAATTTCGGATGTATATGAACTGAAATTCGACAAACTGAAAGTAAATTTCTTTCAGGGGAACATTCAGGTTTTAAACGTGGTATTACAGCCACGCGAAAAACAGTCGGGTGAGTATCCATATATTAACAGTTCGTTCCGGCTTACAACAGGCAAAATACTGCTTAAAAATGTCAAAATTCTAACATTATTAGAATCCAGCAAGCTGGTTCTTGCGCGTATTGTAATAGTCAATCCTGATATACAGGTAAGTTTATCCGGAGACAATAATATACTGCTGCCATACCAGGACTCGGCTGTGGCTTTACGCCAAAAAATAAAGAATATTAAGAAAATCAAGAAATTCATGAATTCCTATTTTCTTGAAAATTTTGAATTGGTAAATGCTTCGTTTCATGTTATAAATATAGGCAGGCAGCGCGAATTCAGAATTCAGAAATTAAACATTTCGCTAAATAACCTGATGATCGATCAGCTTTTCCGAAAAGATGTTTTAACCTTTAAAAATGTGGAACTTAGTATTGATGGAATTTCGTGTGACCTGCCTAAAGATGACATCAGTTTCGTTGGAATAAAGGATTACAAACTGACTATGGGGGAACTCAAAATCCAGAAATCGATTGATACGCTGATCTATAGTTTCAAAGAACTAAACACAAGCATGAAAAACCTGAATATTCAGACTGCTGACAGTATTTTTGAAATTTCGGCACAATCCATCGCTGTTTCCTACCGCGACAAATCCGTTAATCTGGTCAACCTTGCATTTAAGCCTAACATCGGTCATGCTTCGATGCAGAAAAAGTATAAATACCAGACAACGCAAATATCGGGTACCATAGGCATTGCAAAGCTTATGAATTTTAATTTCGACACCCTGGTTTATTACCATAAAATATTTGTGGATAAAGTTGAGCTGGATAAAGTTGAGATTTCTGTTTTCAAGGATAAGACAAAACCGCTGGATAAAAACAGGATTCCGGAATACCTGGCACAGCAATTGTCATCGATTCCTGTTCCCATGATAATAAACCAACTGAAAGCCACAAACGTAATTGTAGTCAGTAAGGAAATTAAGCCTGATGGCAATCACGCAACAGTTAATATTTCGAATGGGACATTTGAAGCAAAAAATATAAGTAGTTTGCCTTCTGACAATTTGCTGACAATTAATGCCGCAGCATCTATCGAAAACAAGGCTCAGGTTAGTCTGGATTTGTTTTTCAGTTACCTGAAACCCGAGTTCAACATGAGTGGAACTGTTGGGAAATTCAACCTGACAGACTTAAATCCCCTTTTTCAAGCGTACGCACCGCTTAATATTAAGAAAGGGATAGCCGATAAAATTACATTTTCGGCTACTGTCGCCCGCACTAATGCAAAAGGCAGCATGAAATTTTTATACCATGACCTAGATGTAGATTTGCAGCTTAAGGATCGTGCCAAATGGATTAATTCCATCATAACCTTTGCTGCCAATACTTACATTGATGCATCAAATCCTTCGCAAACCGGAATGCCTCCGCGCACCGTTAAATTCAAGGTTGACAGGGATATGAACAAGGGCTTTATCAATATCGTTATCCGCTCCTTTCTTTCGGGGCTGAAAGAAACCATGATTTCGTCGAAGGAGAACAGGCAGGCTTACAAAGATAAGAAGAAGAGGTGGAAGTTGAGGAAGGAAGAAAAATGAAATTAAACCTCTGGTGTCGGATTGCGGAAGTCGGATATTACACTTCTTCCATTTATTCAATGAATTATTCGTTTGAGAATAATATGGTCGTTGGGTTTAGTTATAGCGACTCATGAATAAGAAGGTAAGCTATTATTGAAATGAACTTTATTCTGGAAAAGTTTCCGTAGCTTTCTTTTTTTGAAAACCATTTGCAATAAAACTACCTACTGTTTGTAATATCTCCGGATTATTAACAATATACCTGCCAAGACTTTCAATAACAATAATTCCTGCCTGCTTGAAGGCTTGTCCGCGACGGGTTCCACCGGATATTTTTTTGATGAAAAACCCGGTAAGCAGAGGCATTACCAATACAAGAAGATCATTCCGTATTTCGGTCGATTCAATAATATTGCTGAATGTTCTTTTTACAAGATTAAGTGGGTTCAGACTTTCGTAAGTGGTTCTGAACTCGTCTTTCAGCAATTGTGCGCTAACCGCCTGCTCTTTTTCCAGCTTTGCAATAGCTTCTTTCAGGTCGGTATAAGGAGTATTTTCTGCCATGCGGTCCTACTTTAACAATTGTTTGATAACAGAATTGCGGATACGTTCCTTTATTTTATCATGCAACAGGAATTGGATTAATAGTCCACAAACGGCATAAAAAGCAGCTACCGCAAGGTATCCTAGCGCCACGGATCCCCAAAACTCGCCTAGTAGGAACGCAATCCCCAGATTCAGGAACAGCACGAAGATAAAAGCAAACACAAAAACTACCGATTGTGGGATAAGTGAAGAAACAATATCCGATGCTTTATCAATGGCCTTGAGCTTGAATAATTCAAGACTTGTTTTTCCGAAATATTCTGCTTTCTCCAACAGAGGTTCGAGAATAGATTCCTTTTCTATCATTTTGCTCTTTTTAACTGAATAATTTTTTATTTCAGAATCATCACAAACCAATGCAATGTTTGCACACACAAAAGTCTCTGATCCTCAATAATAAGCAAAGTTAAACTTATCAGTCGATAAATAAAATTAAGAAAGCAAGAGATACGATTTAAAAGGTTTTAATTTCGACCCTCTGATCCTGCATCCCTTGCTTACTGTGGAATACCCTAACATATTCCACGATTTTTATGGATATGTTATTAAAGCCAACCGTGTTCACGACATTCCTCTTACGGGGAATAGCCGGCAGAAAAGACAGGTGTAAGTATAAACTTGATTTTTAAATGATGGAACCACTATACTTTCTCAGCTTCGGCTTCAACTTTGGATGCACCAAAGTTATCTTTTTTTGCCTTTTCGAAACGATCGCTTACATTATCCACAAATTCACTGAATTTATCTTTTAACGCATCCGTGGTGTCCTTACTTTTTTTAGATATTTTTTTGCGGGTTTTGTCGCCTTTATCAGGGGCAAACAAAACGCCCAGCAATGCACCGACAGCAACACCTGCCAATGCTCCGATTACTACATTAACTTTACTCATGGCCAAAAGATTTAAAAATAAATAAACATTATTAAAAGAAATAAGTTTTTAAAGATACGAAATATAAACAGGAAATCTGCCTTCTGGCTCAAGAATATTCAGAACTCATCAGACAAATATTGCATCTTGAGGCATTGTTAATAAATAAACCAGCTTTCTGCATCGGCTTAGCTCTTATGCTTCTTATGCCGGAAAATTGACTTTAATTAAAGCCTGACACTCAGTTTCAGGACTTATTTTGATAACAGGCAAACCCTGATTCTATTGCTCTTGGGAGGCTTCATGCTCCATATCACTCAGGTGAAGATCCAATGCTTTTACCGAAATCTGAATTTCGTAAATAGAAATCCCCAGTGATGCAATCATCATGATTAAAGCAACACCAAATATCCAGACAGCTATGTTCTGTTCTCCCACAAAAATCAGGAACATGGTACCAACACAGAGAAACAGACTGGTAACTCCAAGAATCTGCATGTTTTTGGTTAAGTAAAGTCTCTTGCGAAGATTGGCAATCTGACCTTTCAAGAGTTCGTTCGGATCAATTTTAAATTTCTCGTGCAAACCGCGGATCAATGTTGCATAGCCTAAAAACCGGTTGGTATAGGCCAGTAATATTAATGAAATGGCCGAAAATAAAAGAGCCGGCGTGGTAAGGGTTATTTGTTCGTGCATGTTGGTATGCTTTTTTATTGCCGATCATTTTTTAAAAACCGGTTTCATTTGCCATGCTAAATTACACAATATTGAGGATTACGGGTTACATGATACACAACTGACTGTATTATATTTTGATGTGCTGTAAAGGTTAAGACATCATTCTAGTCCCAAGTATAATTCGAAAATTGAATTAGAATTTATTTCTTTGTCCTTTTCCCTTGATGGAAAAGCACCAAAAGATCAAGG
>Ga0105047_10008417_pt1 | contig 17165 bp, 28 predicted proteins | sample MAT04_FD_78384 | JGI IMG/M metagenome (GOLD analysis project Ga0105047, IMG submission 78384) | Freshwater microbial communities from Lake Fryxell liftoff mats and glacier meltwater in Antarctica - MAT-04 (megahit assembly) | ecosystem: Environmental > Aquatic > Freshwater > Ice > Liftoff...
CAAGAGCTACCGGGATCTGCCGGTGCTGATCAACCAGTGGGCCAACGTCGTGCGCTGGGAGATGCGCACGCGGATGTTCCTGCGGACGTCGGAGTTCCTCTGGCAGGAGGGCCATACCGCCCATGCCGACGAGGCCTACGCCCGCGCCGAGACGCTGAAGATGCTCGAGGTCTACCGCGATTTCTCCGAGACCGTCCTGGCGATGCCGGTGATCGCCGGGGAGAAGCCGGCCAACGAGCGGTTTCCGGGGGCGGACAACACCTACTCCATCGAGGCGATGATGCAGGACGGCAAGGCCCTGCAGGCCGGGACCTCGCATTATCTGGGGACCCATTTCGCCCAGGCGCAGAACATCCGCTACCAGGACGCGGCGGGGGAACTGTCCCTGTGCCACACCACCAGCTGGGGGGTGTCCACCCGCCTGATCGGCGGCGTGATCATGACGCACGGCGACGACGATGGCCTGCGCGTGCCCCCCGCCATCGCGCCGCGCCAGATCGTCATTGTACCGATGCTGCGCGACAAGCCCGAGGACGCTGAAGTCCTGGCCTTCGCCGAAAAGCTGAAGACGCAACTGCTGGCCAAGACGGCGTTCGGTGAGCGGCTGCGGGTTCTGCTCGACACCAAGCCTATCAAGTCGTCGGACAAGCGCTGGAACTGGGTTCGCCGGGGCGCGCCTATCATTGTCGAGATCGGGCCCCGCGACGCCGCCGGCGGCATGGTGACCTTCATGCGGCGCGATGCGCTGCGCGACGGCGACAAGGTGCAGTCGCACGCCCTGGCGCTGGACGCCTTCGTCGACGGCGCCTCGTCGATGCTCGAGGCCATCCAGGCGTCGCTGTTCGACGAGGCCAAGGCGCGGCTCGACGCCAACATTCGCCGCGACATCACCAGCTTCGACGCGCTGGCGGAGTATTTCGGTCCGGCGAGCGAGGACGACGATGCGGCCTTTGCCTTCAAGGGCTGGGTTCGCGTGGCGTGGTCGCGACCGGATGGCGAGGGGTTGGAGGCGGTCGAAACCCGCTTGAAGGCCTTGAAGCTGACCCTGCGCAACGTCCCTATGGACCAGCCGGCTGCGTTAGCGCCCTGCATCTTCACAGGCGAACCGGGGGTAGAGGAAATCCTTATCGCTCGCGCATACTGAGGGGGGCAAAAAACCGCCGCCGGAAGGATCCGGCGGCGGCATCGTCTATCCTGTCGTGGACCAGGCCCTAATACCCGCGGTTATATCCGCCTTGGTAGCCGCCTTGGTAGCCGCCTTGGTAGCCGCCTTGGTATCCGCCTTGGTAACCCCGATCGTCGTTGCCATCGCGATAGCCGCCGGCGCGGTTGTCGTCGTCACGGCGCTCGTAGCGGACCCGCATAGCCAGGGAGTCGAAGCGACGGTCGATGTCAGCCCGCTCGTAGTTGCTCAGGCCGTTGCGCGCGTAGCGCCGCTCCAGCATTTCGAGATCGTCCATTTCGCGGCGAAGGTTACGGCTCTCCCGACGGCTGAGCGAGCCGTCTTGTTCACCGCGATCGATACGCCGTTCGAGCCAGTTGGAGCGGCGGTCGATCGAGACATAAGCCCCGTTAGACCCGTAGCCCCAACCGCCCTCGGCGTAGCGCGGGTCATAGCGAGGATCGCCGTAGCCCCTCTGGCCATACGTCGGGTAGGTCTGGTTATTCTGGTACAGGTTCCCGCCGAGCAGGGCGCCGGCCACGGCGCCAAGGGCCCCGGCGCCGAGCGCGACGCCGACGTTGTTGTTTCGGCCGCGGTTGTCATTGCGGTTGTTGTTGTCAGGAATGTACTGGCCGCCCGAGGCCACGGCGCCGTTACAGGCGAGCATGCCGTTCTGGTTGCCGATGTCGCCCCGGCACTGGTTGGCCTGAATGGTGGTGGACCGGTAGCGGCCGGAACCGTCGGCGCATTCGGCGCTGATGGCGCCGTTGCCCAGATTGGCGACGTTGCGGCACGAGGCGGTATAGGAGCCGCTCTGGGCCGAGGCGGTCGTCGTGAACGAGGCGCCGGCCAGAGTTGACGCGGCGGCAAGAGCCGTAGCCATTAGAATTCGCATGTTAATCTCCAGGGGTTTGGTAAGCGGTGGGTGATGCATTCAGCGCCTGCCAAGCTGAACCCCAGATGAGCGGTAGTGTCTGGAATGAGATAGGAAGCGGGCGCACGAACTGAACTAGCGTCGCCCTTAACGGCCTCGCCGCCACTTGGATGCGGCGCCGGAAAAGTATTTTTCTAGACCTGCCGCGGACGGACTAGTCGCGCAGGTAGGCGCCGCCGGTGGCGACCGCGCCCTGACAGGCGAGGAGACCGTTCTGATTGCTGATGTCGCTGCGGCAAGCGGTGTACTGGATGGTGCTGTTGCGATAGCGGCGCGAGTTGTCCAGGCATTCGGCGGTCAGATAGCCGCCCGGCAAGGTCTCGCCGTAGCGGCACGAGGACTGATAGGAGCCGGCGATGACGCCGCCGCGGCTCTGGAAGCCCTGGCCCTGCCGGCCGCCGTACCCGTAACCGCCGCCCCGGCCGCCGGTGAAGAACTCGTCGTCATTGGAGCGATCACGGTTCCGGTTCTTGGGCGGATCGGGAACATAGGCCCCGCCGCTGGCCGTGGCGCCGTTGCAGGCGAGCATGCCGTTCTGGTTGCCGATGTCGCCCTGGCACTGCCCCGCCGCCAGGGTCGAGGAGCGGTAGCGGCCTCCGCCGTCCAGGCATTCGGCGCTGATGGCACCGCCCCCCAGGGCGGTGACGTTTCGGCAGGACCCCTGGAACGAGCCGCTCTGGGCCGAGGCCGAGGCCGCCGCGAAAAGGACGGAGGCGGATAGAGCGGCTCCCGCCGCAAACCAGGTGACGCGCATCGCCGATCTCCTTGTTGCAATCAAGCTGCACCAAAAGAGACCATGGGCAAGACCTGCAGTATATAGAGCAGCGCCCGGCGTCGGTTCGGCTGAGCGGCCGACCGGCTCGGTTCGGGGCCTGCGATAGGGCCGCGAGTTTGGCTTGACGAGTCGGACCGCCGCGAGTATCAACCGCCCCTCTGCTGGACCGGCCGTAACCCGCCTGTGTTTTATGGGTTAGACGCGGTTCGCGAGACGACCTCAAATAGCGTTCCTCGGAGCGTCATGTTGGGCAGGCCCTCGCGGGCTACCGCGAGGGGCCATTCGTTTTGCGGAATGAGCGTCCGAAGCCTTCGGGTTTCGGGTTTGGTCTTTGACACGATTTCGGGCGCCCCGGCTTTTGGGGCTGCGGCGCTGGGGAAGAACGAGCGATATGGATCGGCAAAATATCCGCATCAGGCTCAAGGCCTTTGACCACCGGGTGCTCGACCACTCGACCCGCGAGATCGTGAACACCGCCAAGCGCACCGGCGCCACCGTGCGCGGGCCGATCCCGCTGCCCACGCTCATTGAGCGTTTCACCGTCAACCGCTCGCCGCACGTCGACAAGAAGTCGCGCGAGCAGTTCGAAATCCGCACGCACAAGCGCGTGCTCGACATCATCGACCCCACCCCGCAGACCGTGGACGCGCTCATGAAGCTCGACCTGTCCGCCGGGGTGGACGTCGAGATCAAGCTCTAGGGGGCCGCCATGCGAACCGGCGTACTCGCCAAGAAGCTGGGAATGACGCGCTTCTTCGATGAAGACGGCTCCCACGTGCCCGTGACGGTCCTGTCGCTCGACGGCTGTCAGGTCACCGCCCAGCGCACCAAGGATAAAGACGGCTATGTCGCCCTCCAGCTCGGAGCCGGCGCCAAGAAGGCCAAGAACACTTCGCAGGCCATGCGCGGCCACTTCGCCAAGGCTCTGGTCGAGCCCAAGCGCGTGCTGGCGGAATTCCGCGTCGAAGAGGGCGACCTGATCGACGTCGGGGCAGAGTTCACCGCCGACCACTTCGTCCCCGGCCAGAAGGTCGACATCTCGGGCGTCACGGTCGGCAAGGGCTTCGCCGGGGCGATCAAACGCTGGAACTTCGGCGGCATGCGGGCCACCCACGGGGTGTCCGTCTCCCACCGGGCCCACGGCTCGACCGGCCAACGCCAAGACCCCGGCAAGGTGTTCAAGGGCAAGAAGATGGCCGGCCACATGGGCCAGACCGTCATCACCACCCAGAACCTGACCATCTGGCGCGTCGACGTCGAACGCGGCCTGATCCTGGTCAAGGGCGCGGTCCCCGGCCACGAGGGGACCTATGTAAAGGTTCGCGACGCGATCAAGCGCGGCCAGCAGGCCGGCGTCCCCACTCCGGGCGCCTTCCGCAAGGCCGGACAGGAAACCGAAGCGCCCGTCTCGGACGCCCCGGTTGAAGACGTCGCCGTCGAAACCAACGAAACCGGTGGAGACGAAGCATGAAGCTCGACGTAATCACCCTGGACGGCGGCAAGGGCGGCTCGATCGACCTGCCGGACGACATCTTCGGCATCGAGGACATCCGCGGCGACATCCTCGCCCGGGTCGTGACCTGGCAGCTGGCCAAGCGCCGCTCCGGCAATCACAAGATCCAGGTGCGCAACGAGGTCTCGCGCACCGGCAAGAAGATGTACAAGCAAAAGGGCACCGGCGGCGCTCGTCACGGCTCGCGCCGGGCGGCCCAGTTCGTCGGCGGCGCCAAGGCCCACGGGCCGGTGGTGCGCAGCCATGAGTTCGCCCTGACCAAGAAGTTCAAGGCCCTGGGCCTGCGCCATGCGCTGTCGTCCAAAGCCAAGGACGGCGCCCTGGTGGTGGTGGACAACATCGCCCTGGACGCCCCCAAGACCGCCGCCCTTCGCGCGCAGCTGGAAAAGCTGGGCCTGAAGAACGCCCTGGTCATCGCCGGCCCCGAAGTGGACGGCAATTTCGCCCTGGCGGCCCGCAACATCCCCAACGTCGACGTGCTGCCGAACGCCGGCCTCAACGTCTATGACGTCCTGCGCCGTCATACCCTGGTGCTGAGCCGCTCGGCGGTCGAGGCGATCCAGGCGCGGTTCTCTGAGAAGGAAGCCGCCTGATGGCCGCCACCGCTCGCCACTACGACGTCATCGTCGCGCCGATCATCACGGAAAAAGCCACCCTGCTGTCCGAGCAGGGCAAGGTCGTGTTCAAGGTCGCCCCCGATGCGACCAAGGACGAAATCGCAGCCGCCGTCGAAGAGCTGTTCAAGGTCAAGGTCACCAAGGTCAACACCCTCACCACCAAGGGCAAGACCAAGCGTTTCCGCGGCCGCCTGGGCAAGCGCAACGACGTCAAAAAAGCGATCGTGACCCTCCAAGAGGGCCAATCCATCGACATCGCAACGGGGCTCTAAACCATGGCCTTGAAACATTTCAATCCGACCTCGCCCGGCCGCCGCAGCCTGGTGCTGGTCGATCGCTCCGAGCTCCACAAGGGCCGGCCCGAGAAGACCCTCGTCGAGGGCCTGACCAAGAAGGGCGGCCGCACCAACAACGGCCGCATCACAGTCCGCTTCCGTGGCGGCGGCGCCAAGCGCCTGTACCGGGTCGTCGATTTCAAGCGCCGCAAGTTCGACATGCCGGCCACGGTCGAGCGGCTGGAATACGACCCCAACCGCACGGCCTTCATCGCCCTCATCAAGTATGAGGACGGCGAGTTGAACTACATCCTGGCCCCGCAGCGCCTCAAGGTCGGCGACACCATCATCGCCGGCGACAAGACCGACGTGAAGCCTGGCAACGCCATGCCCCTGCGCGGCATGCCGGTCGGCACCATCATCCACAACATCGAGCTGAAGCCTCTGAAGGGCGCGCAGATGGCGCGCTCGGCCGGGGCCTACGCCCAGCTGGTGGGACGCGACGGCGGCTACGCCCAGATCCGCCTCGGCTCGGGCGAACTGCGGATGGTGCCCGACACCTGCATGGCCACGGTGGGCGCGGTGTCCAACCCCGACCACATGAACCAGTCCCTCGGCAAGGCCGGCCGCGTCCGCCACATGGGCTTCCGCCCGCACGTGCGCGGCGTCGCCATGAACCCGGTCGATCACCCCCACGGCGGCGGTGAAGGCAAGACCTCGGGCGGCCGTCACCCGGTCACCCCCTGGGGCCGTCCGACCAAGGGCTCCAAGACCCGCTCCAACAAGGCGACGGATAAATACATTATCCGCACCCGCCACGTGAAAAAGGCCCGCTAAGCGATGACCCGCTCGGTATGGAAAGGCCCGTTCGTCGACGGCTATCTGCTCAAGAAGGCGGATGCGGTCCAAGGCGCCGGCCGCAAGGACGTGATCAAGACCTGGTCGCGCCGCTCGACGATCATGCCCCAGTTCGTGGGCCTGACCTTCGGCGTCTACAACGGCCAGAAGCATGTGCCGGTCCTGGTCTCGGAAGACATGGTTGGCCACAAGCTCGGCGAATTCTCTCCGACCCGCACCTTCTACGGCCACGCGGCCGACAAAAAGGCGAAGAGGAAGTAGCCATGGCCAAGAAAGCAAAAGCACGGCGCCAGTCGCCGGTCGAGGCGATGGCCAAGGTCCGCACCCTGCGCACAGGCGCCCGCAAGCTGAACCTGGTGGCGCAGTCGATCCGCGGCCTCAAGGTGCAGCGCGCCCTCAATGAACTGGAGTTCTCCGCCAAGCGGATCGCGGGCGACGTGCGCAAGGCGCTGTCGTCGGCGATCTCCAACGCCGAGAACAACCACAACCTCGACATCGACAACCTGGTCGTGGCCGAGGCCTATGTGGGCAAGAACCTGGTGATGAAGCGTTTCTCGGCTCGCGCCCGCGGCCGGTCCTCGCGCATCGAGAAGCCGTTTTCCGAGATCACGATCGTGGTCCGCGAGCTGGGCGAGGCCTCCTAATGGGTCAGAAAGTCAATCCGATCGGGCTTCGGCTCGGCATCAACCGCACGTGGGACAGCCGCTGGTTCGCCGACGGCGCCGACTACGGCCGGCTGCTGCACCAGGACATCAAGATCCGCGCCGATCTGAAGAAGCGTCTGGTCCAGGCCGGCGTCTCGCGGATCATCATCGAGCGTCCGCACAAGAAGTGCCGCATCACCATCTATGCCGCGCGCCCCGGCGTGATCATCGGCAAGAAGGGCGCGGACATCGACAAGCTGCGCAAAGACATCTCGGTGATGGCCGAGGGTGAAATCCACCTGAACATCGTCGAAGTGCGCAAGCCCGAGACCGACGCCCAACTGGTGGCCGAGAATATCGCCCAGCAGCTCGAGCGCCGGGTCGCGTTCCGCCGCGCCATGAAGCGTTCGATGCAGTCGGCCATGCGCCTGGGCGCCAAGGGCGTCCGCATCAATGTGTCCGGCCGTCTCGGCGGCGCGGAAATCGCGCGGATGGAATGGTACCGCGAAGGCCGCGTGCCGCTGCACACCCTGCGCGCCGACATCGACTACGGCTTCATCGAGGCCAAGACGACCTACGGCATCATCGGCGTGAAGGTGTGGATCTTCAAAGGCGAGGTGCTTGAGCACGACCCCATGGCCCAGGACAAGCGCCTGGCCGGCGAGACGGGTCCTGCGGGCGAAGGCGGCGGACGCGAAGGCCGGGGCGATCGTCCCGACCGCGGCGACCGCAACCGGCGCGACCGGTAGAGGATAGGTCATGCTGTCTCCGAAAAAGACCAAATACCGCAAGGCCTTCAAAGGCCGCATCCACGGCGTCGCCAAGAGCGGGTTCTCGCTCAACTTCGGCTCGCACGGACTGAAGACGGTCGAGCCCGAGCGCATCACGGCGCGCCAGATCGAGGCGGCCCGCCGCGCGATCACGCGTCAGATGAAGCGCCAGGGCCGGGTGTGGATCCGGATCTTCCCGGACCTGCCGGTGTCCGACAAGCCGGCCGAAGTGCGGATGGGCAAGGGCAAGGGCGCGGTCGAATACTGGGCGGCGCGGGTCCATCCGGGCCGGATCATGTTCGAGATCGACGGCGTGCCGGACGACATCGCCCGCGAAGCCCTGCGCCTCGGCGCAGCCAAGCTTCCGGTCAAGACCAAGATCGTGACGCGCATCGAAGCGCCGGCGGCGGCGGAGTAGCAGCGATGAAGATCGACGAGATCCGGCGCCTGACGCCCGACCAGATGCAGGAGCAACTGCTCATGCTGAAGAAAGAGCAGTTCAATCTGCGTTTCCAGCAGGCCACCGGCCAGATGGAAAAGACCCACCGTGCGAGCGAGGTCCGTCAGGACATCGCCCGCATCAAAACGATCCTGCGCAGCAAGTCCGCGGCCTGAGGAACAGACGATGCCTAAACGAATTCTCGAAGGCGTGGTCGTCTCTGACAAGGGCGACAAGACCGTGATCGTCCGCGTCGAGCGGACCATCCTGCATCCGATCCTGCGCAAGATCGTCCGCAAGTCGAAGCGTTACCACGCCCACGACGAAACCAATGCTTACAAGGCCGGCGAACTCGCTCGCATTGTCGAGTGCGCCCCGAAATCCAAGCTGAAAACCTGGGAGGTCCTGCCCAAGGACGCCCAGGCCCAGGCTCAGTGAGCTAGAGAGGATCTGAACCAATGATCCAGATGCAAACTAACCTGGAAGTGGCCGACAATTCGGGCGCCCGCCGGGTCATGTGCATCAAGGTGCTGGGGGGGGCGGGTCGCCGCTACGCCAGCGTCGGGGATGTCATCGTGGTCTCCGTTAAGGAAGCCATTCCGCGCGGCCGCGTGAAGAAGGGCGACGTCCTGCGCGCCATCGTCGTGCGCACCGCTCAAGGCATCAAGCGCAAGGACGGCTCGATGATCCGCTTCGACAAGAGCGCGGCGGTGATCGTCAACAAGCAGAACGAGCCGATCGGCACGCGGATCTTCGGCCCGGTTCCCCGCGAACTGCGCGGCAAGAACCACATGAAGATCATCTCGCTGGCTCCGGAGGTCCTGTAATGGCCGCCAAGATCAAAAAGGGCGACCGCGTCGTCCTGCTCGCCGGCAAGGACAAGGGCCGTCAAGGCAAGGTCCTGAAGGTGATGCCCAAGGAAGAGCGCGTGCTCGTCGAAGGCCTGAACATCGTTCAGCGTCACACCAAAGCCTCCCAGGGCGATCCCGAGGGCGGCATCAAGAACAAGGAAGCGCCGGTCCACATCTCGAACGTGGCCTTTGTCGATCCTCAGTCGGGCGGCGCCACGCGCGTCGGTTTCCGCATCGAGGGCGACAAGAAGGTGCGCTTCGCAAAGAAGTCCGGTGAGGTCATCGATGGCTGAAGCAGCGAACTACGAACCGCGCCTCAAGAGCGCCTACCGCGAGAAGATCCGCTCCATCCTGAAGGAGAAGTTCTCGTACACCAACGAGATGCAGATCCCCAAGCTGGACAAGATCGTCCTCAACATGGGCATCGGCGAAGCGGTGGCGGACTCCAAGAAGGTCCAGGCGGCGATGAAGGACCTGGCGGCGATCGCCGGCCAGAACCCCGCGCCGACCCGCGCCCGCCTGTCCATCGCCGGCTTCAAGCTGCGTGAAGACATGGTCATCGGCGCCAAGGTCACCCTGCGCAAGGACCGGATGTACGAGTTCCTCGACCGGCTGATCACCATCGCCCTGCCGCGGGTGAGGGATTTCCGGGGGCTGAAGCCGACCAGCTTCGACGGCCGCGGCAACTACGCCATGGGCCTGAAGGAGCACATCGTGTTCCCCGAGATCAACTACGACGAGATCGACCAGATGTGGGGCATGGACATCATCGTCTGCACCACCGCCAAGACCGACGAGGAAGCCCGTGCTCTCCTCACAGAATTCCAATTCCCGTTCGTTGCGAACTAGGGCGGGGGGAAAGACAGACCAATGGCCAAGAAAAGCGCCGTCAACCGTAACGAGATGGTCAAGCGTCTCAGCAAACAGTACGACGCCAAGCGCGTCGCGCTGAAGAAGGTCGCCAACGACGAGAGTCTTCCTCTGGAAGACCGGTTCGAGGCGCGCCTGAAGCTGGCGAAGCTGCCCCGCAACTCGTCCAAGACCCGCATCCGCAACCGCTGCGAGGTGACGGGTCGTCCGCGGGCCTATTACCGCAAACTGAGGATGTCCCGGATCGCGCTGCGCGACCTGGGTTCCGCCGGGCAGATCCCCGGTCTCGTCAAGTCGAGCTGGTAGGAGGGTCCAATGGTCAATGACCCCATCGGCGATATGATCGCCCGGATGAAGAACGCGGCCATGCGCAAGCGCGCCAAGGTCGCCACCCCGGCCTCCAAGATGCGCGCGCGCGTCCTGGATGTGCTGCAGGACGAAGGCTACATCCGGGGCTACGCCCTGGTGGAGAAGCCCGGCGAATTCCCTCAGTTCGAGATCGAGTTGAAGTATTTCGACGGCGAGCCGGTGATCGTCGAGATCGCCCGCGTCTCCAAGCCCGGCCGCCGGGTCTATTCCTCGATCAAGGATCTCAAGCCGATCAAGAACGGCCTGGGCATCTCGATCCTGTCGACCCCCAAGGGCGTCATGTCCGACGCCGTCGCCCGCGACAACAATGTCGGCGGCGAAGTCCTCATCCGCGTCTACTAGGGGCGGAGGAAAGCAACATGTCACGCATCGGTAAGAAAGCGGTCGTGGTGCCCTCCGGGGTCACCCTGACCCTCGAAGGCCAGAAGGTCTCGGTGAAGGGCCCCAAGGGGGAACTGTCCTGGACCGTGGCCGAAGAGATCGAGCTCAAGCACGAGAACGGCGAACTGACCTTCGCGCCCCGCGAAGACAACCAGCGCGGCCGGGCGATGTGGGGCCTGTCGCGCACCCTGGTGGCCAACATGGTCCAGGGGGTCACCCAGGGCTATGAAGAGACTCTGGAGCTGGTCGGGGTGGGTTACCGCGCCGCCATGAAGGGCTCCGCGCTCTCCATCCAGCTCGGCTTCTCGCACGATGTCGATGTGCCGCCCCCGGCGGGCATCACCTTCGCCGTGCCCAAACAGACCGAGATCAAGATTTCGGGCATCGATAAGCAACAGGTCGGCGAAACCGCCGCCCGCATCCGCCGGATCCGTCCCCCCGAGCCCTACAAGGGCAAGGGCGTCCGCTATGCGGGCGAAAAGGTCCGCCGCAAGGAAGGCAAGAAGAAGTAGGCCATGGCCCTTTCTCCTCGCGATACTCAGAAGCGCCGCGCGCAGCGCAACCGCACCCGCCTCAAGCAGCTGTCCAACGGACGGCCGCGCCTGACGGTGTTCCGCTCGGCCAAGAACATCTACGCCCAGGTCATCGACGACCTGAGCGGGGTGACCCTGGCGGCCGCCTCCTCGCTGGAAAGCGACGGCAAGGGCAAAGGCAAGGGCAAGACGACGGTCGGGGGCTCCAACAAGGACGCCGCCGCCCTGATCGGCAAGCTCGTCGCCGAGCGGGCGATCGAGAAGGGCGTCAAGGACGTCGTCTTCGACCGCGGCGGCTACATCTACCACGGACGGGTCAAAGCCCTGGCCGACGCCGCGCGCGAAGCCGGCCTGAACTTCTAAGAGGATCACATGGCGCGCAGGAACGAAGGCGGCGGCGGGGATCGCCGCAACAACCGCAACGAGGATGATCGCGACAACGACATCGTCGAGAAGCTGGTCCACATCAACCGCGTCGCCGCGACCGTCAAAGGCGGCCGCCGGTTCTCGTTCGCCGCCCTGATGGTGGTGGGCGACCAGAAGGGCCGCGTAGGATTTGGTCACGGCAAGGCGCGCGAAGTGCCCGAAGCCATCCGCAAGGCGACCGAAGAAGCCAAGAAGACCATGATCCGCGTGCCCCTGCGCGAAAGCCGCACCCTGCACCACGACGGCGCCGGCCGTCACGGCGCCGGCAAGGTGATGATGCGCGCGGCGCCTCCCGGCACCGGCGTGATCGCCGGCGGCCCAATGCGTGCGGTGCTGGAAACCCTGGGCGTGCAGGACGTGGTGGCCAAGTCGATCGGCTCGTCCAACCCCTACAACATGGTGCGCGCGACCTTCGACGCCCTGAAAGCTCAGGCCTCGCCCCGCCAGGTGGCGTCCAAGCGCGGCAAGAAGGTCGGCGACCTGATCGGCCGCCGCAACGACGGCGCCTCGGCGCCCGACGCCGTGGAAAGCTGAGGACCGTCATGGCCCAAGACAACAAGAAGATCACCGTCGTGCAGACCGGCAGCCCGATCCGCCGCAAGGCCGATCAACGCGCCACCCTGGTGGGCCTGGGCCTGAACAAGGTCGGCCGCGAGCGCGAGCTCGAAGACACCCCCGCGATCCGCGGCATGATCGCCAAGGTCGCGCACATGGTGTCAGTCAAGGACTGAGGCCCTCCGGGTCTTCGAACATTCAAAGCCGAGTCGGGGCCTGGCCCCGGCGCAGAACTCCAAGGAGAGGCACATGGTCAAGCTGAACGAGATTCGCGACAACGAGGGCGCCGCCAAGCGCCGGATGCGCGTGGGCCGGGGCGAAGGCTCGGGCAAGGGCAAGACCGGCGGCCGCGGCGTCAAGGGCCAGAAAGCCCGCTCGGGCGTCGCCATCGCCGGGTTCGAGGGCGGCCAGATGCCGCTGCACATGCGCCTGCCCAAGCGTGGCTTCAACAACCCGTTCCGCAAGGACTACGCCGAGGTCAATCTGTGGCGCCTGGCCCAGGCCATCGAGGCCGGAAAGCTGGACGCCTCCAAGCCGATCGACGCGACGGTGCTGATCGCCGCCGGGGTGATCCGCCGCGCCAAGGACGGCGTGCGCCTGCTGGGCAAGGGCGAACTGAAGGTCAAGGTCCAGCTGGCGGTCCATTCGGCCAGCGCCTCGGCGCGCCAGGCGATCGAAGCGGCCGGCGGCAAGCTGACCGCCGCGGTCGACGCGGTGGCCGATGCCGCCCCCGCCAAGGTGGGCAAACGCGCCCAGGCCAAGATCGACGGCAAGGCCAAGGCCGAAGCCCGCAACGGCCAAGCCTGATCTTGACGGCGGGGCCGGTCCGGTCTCGTCTGCCGTCTGTCATTTGAGAGCGACGCGCCCCAACCGGAGCGCAGTCGTCTTGAGGGAGCGCCCATGGCCTCGGCCGCAGAGCAGCTAGCCGCCAATATGAACATCGGCGCCTTCCAGAAGGCGACCGAGCTGCATAAGCGCATCTGGTTCACCCTGCTTGCGCTGCTGGTCTATCGGCTGGGGACCTACATCCCGATTCCGGGGATCAACCCGGCCGCCTTCGCCCAGGCCTTCGAGGGCCAGAGCCAGGGCATCCTGGGCATGTTCAACATGTTCTCGGGCGGCGCCGTCGAGCGTATGGCGATCTTCGCCCTGAACGTGATGCCCTACATCTCGGCGTCGATCATCGTGCAGCTGATGGGCACGGTCTATCCGCCCTGGGAGAAGCTGCGCAAGGAAGGCGGCGAGGCCGGCCGCAAGCAGATGAACCAGTACACCCGCTACCTGACGGTGGTGCTGGCGGTGTTCCAGGCCTTCGCGATCTCCATGGGGCTGCAGAACAGTCCGGGCCTGGTCAATGAACCGGGGTTGTTCTTCCTGGTCTCCACCGTCGTCACTCTGACCGGCGGCACCATGTTCATGATGTGGCTGGGCGAGCAGATCACCAGCCGCGGCGTCGGCAACGGCATCAGCCTGATCATCTTCGCGGGCATCGTCGCGGGCCTGCCGCGCTCGGTCGCCCAGCTGCTGTCCCTGACCCGCGAAGGCGCCATGAGCGGCTTTGCGCTGCTGGTGATCGCGGTGATGTCTGTGGCGGTGATCCTGTTCATCGTCTTCATCGAACGCTCGCAGCGCCGGCTCTTGATCCAGTATCCCAAGCGCCAGCAAGGCAACCGCATGTTCGGCGGCGAGACCTCGTTCCTGCCCCTGAAGATCAACACCGCCGGGGTCATCCCGCCGATCTTCGCCTCGTCGCTGCTGCTGCTGCCGGCGACGGCGATGCAGTTCCTGGCCACCGCCAACCTGCCGTCCTGGGCCGGGTGGGTCCCGGGCCTGGTGGGCCAGCTTCAGCACGGCCAGCCGCTGTTCATGGTCCTCTACGGCGCCATGATCATCTTCTTCTGCTTCTTCTACACCTCGATCGTATTCAACCCGGACGAGACGGCCGAGAACCTGCGCAAATACGGCGGCTTCATGCCCGGCATCCGCCCCGGCAAGCGCACGGCCGAATATCTGGACTATGTGCTGACCCGCCTGACGGTGATCGGCGCCGCCTACATCACCATCGTCTGCCTGCTGCCCGAGGGGCTGATGGCGCAGATGGGCGGGCAGGGGCTGGGCTTCGGCGGCACCTCGATCCTGATCGTGGTGACGGTGACCATGGACACGGTCGCCCAGATCCAGTCGCACCTGCTGGCCCACCAGTACGAAGGCCTGATCAAGAAGTCCAAGCTGCGCGGGGGCAAGGGTCGATGAACCTGATCCTGTTCGGCCCCCCGGCGGCAGGTAAGGGCACCCAGGCCAAGCGGCTGGTGGACGCCAAGGGCATGGTGCAGCTGTCGACCGGCGACATGCTGCGCGCCGCCCGCACCTCGGGCTCGGAACTCGGCGACCGCGTGGCGGGAATCATGGACCGGGGCGACCTGGTGTCGGACGAGATCGTCATCGCCCTGATCGAAGAGCAGCTGCCCCGCACCGAAAAGGCCGGCGGCGCGATCTTCGACGGCTTTCCGCGCACCGTGGCCCAGGCCGAGGCCCTGGACGCCATGCTGGCCAAGCGCGGCAAGAAGATCGACGTGGTGCTGCGGCTGAAGGTCGACGACGACGCCCTGATCGGCCGGATCGCCAAGCGATTCGAGGCCGAGGGCCGGGCGGACGACAATCCCGAATCCTTCAAGGTGCGGCTGAACGCCTATAATCAACAGACGGCGCCCCTGCTGCCCTTCTATCGGGGCCAGGGCAAGCTGGTGGAATTGGACGGCATGGCGTCGATCGAGGCGGTCGCCTCCAGCATCGACGCGGCGCTGACGGCCGTGACCGCCTAGGAAAACATGGGCTTTCGCCGCCCCGGCGAGGGAACAACTAGAAATGGAGCGCCACCCGGCGCTCCGCCATTGACGGAAACGTAATCGTCCCTATAACGATGCGCTTCCGCGAAAGGGCGCGAAAGCCGCGCCGGCGCATCCGCAAGATCGGATGGCCGGGGCTTCTTTCGCGTTTTAGTGCGCGACCAGGAGAGACTACGTGGCCCGCATCGCAGGCGTAAACATACCGACCAACAAGCGCGTCGTCATCGCGCTGCAGTACATCCACGGCATCGGTCAGGCCAAGGCGGCGAAAATCGTCTCCAAGGTCGGCATCGAAGCCGCGCGCCGGGTCAATCAATTGACCGACGCCGAAGTGCTGCAGATCCGCGAGGCGATCGACAAGGACTATACGGTCGAGGGCGACCTGCGCCGCGAGACCGCGGTCAATATCAAGCGCCTGATGGACCTGGCCAGCTACCGCGGCCTGCGTCACCGCAAGGGCCTGCCGGTCCGCGGTCAGCGCACGCACACCAACGCCCGCACCCGCAAGGGCCCGGCCAAGCCGATCGCCGGCAAGAAGAAGTAAGAAAGGGCCCCGATGGCCAAGGAACCGGCGCGCGTAAAAAAACGCGAGCGTAAGAACATCATCTCCGGCGTGGCGCATGTGAACGCCTCGTTCAACAACACCATGATCACCATCACCGACGCCCAGGGCAACACGATCTCGTGGTCCTCGGCCGGCACGATGGGGTTCAAGGGCTCGCGCAAGTCGACCCCGTACGCCGCGCAGATGGCGGCCGAGGACGCCGGGCGCAAGGCCATGGAACACGGCGTCAAGACGCTGGAAGTCAATGTCGCTGGTCCCGGCTCCGGCCGCGAGTCGGCGCTGCGCGCGCTTCAGTCGGTGGGTTTCACCATCACGACGATCCGCGACGTGACGCCGATCCCGCATAACGGCTGCCGTCCGCCCAAGCGCCGGCGCGTCTAAGCCGGCTGTTCGCCTATCCCTTAGCCGGCCGCTGGTTTCAGCGCCGGCAAAACGCGTTCTAGGACTGAATCCGTGATCGAAAAAAACTGGAACGAACTGATCCGTCCTGAAAAGCCGATGATCGAGACCGGCTCGGACGCCGGCCGCAAGGCCCGTCTGGTCGCCGAGCCGCTGGAGCGCGGTTTCGGCGTCACCCTGGGCAACGCCCTGCGCCGGGTCCTGCTGTCGTCGCTTCAGGGCGCCGCCGTCACCGCCATCCAGATCGACGGCGTGGTGCACGAGTTCTCCTCGATGGAGGGCGTGCGCGAGGACGTCGTCGACATCGTGCTGAACATCAAGCAACTGGCCGTGCGCATGCACGCCGAGGGCCCCAAGCGCATGACCCTGCGCGCCACCGGCCCCGGCCCGGTGACCGCCGGCCAGATCGAGACCCCTTCGGACATCGAGATCCTGAACAAGGATCACGTCCTGTGCACCCTGGACGACGGCGCCAGCGTGCGCATGGAGTTCACCGTGCAGAACGGCAAGGGCTATGTCCCCGCCGAGAAGAACCGTCCCGAGGACGCCCCCATCGGCCTGATCTCGGTCGACAGCCTCTACAGCCCGGTCAAGCGCGTCGCCTACCGCGTCGAGCCGACCCGTCAGGGCCAGTCGCTCGACTATGACAAGCTGGTGCTGGAAGTGGAGACCAACGGCGCGGTGAGCCCGGTGGACGCGGTGGCCTACGCCGCCCGCATCCTTCAGGACCAGCTGCAGATCTTCATCACCTTCGACGAGCCGAAGAAGAAGGTCGAAGGCGAGGCCAAGCCGGAACTGCCGTTCAACCCGGCCCTGCTGAAGAAGGTCGACGAACTGGAGCTTTCGGTCCGCTCGGCCAACTGCCTGAAGAACGACAACATCGTCTATATCGGCGACCTGATCCAGAAGACCGAAGCGGAAATGCTGCGGACCCCCAACTTCGGCCGCAAGTCGCTGAACGAGATCAAGGAAGTCCTGGCCGGCATGGCCCTGCATCTGGGCATGGACGTGCCCAACTGGCCGCCGGAAAACATCGAAGACCTGGCCAAGAAGTTCGAAGACCAGATCTAAAACGTGCTATGCGAGCGGCCCGTCGCGAGATGGCCCGCCATGAGGAGACTGACCAATGCGCCACGGTTACGCGCACCGCAAACTGGGCCGCACGTCGAGCCACCGCACCGCCATGTTCGCCAATATGGCGGCCAGCCTGATCAAGCACGAGCAGATCGTCACCACCCTGCCCAAGGCCAAGGAGCTGCGCCCCTTCGTCGAGAAGCTGGTGACCCTGGCCAAGAAGGGCGACCTGCACGCCCGCCGCATCGCCATCAGCCGCGTGCGCGACGTGACCCAGGTGGGCAAGCTGTTCGCCACCCTGGGCCCGCG
>Ga0105047_10008418_pt1 | contig 17164 bp, 14 predicted proteins | sample MAT04_FD_78384 | JGI IMG/M metagenome (GOLD analysis project Ga0105047, IMG submission 78384) | Freshwater microbial communities from Lake Fryxell liftoff mats and glacier meltwater in Antarctica - MAT-04 (megahit assembly) | ecosystem: Environmental > Aquatic > Freshwater > Ice > Liftoff...
CCATCGCAGCCAGCAACGTGTTTTCAAGCACCGTCAGTTCGGGCAGCAGGTGATAGAACTGGAAGACAAACCCAAGCCGTTTGTTGCGAAGCCGGCTCCGCGCGGTCGCGGAAATTTTCGTGAAATCCTGGTCCTCAAACTCGATCGTCCCGCGGGCCGGTTCGTCCAAGGCGCCCAGCAGGTGCAGCAGCGTGCTCTTGCCCGAGCCTGATCGGCCTTCAATCGCAATGAACTCCCCGCGTTGCACAGTGAGATGGACGTCCTTCAGCACCTCCACCAAACTGTCACCCATCTTGAAAGATTTCGCCACCCCGGAAGCGCGCAGGATCGTTGACGACGTGGCGGTCGACCCGGCCGATGCCTTGCTATCTAAACTGGTGCTTACTCCCATCTCAGCGCCTCCACCGGGTGCATACGTGCCGCCCGCATGGCCGGCACGAGCGCACCTAAGACGCTCGATATCACTGCGACCCCGAGAATCACTGCAACCTCGTTCGGATTCATCGTGTTGGGGATCGTGTCAAATGCGTACACCTCAGGGCTCCAGATCTGGATGCCCATCGCCCGCCCCATCCACGTGTGCAGTTGATTGATGTTATGGACGATTAGGTAGCCGATCCCGAGCCCCGCCCCCGCCCCGACGAGACCGATCGTCAAGCCATATCCCAGGAAGATTTGGGCGACGCCAGCATTGGTTGCACCCACACTTTTGACGATGCCGATGTCCCGCGTCTTCTCGATCACGATCATGTAAAAGATGCAGAAGATCAGGAAGATGGCCACCACGCTGATCAGCGAAAAAAGGCAGGTGATCAGCACCTTTTCCTTTTCGATGGCGTTCAGCCACATTGCCTGGTTCTGGTCCCACGTTTCGATCTTGACCATGTCGCCGGCTGCGCTGTTGTAGCGGTCAAAAGTCCCGCGCGTGATCGTGTCGACCTTGCCGCACAGGACGGCCAGGTCGGTGCCTTCGCGCGCCTTGATCTGGATCTGCGTGCAACGAGGAGGATCGACGTGCTCCTCACCTGTCTGCTTGTCGATATACGTCTCACCAGCCATCCCGAGGTCAGACTGCAGAACGCAAAATGGCACATACACCGTGTTGGCATCGTATTGCCACACCTGTGTGCGGCTATCGTCCACGATCCAGTAGTTCCGTTCCGATTTATTAGCGATATCGAAGCTGGCGGATTCAGAAACGCCAAGGACGGTCAGCTTTGCCCAGGCCTCGTACAACCCGAATGGCCGATCGAGTTCGCCTTTCTCATCCTTGCGGATACCCACGACGCCCGCGCCGACAATCATGCCCGGCATGTCGCGCACATTTTTTGCACGAGGGAGCAAATCTTCGTATGGAATGCCAGTGAGCAGATCGAAAGATGGCGGCTTCAGTTCGCGGCGGAGCTTCGCCAGCTCGGCGGCGCTGAGCGCGTGGCCGAGCGTTTCTTCACGCAACTTAACCTGCGACGTCCATTGAAGATTCAGAGAATCGGCAAACCGGTTGACCTGACCAATTTCCGGTAGCTGAATCCCCATCACCGCCACCCCCTCGCGCAGGCGATTTTTGATGTTGATCAGCCCAAACGTCTGGATGACCGGCACGGCCTGCTCGACTTCCGGCAGCCTTTTCACGTCGTCGATAATCTCCTGATAATAAGGAAACCCGCTCAGCGAATTCCCCGTCACCAGCACGTCGCCACTCATCCCATGAAAGGACGACCGAAACATGCGCAGCCACCCCCCCATCACGCTGATCACCACCAACACCATCGCTACACAAAGCGTAACTGCCACCAGCGACACCCATGCAATGCGTCGCGTGCGGAGGTACTTGAGGATGAGGAGAAGCTTGTACAAACTTGAAACTTTTAATGGGTGCTGTTTGACGGGCTGCTGGGTCGCATCAGCGGAAACATAACAACGTCTCGGATCGACTCTGCACCGGTCAGCATCATCACCAACCGGTCGATGCCCAGGCCCAATCCACCTGCGGGGGGCATGCCGTATTTTAATGCGGTCAGGAAATCTTCATCGACTTTCTGCTGCTCCTCTTTTTCTCCGACCTGATGGCGGAAGTTTTCTTCCTGCACATCAGGGTCATTCAGTTCGCTGTAGCCGGGAGAAATCTCCTGACCGTTGATGGCCAGTTCGTAGACATCCGCAAAATAAGGGTCATCCTGACATTTTCTGGCCAAAGGGATGACAACGCTCGGCACGCGCGTGACGAAGGTCGGATTGATGAGCGTTGGCTCGACCAATTTTTCGTACAACTCCGTCAGCTGCTCTGCTGGCTCGCCGTTCAGCTTCAAATCCTTCCCTTGGTGCTGCGTACGGATACGCTCGATCTCGGCGGGCTCCAGAGACTTTTTATCAAACTGAATGCCCGTCCGTTCGCGCACCAATTCGGCCATCGACACCCGCCGCCACGGGCGCGTTAAATCGATGTCCTTTTGTGTCTCGGTACTTCCCCGGTGAACAATCTTCAACGTCCCAAACACATTCATCGCCACCGTACAAATCATTTCTTCCACAAGGTCGGCCATCGTTTCCCAGGACCCGAACGCTTCGTACGCCTCAAGCATGGTGAACTCAGGATTATGCCTCGGCGAAATGCCCTCGTTGCGGAAGTTTCGGTTGATCTCGAAGACTTTTCCAAATCCACCGACGAGCAGTCGCTTTAGGAAAAGCTCAGGCGCAATACGCAGGAACAACGGCAAATCGAGGGCATTGTGGTGCGTCTTAAACGGTCGCGCCGCTGCCCCGCCGTGCAGGGTTTGCAGCATGGGCGTTTCGACTTCCGTAAATCCCCGTGCTTTCAGAAATGTTCGTATCTCTTCGATGATGCGGATGCGCAACTTCATCGTGCGCATGACGTCGGGGTTGGCCCAAAGGTCGACATAGCGCTGGCGATAGCGAATCTCGACGTCGCTCAAACCTTCCCACTTGGCCGGAGGGGGCAGGAGCGCCTTCGATGCAATTGACAGGCTCCTGGCCCAGATCGTCGTCTCACCCTTATTGGTCACACCCAGCGGGCCTTCGACAACAATCTGATCTCCAAGATCGAGCAGGCTGTTGATCTGCCAATCGCTTTCGGACAGGCGTTTCTTATCCAAGGCCACCTGCAGATCGCCCGTCTCATCTCGAAACGTCAGGAACGACAGCTTGCCCATGTCTCGCTTCAGCACGATGCGCCCCGCTGCCTTGACCACGGGCCCGCCATCGTGGCCCATCTCCGGTTTATATGAAGCCTTGATCGTCGCCAGCGCAATGAGATCGCGGGTTTGTTGGCCGTAGGGGTCGTGCCCGAGCTCTCGCAATTTATCTCGTTTGAGTCGGCGTTCTTGTTCGTAGGGGTTCGTCGAATCCTGCATGGTGAAATGGCCGATAATAGGGACGGAGCGGGAAAAGGGAAGAATGCGGGACGGATTTTGGCTCTAACGGTGAAATGCAATGAGTAAAGAGCATCGCCTGATGAACCGGTGGTCGTCCTTCGCAACGCGGATGGGTTCCTTCGCTTTACTTCTTACTCTTTTCCTTTGCACAGCACCCTCCCACGCCGCTCCCCCCTCCGCTCACTACATCATTCATTCCGACCTTGATCCGGAACTTACGCGCGACCTTGGGCGACGCATGGACGCGATGTACGACGAGTACGGTCGTCGGCTGTCTGATTTTTCGCAGGTCGACCAGCTTGCCCCGTTCGATGTGCACCTGTTTGCCCGGCGAGTCGACTACATGAAGTTCACCGACAACCGACTGCCGAATACTGGCGGGGTTTTCATCAGTGGCGAAAACAAGCTGGCTGCGTTTCTGGAAGGCCAGGGTCGGGATGGGCTGAGGCGCACGCTGCAGCACGAAGCGTTTCACCAGTTTGCACATGCTGCGATCAGTCCCGATCTGCCTGTATGGATCAACGAAGGGCTCGCGCAGGTTTTTGAGGAAGGTCTATGGACAGGTGACCGCTTCTGGATCGGCCATGTCCCCCCGCGACGGGTGCGGCAGCTTCAGGCTGACCTGCGCGACGGGCGCATCGAGCCGTTCGAGAAGTTCATGCATCAGACGCACGAGTCCTGGGCAAGCACCCTGGCCAGCGACGCCGAGGGGGGAGCCGCCCGATACAACCAGGCCTGGGCGATGATCCACTTCCTGATTTATGCTGGCGACGAATCCAACAATTATCGCGAGCGATTGCTGACCATGCTGTCGCTCATTCATCGGCAGGTCGATGGCACCGCCGCGTTCGAGCGCGCCTTCGGTACGAACTATGAAGGCTTTCAGACCCGATTCACTGACTGGGCGCGAAATCTGTCACCCAGCCCCGAGGCTGCCATGATCGAGCGACATGAGATGCTGGCGGACATGCTCATCGAGTTTGCGAAGATTGGGAAAAGGTTTTCGACGGTCAGTGACTTTCGACAGTATGCCGTCCGTTCGAAAATCATCTTGAGCTATCGCAAAGGAAACATTGCGTGGCAAAGCAGCAACGATGTCGATCGATACTTCCGAGATGCGGACGGGAAGTCCTACACCAACCAGACGCTCTGCTTCGATATGACGGCTGGCCAACTGCCTGCTATCGTCGCAAGACCCACACCGACGCTGGAGATTCGGGCGCGGTTCGTGGGCGAAGGCGCGCAACTGGAACGCGATATTGAAGTGCGAGAACTGTCCGCCGATGGTTCTCAGGCCTCGTCTGATACGGGACGACTTTCGGCTGTGGATGACCGATAGGGCTGTGGCGCGTCTTCGCTGTCGGGGGCCTGGTCGATCGCGTCACCCGATTCAATTCTTCCCAGGCTTGCCCCATGCACAGCAGCGTCGATCTCGGCGTTGATCTCTGCGCCGATCAGCAGGATTAAAGCGTCGAGATAAAAGATCAACAACAGGATAGCCACCCCGGCGACGCTGCCGTACGTCTCGGAGTATTTCCCAAAGTTTGCGACGTAGTAATTGAAGGCGTATCCCAACGAAATCCACATCACCACGCTGAAAACCGCGCCCGGCGTGAAGAAACGGAAACGCCGGCGCAGGTTGGGACCAAAGTGATATAAAATCGCCAGGACCGCAAACATCAGGAGTAGCGCAAGGAGTTGCCGCGCGACATCCCAGACCAGCAGGAGGACAAACCCCGTCGACAGCTTGATGCCCATCCACGCGATCAGCCTGTCGCTATAGCGCGTCGCGAGCGATGTAAGCAGCGAGCCCAGTGGCATGAGGATCATCACCCCCACAGCCATGGTCGCGACACAGACCGTCAGACCGATGGCAAGCGGGCGCTGCTTGTAGATTGGCCGGCTTTTCTGGACGTCATAGCAGCGATCCAGCGCCGCCATCGTCGCGTTGATTCCGCCGGACGCACCCCACAATGTCAGAATCACCCCGATGCCAATCAGGCTCTTGACGGGGGTGAGCAGCAACTTGTCGATGCGCGGCCAGACGTTCTCCCAGATCGCGTCGGCAGCGGATTTCTCCAGGCCGTTGTATATCAGCACTGCCGTCTGATGCTTGACCTTTGTTTTCATGCCGTCCGGCATGAGCGGGATCATCGACAGCAGGAACAGCACGAACGGGAAGATCGCGAACAGCCACGCGTACGCGAGCGCAGAGGCGCGCGTGAACAGATCGTCGTCGTTGACCTCCTGCCAGACACGTTTCACAAACGAAAGAGGTCCCATCTTTCGGATGGCAGTGAATGTGTCGGTCATCGAAGGCATAAAACGTCATCCGCAAAATTGGTGACGAACCGGGGATATCACTCGGCATCGCTGGGGACGAGGTAGCTGTCCTTGTTGGATGCAGGCCCCACGTCACTGCCGATCAATCGGGCGGTGGCAGGCAGGGTCGTCGCGCCCAGGGATGGCACGTACGGGACCTGCACAGTGTAAATGTTGTCGTCCTCGATCCCCACGTATGGGTTGTCGACAAACACCACTTCGCCATACGCATATAGCACATTCTGTCCGGCCTGCTGGTGATTGTGAGAGTTAGCCCGGGCGAGCACCTCCACCGGCGAGAGGAGCGGCACGGTCACGTCGCTGGTCGGGGAAATGCCGGGATTTTTGTCGGCGAGGATGACAAACTTCGCTTCCAGCAGATCCGTATTCAACCGATAATACGGCGCGCTCCCGAATGGGGTCGCGTACGAATAGCTCAGGTTTTCTCCGGATCGGAAGTTGGCACGTCCATGAGGCGCCACCAGCACGCCCGACACATCCAGCAGGGTGTCGCGCGATTCGTCGCTGCTGGGACAGATGAACTTTCGAGGCGACAACCCATTGCGCACCAAAAGCCACAGCGAGGCCGTCACGTCATTCGGCTGAACGGTCGTGCCTGTGACAAACGGATCGGTGGCATCGGCACCGGTGAACGCTGTGAATCCGTCGGGGCGATGTTCAGCGTCATAGCGCACGCGGGGCAGGTCGTGATTGTTGGAATCCGCGTAATGCTTCATCGCGTTCCAGATTTCGTTCATGTTGGCAGCACAGCGCACCCGGCGGTCGTCCTCGCGGATTTTGGTGAGATACGGGATGAAAATCACCAGCAGGATGCCCATCACGCCCGCCCCGACCAGCAGTTCGACCAGCGTAAAGCCCTTGGTGATTTTCAGCGTCGCCAGCTGCTCATCCTCGCGCTTCTTACGTAACTGCCCGCAGGCTGCGTCGATGTCGCGCCCACGCGACTTGCGTACGTGGACATTCACCCCGTTGGCGCGGAGCACCTCCTGAAACCCCGTCACATCAACCGACTCCGGTCGCTTGAAGGGCAAGGCTTCGACCTCGTTGTATCGAATCAAATTGACATTCGCCCGCAACGTCTTGCACAGCATCGCCAGCTTGCGCGCGTGCTGCGGACGATCATTGACGCCCGAAAGCAGAATGTATTCCAGCGTGATCTCGCGGCCGGTCTGATCGAAATAATATCGGGCAGCGTCCAGAATCTCGTCGAGCGAAAAATGCTCGGCCCAGGGAATGAGATTCTTCCGGAGACCCTCCTCCGGCGCGTGAAGTGAGATGGCGAGATTTAACGGCAACTCCTCACCAGCCAACTGTCGCATCCGCGCGGGCACACCCACCGTCGAGATCGTGATCTTCCGCGCGGAGATGTTCAGCCCCTTCGGATCATGCAGAACCCGCACCGCCTTCATCACGGCAGCATAGTTGGCAAGGGGTTCGCCCATCCCCATGAACACGACGTTGGTCACGCGCTCGCCAGCCTTGTGGAGCAACAGATTGAGTTGCACAACCTGCTCGACGATCTGGTCGGCTGACAGATTGCCCTTCACGCCTCCCACGCCGGATGCACAAAATCTGCATCCCACTGGGCAGCCCACCTGCGAGCTCACGCAGGCGGTCCGACGATCCGCATCGGGGATCATGACGGTTTCGGCATTCGTTCCGTCGGGCCAGGTCAGTAACAACTTTTGCGTACCATCTTCGCTGGATTGATGGGCGGTGATCTCTGCGCGGGTCGTCACGAAGAGTTGCCCCATCCGCTGTTGATCAAGCTGCGAAAGATTGGACATCCCCGAAAACGAGACAACACCCTTATGATAAATCCAGTCGCGCAGCTGCTGAGCGCGGAACTTAGGCCAGCCCGCAGTTTGTACCGCGTTGTCGAGCTCATCGGCGAGCAGGCCAAAAAAGGAAAGTCGAGCAGGTGGTGTACCAGCGTCATGCATAGGATTAAGACAGTAGTCAGCGACCGCCGGTTCGGGGTAAAATCGGACCCGCGTGATCATCGGCCTGCAAGGACGAACGATAGTCGCTTAAGTATGGGTGTGCAATGAAGGGAATCGCTTACAAAACTGAAGGATACAGACCGGGCAACGATCGCCTTAACTGGAAGGCCGATGCGGATTCACCCGCTGCCGGGCGGACTGCTTCGGGATCGCCTGGGGATGCAACAGTTGCGCGCCCTGACGAGCAACTTCTGGCTAATTACGTTGCAGGAGATCGGCAAAGCTTTGCAGACCTTGTGGGAAGGTATCAACGCGAGCTCTTTCACTTCCTCGTTAGATTCATCGGAAATCGCGCAGCTGCCGAGGACGTTTTTCAGGATACGTTCCTGCAGGTGCATCAGTCGGCAGCGACGTTCGATGTGGAACGTCGGTTCCGCCCGTGGCTGTTCACCATCGCGGCTAACAAGGCGCGGGATTATCTGCGATCACAGGCCCGTCGTCCCACGACCCCCCTGCAGGCTGGGATCAACCCCGGCGATGACGATTCGGGTGATTTTCTGGGCCTGATGCCGTCGGACGATGTGGCTCCCAGCGAACCCTTGGAACGGGAGGAGCAACAGCAACAGGTGCAGGCTATTGTCATGGGGATGCCCGACCACCTTCGCGAAATCCTGCTGCTTTCATACTTCCATCAATTTCCCTACAAACAAATCGGCGATATCCTCGATATCCCGCTAGGTACGGTCAAAAGCCGTCTTCACGCAGCAGTGGCATTTTTTGCTGCGAGGTGGGAATCTTTGAACTCTCGCGCGAGTCGGTCGTAATCATATTTGGATGGTTGATGGAACGTTCAGAAAGTCACGTCAGGTTGATCTGGCAATTGAATCGGATTGTGTAATTCGACTCTTTTGAGTTTCATTGTCTCGGGAACTTTATGAACATCCCTTTGGACGACGACGATCGCCGTGCGGTGGATTTCCTGCTGAATGGCGAATCTCTCATTTCCTCGGAAGCACCCATGTTTGTTGAGCCACTTCATACGGGCATGCTTGGACGTGTCGCGTCGACTGAAAAACTACTGTCGGCACTCGACCACTTTGTCGTGGAGGATTCAGCCCTCGATCTAGCCGACAAAACGCTGCAGAGGATCGACGGGGCCATCAACAACGCCTTCACCTCCGAACCAGCGTTGCATGCCCCCACAGATGACGGGGCGGTTGATCCCAGCGCGTCGTAATCCTTGTTAACCGCGCCGGCGACACAGCCCCACGATTGCGCAGCGTTGTCGCGTTCATGCCTGACTAGCGGGGGCTAGCGTCTTCACAAATATGATCAACTCGCGTATTTCTTCGTCGCTATGCGCCGCCGAAAGCGTCACGCGCAGACGGGCGGTTCCGGGAGAAACAGTAGGCGGGCGTATCGCAACGATATAGAACCCCGCCTGTCGAGCCGCATCCGCGGCTGCCAGCGTTTGACGTTCGTCGCCCAAAATCAGAGGGATGATCGGCGAATCACCCGCAGGAATGGCGAAGTGGTCGCTCAACGCAGCCCGCACATACCTGGCGGACGCGCGAACCCGCGCCTGGTGTTGAGGCTCCATCGCCATGATCCGCAGCGCCTCCTTTGCCGACGCCACCGCCGACGGCGGCAGGCTTGTCGAGAAGAGGTACGCAGAGGCGGTGTTGACGATCAAGTCGCACAAGTCTGTCGACGCACAGACCGCGCCCCCCATCGATCCGATTGCTTTTGATAGCGTTACAATGCTGATATCTGCCAGCCCGTCGAATTGAAGCTCATCCTGCAAGCCCGACCCCGCCCTGCCGTAGACGCCGGTGCTGTGCGCGTCATCGAGAATCAGCAAAAAAGGATTCTTGAGTTTCAGTTCCCCAAGTGTTTTCAGGTCTGCCTGATCTCCGTCCATGCCGAAAATCGATTCGGTAAAAACAATCTGGAGATCGGCTGTCTCTGATAGCAGTCGACGCAGTTTGTCGTATCCATGATGCGGAAACACCCGATACGGCAGGCCCGACCGCTGGATGGCATCGACGATCGACCCGTGCACCAGCTTGTCGATCAGAAACCGAACCGGCTGTCCGCCTTCCGCCAATTTTGCAAGCGTCTGCACGAGACCGACGTTGGCCTGATACCCACTTGGGAAAAGCACGGCTGACTCGGCGTGCTTCATGCGCGCCAGTTCCTGCTCAAGTGTCTGGTGATAAGTCGTGTACCCCGTGATGAGTGGCGCCGCTGCCGCCCCCGCGCCCGCGTGACGTGCCGCGAGTGCGCCAGCTTCGACAACCCGCCGATCGTGCGCGAGACCGAGATAGTCGTTTGACGCGAAGTTGACCAGACGCTTGCCGTCGACGGTGACGTGGGCTGAATCAGAAGCGGATGTGACGCGTCGGGTACGAAACCGATGAAGCTCACGCTGTTGTTGCAGACGGTCGCGCGCCGCGTGCAAAAAGCGCGTGATGGCAGGGTCGGAGTCGGGCACGTTGGGATTTACTTCAACCGGAAGGGTGAGTCAGACCGCCGATTTATCGTCGTCGTCGGTCGTGTCGTCCATGTCTGCGATGTCGCCGGCCTCATCGTCGACCGCGACGCCGGTGAGGTCGCCTAGCTTTTGCTTCATCAGGCGCCCGACTTTGAACTTCACCGTGCGCTTTTCAGGGACGGCTACCGGTTGCAGAGTCTTGGGGTTCTGTGCTTTACGCGCTTTGCGGAGCTTGGTTTCAAATACACCAAAGTCGCGAAACTCCAGGCGGTTTCCCTTCCCGAGTTCAGCGACGATCTCATCGAGGAACTGCTGGACGGCCTCCTTCACGTGCACCCGCTTTTGCTTGGTTAGATCGGCAATGCGGTCGATCAGCTCTTTCTTCGTAATGGTCGGCATAGCAGATTCCTCGAACACGGTGTTAACGTTCGATGGGTAATCGACTTACTACTATGCAGGTTAAAACGTGGGATTGCAAGCGAGAATCGATTTGCACACAACCATTCCCCCTCTTCCGACGTGAACGAAACGAACAACTTTCCGATGGAACCTGCCCAAGTGCCTGCATTAAATGGAGTTAGACGGATCAACGGTATCGCACGCCCAGGCTTTGCATGTACGACCGCCTGTCGTAGCGGTCACCATCCGTCCGTTGCCTGTCGTCAACGCGCAGATAGAAATACGTGGTGAGCAATTCTTCGTATCCCACAAACGCCATCGGTTGGCGAGGTTCGCGGTCGAGTTCAGGCAGGTCGCCTGCCGGCAGACGCAGGTCAAAGACCAAGGCGCTGGCGGGTGCCGGATCGAACACCACCGGGCGTTCGGTCGGGGGCGCGGTTTTTGCGCAACCCACGAGGACCAAGGGGAGAATGAAATACCATCGCTGCATCGACAATTGCATTCCAAACGTCGTGCCAATCTCATTGCGTTAGGCGATTCGTTTATCCTGGATGTCAGTTGATCAGTCTGCAAATGAAGATTGAGCCGGTAGATACGAAGCGCGGCGAGTCAGGCGGTCGCAGGTCGGCGACCTTGCAGGCCGCGTCGACAAATCCGCCCCGCACGCCGAATGTCCGAATGTGTTGGATGATGCCCAAGATCAACGGGACGCGTTTCCCTGAAGCAACAGTGCGTGGCGTGCCGGCAACCCCACGCCATCAAATCTGGAAGTCAGTTGTCAGGTCATCCCGCAATTTTTTCGCCCGGCGGTCGCGATACTTCAGCTTCGGCGGCTCAAGCGTCACCAGATTCTGCGGCGGGACACTTGCGGTGATAAACACGTTGCCCCCAATCGTCGACGCCCGTCCGATGACTGTGTCCCCGCCCAGAATCGTCGCGCCTGCATAGATCGTCACATCGTCCTCAATGGTTGGATGACGTCGTATCCCGCGCAGCTGCTGCCCGAACTGTGGCGCGACGGCCCCAAGCGTCACGCCCTGGTATATCTTGACGTTGCTCCCGATCGTGCACGTCTCGCCAATGACCACGCCCGTCCCGTGGTCGATGAAGAACCGCGAGCCGAGCTTGGCGCCGGGATGGATGTCGATACCGGTCAGGCTGTGCGCATGCTCAGTCATGATGCGCGGGAGCATCGGGACATCGAGCTTATAAAACTCGTGGGCCGTCCGTTGCACAAAAATGGCAAACAATCCTGGATAGCAGAAGATGGTCTCGTCTGTGCTCTGCGCAGCCGGGTCTGAATCAAACGCAGCTTGCACATCACCGGCGAGCAGTTCGCGAATCATGGGGAGCCGCTCGAAGAAAGTCGCGGTGATACGCCGGGATTCGTGGTCGCATTCATCACAGGAATCGTCGATCCGCACGTCATCCGGGATTTGCCGACGATACCGCAGGCAGCAACGAATCTGCTCGTAGAGGATGCTGGACAATTCCACAACAAGCTCACCCACGCGATAGGGGAGATTCTCGCGCGTCAGTCCCTGCTTCCCGAAGTAGCCGGGAAACATCAACTGTCTCATCAAGCCAATTGACGCAATGATATGATCGCGGTTGGGCAGGTACACGCGACTGAGATGCTGCATGCGCTTCTCGGCGGTCACGCTTTGGACCATCGCGTCGACGACGCCCGGCAATCGTTGATTGAACTCGCTTGCTTCCATGAAAATCACCACAGGCGTTGCCCGGCCACGCGTACGCTACTACGCTGCTGCCGGTATTCTATCTTAGCGACTCTCTGAACGTGAGGAAAATTGATGAGCCTGGAAGCATTGATGATCGGCGTATCCGGTACGCGTGGCACCGTAGGCGGAACACTCACCCCCGACGTTGTCTCCCGGATGGTGGCTGCCTTTGCCGTGTGGTTGAACGAGACGCAAAAGCCCGCAAACTCCCACCACTTCCGCGTGGTGCTCGGGCGTGACTCGCGTCCCAGCGGATTCTGGGTGCGCGACGCTGCGATGGCGGCGCTCGGGGCGTCGGGCGTCGAAGTGATCGACCTCGGCATCGTCACCACCCCCGGGGTCGCGATGATGGTCAAACACCTTGCCGCCGACGGGGGCGTCATCGTCACTGCGTCCCACAATCCGATCATCTGGAACGGTTTGAAATATCTCACCAGCAAAGCCGTCGCGCCCCCGCCGGCCGAGTTTGCCAAGATCAAGCAGATCTATGACGAAGGCCGCAACTACTGGGTACGCGTTGAGAACCTTGCCCAGCCAGCACCCAATTCTGAGACGCACGCGCTGCACGTTCGGAAGGTGCTGGATCATGTCGATGTGCTGGGCATCAGCACCAAGCGCTTCAAGGTGGTTCTGGACAGCGTGAACGGCGCCGGCTGCGTCGCAACCGCAACGCTCTTGAACAAGCTTGGCTGTCAGTTGATCCATATCAACAACACCCCGAGCGGACAATTTCCGCATGAGCCCGAGCCAACAGAAAAAAACCTCACGCAACTGGCTGCCGAGGTGAAGCGGCAAAAGGCGCACGTCGGTTTTGCGCAGGACCCCGACGCGGACCGACTTGCCATCGTCGATGAAAACGGAACCTACATCGGCGAGGAGTATTCGCTCGCGCTTGCGGCCAAGCTGGTGCTGGGGAAGAAGCCCGGGATTGCTGTCACCAATCTTTCTACCAGTCGGATGATCGACGACATCGCTTTGGCCACGCAGTCGCGCGTCATCCGTACGTCTGTCGGCGAGGCCAACGTCGTCGATGCCATGCTCAGCAACAATGCTGTGATCGCCGGTGAAGGCAACGGCGGTGTGATCGATCCGCGCATCGTGCCCGGTCGAGACAGCCTGGTGGGCATCGCGTACGTCCTGCAGATCATGGCTGAAAAGGGCCAAAAGCTAAGCGATATTGTTGCGACAATTCCGCGATATGAAATCGTCAAGACCAAGTTTGAATGCCAGCGAGCCGACGCCAACCGCGCTGTCGAAGCGCTGAAGCACGAATTCGCTGCCGAGCAGATCGATGTACAGGACGGCCTGCGAATCGACTGGCCGGCCGACCGCGCGTGGATCCACGCGAGACCAAGCAATACCGAACCCATCATGCGCATCATCGCCGAGGCCCCCACCCGCGCAATGGCTGATGAGAAGATTGCTGAGGTTCAACGCATTGTCGATCGAACATTGCGATAGGAACTTCATACCGATGGGACTCGCCGGTCTGATTATCTACGCGCTGCCTTCGCTCCTTCCTCCGATCGGGATGTCGCTGCTCTTCTGCTCGCTTCGCCCGCGAGTGGTCATGTGGCAGCATGCAGCCTTGCTGACCATGATGGCTGCCGTGGGCTTGATTGTCGCTATCAACGAAACCCTGAGCCTGTTTCACGCCCTCGCGCGCGAAAACGTCGTCATCGCCTGGTCGCTCTTTTCAATCGTGAGCCTGTGTGCCTGGCTTGCTAGGCGAAGACCGGAACCGCAAACTCATTCCTCACTCTGGCCGGCAGGTTTATTCAGTCGCTTGGTTGCGATCACTACAATCGTCATACTTCTCACCCTCCTGGTTATCGCGATCACCTGCACGCCGAATAATTGGGACTCCATGAGCTATCACATGGCGAGGGTGTCCCACTGGATTCAGCAGCGTAGCATCGAGCATTTCCCCACTCAGATCGGCAGGCAGGTCTTCATGCCCCCGCTGGCCGAGTGGATCATCCTGCACACGATGCTCCTGAGTGGCGGGGATCACCTTGCCAACGTCGTGCAATGGAGCGCCCTCGGGGGATGCCTGATCAGCACGTCGTGGATCGCCCGGCAGCTTGGATCGAGCAAGTCGGGTGCGACGATCACGCTCGTCTTTTGCCTCACCATCCCAATGGCGATATTGCAGGCGACATCGACGCAGAATGATCTGGTCAACGCGCTGTTCATCAGCAGCTTTGTCGCGCTCGGCATGCACTATACGTTTGGTCGTCAGTCCGAAAATCGTCGACCAATGCTCCTGGCCATCCCCAGCGGGTTGATGCTCGGATTCTGTCTGCTGACCAAGGGGACCGCCTTTATTTTTGTGCCCCCCTTTGCGGTGATGTTTGCAACTGGCCTTTTCGGTAGCCGTGGCTGGCGAGCCATCTTTCCGGTCGGATTGATCGCGATCTTGTCGGCGAGCGTGGTCGGCGGGCACCTCCTGCGCAATTACAACACGTGCGGACAGATTCTGGGTCCCGGCAAGGAAGCGCCCGATCAGCCGTTCGCCTGGAAATACACCAACGATCTGCACAGCTGGCAGGCTGTCGCATCAAACCTGCTTCGCGATGTGAGCCTGCAACTCGGTGCCCCACGACTGAATCACCTCACCGGGATTCTGCTCGTTGATGCACAGCTGGCTGATTGGTGCGCACGCCTCGGTTTGGAATGCGATCCTCGTCCGCACAACGAACGCGTGCGAGATCACGTGATGGCATGGCACGAAACGCTGGGCATCGATCCCAATCACCCCATGATCACGTGGGAAGGTTCAGTCTATGAAGTCGATGTCCGTTGGAACAACGAGGACATCGCAGCCTCGCCGATGCACACGCTCCTTGCGACAGGCACGCTGATGCTGCTCCCCTTCGCGCGGTTGCGCAAACGCCGGCTTGTCTTCGCGTACGCATGCTGCGTCGCTGCGATGCTCGTGCTCTTCGCGGGCGTGTTGCGATGGCAGGTGTGGCATTGCCGGTTGATGCTTCCGATATTGGTGATGCTGGCCCCATTGGCCGGCACGTTGCTCGAATACGGATGCCCACGCGTGCTGTCCCGTCTGTTTATGATCTTGCTGCTGGTCGCTGCAATTCCGTGCGTCATCAACAACGAGACGCGCCCCATCTTCGGTCACGCCCCCGGCGAACGGCCGGCCGGTATGTTCAGTCATGGAAGCATCTTCACCAGGACCGACGAGAAGAACATGTTCCGCACACGCGATCTTGAAAGTGCTTACAACGCCGTGCTGGACGAAGTCGAACGTCGTCAATGCAAAGCCATCGGCCTGCACACGTCGATCGATGATTGGGAATACCCCCTCTGGGCCATGATCCGCCGACGCGGGATGAATGTGCACATCGAACACATCGACGTGACCAACGAGACAAAGTCGTTGACGAACCACCCCGCATTCCGCAACTTCCATCCGGACGTGACCGTCCGTCTATTCGGCGGTGTGTCCATCGAACCGTAGTCTTCACAAGCACGTCGCCCGTAACACGGGCTTCCCGCCCGTGCCAAGCAACGTCCACCCTTCAACCGACGGAGATCCCCGGTTCACCTTCCGGCCATGATCCCTCAATTCGTCCACCAAAATCGAACGATCGTCAGAATCGCCTTCACTCCGTCCTTCCACGTGATCTTCTTCCCCTCTTCATAACTGCGCCCGTAATACGCCACCCCGACTTCGTAGATGCGAAGTCGTGGGCGGATTTTTGCGATCTTCGCAGTCACTTCGGGCTCGAAACCGAAGCGGTTGCACTTGAGCGTGAAGCTTTCGAGAACCGATCGGCGGAAGACTTTGTAGCAGACTTCCATATCCGTCAGATTCAGGTTCGTGAAGAAGTTGCTGAACATCGTCAGGACCTTGTTCCCGAGGCTGTGCCAGAAATAGAGCACGCGGTGCGGCTCACCAATGAAGCGCGAGCCGTACACCACGTCGGCCTTCCCATCGACGATGGGCTGCAGAAGCTTGGGATAATCCTGCGGATCGTATTCGAGATCGGCATCCTGAATGAGGATCACATCGCCGGTCGCGCGGGCAAAACCATCTCGCAATGCCGCCCCTTTGCCCTGGTTCACTGGCTTATGAAGAACCTGTATCTCCACACCGGGAAATATCGCCGATAGCTCATCGAGCTTGGCAGCGGTGCCGTCTTTGGAACAGTCGTTCACGCAGACGATCTCGCGCGTGATACCCGCAGGCAGCGGCGCGTTCACGACCAGACCGATCAGATATTGCACCGTCTTTTCCTCGTTATAAACGGGGACGACGATCGACACTTTCTTGCACGTCTCATAAGCGGCAAAGGGCGACTCCGGTTGCGCTGTCGACGCAACTGGCGCTGTGGCTGGGGACGTGGGAATGGGGGTTTCTTGCATCGGCTGAACATCTCCATCAAAATGCGGCAGCTAGCTCGGTCGCTGGAAATCTGCACTTCCCTGTTTTATCGGGTAGGCGCGGTGATGAATATAGCCGAAGAGAAATCGTGGCAAGTGTCGCGCTAACCGATATGACGACTCCCTCCACCTTTGCTGGGGAGATCAACCCTCCAAAAACTCCGCGATCGTTCATCGTTTTATCCGTCCTGATCGTCATATTTGTGGCCCTCTGCACCACGCAGCGTGATCGCATTGCCGGTGCCGACGCGTGGGAGCATGACCGCGTGGTCAAGGCGTTGATTGAGACACCCTGGCGACCGGGCAATCCCACCTACGCAAGCGACATCCCATCGGTGCGCTACTCGCCATATACCGTCGCGTTGGCGACGCTCGGCCGATTGACCGGTGCCACGCCGCCAACCCTCCTCAGCATCGCCGCGACACTGAACCCTGCCCTGCTCCTCC
>Ga0105047_10008419_pt1 | contig 17164 bp, 10 predicted proteins | sample MAT04_FD_78384 | JGI IMG/M metagenome (GOLD analysis project Ga0105047, IMG submission 78384) | Freshwater microbial communities from Lake Fryxell liftoff mats and glacier meltwater in Antarctica - MAT-04 (megahit assembly) | ecosystem: Environmental > Aquatic > Freshwater > Ice > Liftoff...
CATGGCCTGCCGTGGCCTGCGAATCTGGAAACGGCCCAACGTGCCGAAGCCGCCGTGAGGGCGGCCGGGGCCGTTCCCGCAACGATCGCCGTGCTCGAAGGCAGGCCGACAGTTGGCCTGAGCGAGATTCAACTCCGCCGCTTCGCGGAAACTCAAAACGTCGATAAAGCCGGCCGCCGCGATCTCGGTGCTGCCGTCGCTCTGAAGCGGAATGCTTCCACGACAGTTTCCGCAACGATGGCGCTGGCCTATGCCGTCGGCATCCGCATCTTCGCCACCGGCGGCATCGGCGGTGCCCATCCACGCACATCGGATGTCATGCCGCTGGACATCTCCGCCGACCTCACGGAATTGTCCCGCACCCCTGTGCTGGTCGTCTGCGCAGGCGCCAAATCGATTTTGGATGTTCCCCAAACTCTGGAACTGCTCGAAACCTTCGGCGTACCCGTACTCGGCTACCGCACCTCGGAGTTCCCCGCATTCTACGTTCGCGGTGGTGGGGGCTGCGTCTCATGCCGCGTGGAGTCCCCCGCGGAAGCAGCCGCCGTCTTCTCGGCCCACTTGCAGATGGGCGGTCGCGGCGCGATTCTGGTGCAACCGCTCGACGAGGATGTCGCCGTGCCGCCGGACATTTTTCAGGCCGCACTGGAGCAGGCCGATGGTGAAGCGAAGCAACGTGGGATTGTCGGCCCGAAACTGACGCCGTATCTTTTGGCTCGGCTGGCGGAGTTGACCGTCGGAAAAACCCTACAGGCCAATCAGGCGCTGATCGTCTCCAACGCCAAATTGGCGGCGGAAACAGCCTGCATGCTCACGCGACCCAAAAACGGGCAGTATGCACGATGACCCGAGAACGCGACCCCAAAGATTTCATCCGCCGCATGGTGCAGAACGCACTGATGGCCGGCATCCACTCGGCGATGCGACGCTTACCGCGAACGGCACTTTTCGTCGTCATTGCCGCCCTGCTCGGGGCCATTGTGATTTTCAAGTTGTACTGACCCGTCAAAAACGTCGGGCAGGTTTCTGACTTACCCGTTTCGAGTCCGAACAAGCTGGAAACTCATGCCAAGAATCATCCGCGACGGAAATTCTCGCGCGGTTCGCATGGAATTCACTTGCAGACGGATTTGGACGCGATCATGATCGCGGATGAGGAATCCCTCATCGACATCCGCAACGTGCTTTTCCACGAAAATCCATGCTCGTCTCGCGTCCGAACACATTCCGCGAGCATAGGTTGACACCAGCAGCACGGCCGGATTCCAAGACGCTCGCAGCGTATTCCAACGACGATCCCACATAAAGGCGATGCACCATGGCCAAGGCCCGCGGTGACTTTACCGACATTCTCGTCAAGAAGAAAATCCTCTCACCCGAGCAACTCGACGAAGCGACCAACCTCGCCGAATCGACCGGGATCAAGCTCCAGGATGCGCTGGCCAAACTGAACTACGCAACACCGCTCGAAACGGTCGCGGCGATGGCGGAGTTCTACAACCTGCAGTTCGTCGATCTGACGAACCTGGAAATCCCGAAGTCCGTGATCGAACTCGTGCCTGAGTCGGTTGCTCGCGAAAACCTGGTGCTGCCGTTGTCGCTCGAAGGCAACACGCTCAAACTCATCACCGCCGATCCGACCAATTACGAAGCGCTGCAGAAGCTACAATTCATTCTCAACAAGGATGTTGTGTCCGTCCTCGCCGTGCAGGAGCAGATTCAGGAAGCGATCAACCGCAACTACGGCCAGACCGAAACCGAATCGGTCGACTCGATGCTCGTGGAGTTTACGGACACCGCCATCGAGTTCACGCAGACCGAAGCCTCATCGAACTTGGCGAATGCCGACGAGTCGGACGCGCCAGTCGTGAAGCTCGTCAACCTCATCATCTCTGAAGCAGTGTCCGCACGAGCGTCCGACATTCACATCGAGCCGTTCGGGGATCGCATCCGGGTACGCTACCGGATCGACGGGAATCTTGTCGAACGGGACTCGGCTCCGCGCCGCCTGCTCTCGGCGATGCTTTCCCGCATCAAGATTATGGGACAGATCGACATTTCGGAGAAACGTCGACCTCAAGACGGTCGTATTAAAATGACGATTCAAGGAAAACACTTCGACCTTCGCGTGAGTATGCTGCCTTCGGTCCACGGCCAGTCGGCGGTGATGCGGATTTTGGACCGCAGCAACATTATGGTCGGCATCCGCGACCTTGGCTTCTCGGAAGAGGACTATCTGAGATTCCAACAGATCATCAAGAGACCGAACGGTATTTTCTTGGTGACTGGGCCTACAGGCTCGGGCAAAACGACAACCTTGTACGCTGGTCTGAACGAACTCAACCGACCCGACCGCAAGATCATCACCGCCGAGGACCCGGTCGAGTATTACCTGCCCGGCATCAATCAGGTGGAGGTAAAACACCAGATCGGGCTGAACTTTGCCCGCATCATCCGCTCGATGCTTCGGCAAGCTCCGAACATCATTCTCGTGGGCGAGATTCGGGATAAGGAGACGGCCGAGATAGCCGTTCAAGCCTCCTTGACTGGACACTTGGTATTTTCGACACTGCACACGAACGATGCGCCCAGTGCCATAACCCGGCTGGTCGACATCGGCGTGCCTCCCTTCCTCATCGCCAGCTCGGTGATCGCGATCATGGGGCAACGATTGGTCCGCGTCAACTGCCCCAAGTGTCGTGAGCCGTTCACCCCCCAAATCGATCAAATTCGTGCCGCCTCAATTACACCGGAGCAGTTGACTAAGGCGACCTTCATGAAAGGCAAGGGCTGCTCGCACTGCCGCAACGCCGGATACCGAGGCCGTCAAGCGATCTTTGAACTCATGCGGATGAACAGCCAACTTCGGGAATTGACGTTTGCGCAGGCTCCCACTCAGGAAATTCGGCGGAAATCCCGTGCCGGCGGCATGAGAACTTTATTGGAAGACGGCGTGCTCAAAGCCTTGAAGGGCAGCACAACGTTGGATGAAGTGCTTGCCACCTGCCACGGTGAAATGATGGAAACCGGGATGACTGCGTAATTTCGGCTCGGCTTTGGATTCCGTTACCAACGGGGGCATAATGGTTTGCCTCCGACTCTTCAGATGAGGACGATCTCGTGGCTACCGTTGCGATGGAAAAACTTCTGGCCACGGTCATTCAGATCAAGGCCAGCGATCTGCACATCAGCGTCGGCCAGCCGCCGGTCGTTCGCCACGGCGGGCGGATGCGGAAACTCGACGCCAAGATTCTCGATACGGACGACACGGCCGCACTGATGAAGTCGATTACCCCCGACCGGTGCCAGCAGGAGCTGCAACAGAAGGGTGGAGCTGACTTTGCGATCGAGTATGTCGACGGCTATCGCTTCCGCGTCGCCATCTTCAAGCAGCGCGGCACCATCGGCATGGTGCTGCGGCGCATCCCCAGTATGTTCCTCACGTTCGAACAACTTCGGATGCCCGAAGCAATTCGCTCACTCATCGTGCGACCGCGCGGACTGTTGCTGGTGACCGGGCCGACCGGATCGGGGAAAACGACCAGCCTTGCCTCGATGATCAACTTCCTGAACGATAACTACGACCGCCACATCATCACGCTGGAAGACCCGATCGAGTACTTCCACAAGCACAAGCGCTGCACCTGCAACCAGCGCGAAATCGGAACGGACGTGCCGGACTTCAAGGAAGGGATCCGCCGGGCGCTGCGAATGGACCCGGACATCATTCTCGTGGGTGAAATGCGGGACTTGGAAACGATTCACGCCGCCATCGAAGCGGCTGAGACAGGCCACATTGTCTTCGGTACGCTCCACACCTCGGGTGCCGCATCGACCGTCAACCGGATCATCGACGTCTTCCCCAAAGATCAGCAGGATCAGGTGCGGACGCAGCTTTCGACCGCCCTGATCGGTGTGCTCTCGCAGGCGTTGCTTCCCAAGAAACCCGAGGGCGTCATCGCCGCGTACGAGATGATGGTGGTGACCCCGGCCATTCAGAACCTGATTCGGGAAAACAAAGTTTACCGGATCGATTCGACCATCCAGACCGGCCGTAAGGAAGGGATGTTCCTTCTCGACGAATCGCTCTTCCGCCTCTGGAAGGACGGCCTCGTCGAGAAGGAGGAATGTCTTCTCAAGGCCTCCAAGCCCGCCGAACTTGCCGCCAAGATCGGCGCAGCCGAGCGGGGCATGCTCGAAGACCTGGACGGCGACGGCGATGAGGATTTCGACGACGACGACGACGAGGACGATGACGACGATCGCCCGAAGCGTAAGCGTTAATCCCCTGCCATTCAGACGATTCCGAACCCCATCGAGCATACGGACCAGGATATGAGCACGACCCCGCCGAACGATCCGAAAAAGCCGACCGGTCCCTCGGGCGCAGGCGGGCAGCCCGGCGGAACGCCCCCCAAAGCGGCCGGGCCGACGCCTGCCGCCAAACCGCCCGCAGCAGGCACGCCGCCGGCCAAGGCCCCCGGCGCGGGCAGCCCCCCGGCCAAGGTTCCGCCCAAGCCCGCCGTGGCCGTCGGTGCTGCGCCCGTAAAGGCTCCAACTCCGGCTGCCAAGCCGGCACCGAAGCCGGCACCCAAACCAGCGCCGCCGCGGAACCGCTTTGCCCATGTCGATTCATCGTCCAAGCAGCTCGGTCAGAAGCTCGTGGACCTCGGCTACCTCGACGATCTTCAACTCGAAGACATCTACGAGGAACTGCGGACTTCCGAGTCCAAACTCGGCGAAATCGTCGTCGCCCGCGGCCTGGTCAACGACGACCAACTGCTCGAAGCGACCGCCGAAGTCCACGGCATGAAGCTGATGAATCTGGAGGACGTCAAGCCGTCCCCGGAATCGCTCAAGGTCGTGCCGATCAACATGGCCGAGCTGTACAAGATGGTACCGCTGTCCTTCGAGGGCGGTGCCCTGACGGTCGCCATGTCGGACCCGAACAACCTGCAGGCCATCGACGACATCAAGAACTTCCTCGGCATTCCCAACGTCATCGCCGTGCTGGCGTCGCCTTCGGCCGTCATGGCACTGATGGAGAAGTCCTACAAAGCCGGCTCGGCCGGGGCGGGCGGTGCCGAAGAGTCGATCATCAGCATCATCCGCGCATTGGAAGCCGATCCCGATTTCGCCTCGTCCGGCAAACGGGAAACCTCGATCGACTTGGACGACATCGCCGAACTCGCCAACTCCGCTCCGGTGCGCAAGCTCATCAACATGGTGTTGCTGATGGCGATCCGGGATCACGCCTCGGACATTCACTTCGAGCCGTTCGAAGAGGAATACAAGATGCGCTACAAGTGCGACGGCGTGCTTTACGAAATGGTCCCGCCGCCGCGGCACTTGGGCACCGCCATCGCCAGCCGGATCAAGGTCATGGCAAACCTGGACATCGCCGAACGCCGCTTGCCGCAGGATGGCCGGATCGAACTCAACGTCGGCGGCAACCGGATCGACATGCGGGTTTCGGTCCTGCCTACACTCTTCGGCGAAAGCACCGTCATTCGGGTGCTCGACAAGTCGGCCGTGGGTCTGTCCCTCGACCGCATCGGCATGCCGATTCACATTTTGAATCAGTTCCGTCAGGTCATCAAGAAGCCCAACGGCATCGTGCTCGTGACCGGCCCGACCGGTTCCGGCAAGACGACGACGCTGTACTCGGCACTTTCGGAACTCAACGACATCGACACGAAAATCATCACGACGGAAGATCCGGTCGAGTACGAAATCGAAGGCATCGTTCAGTGCCCCATCAACGCCGAAATCGACCTGACCTTTGCGGCCGCGTTGCGGGCCATCCTGCGGCAGGACCCGGATGTGATTCTGGTCGGCGAAGTCCGCGACCTCGAAACCGCACAGATTTCCATTCAGGCATCGCTCACCGGTCACTTGGTCTTTTCGACGCTTCACACCAACGATGCGCCGAGTTCGATCACCCGCCTGCGGGACATGGGCGTCGAGCCGTTTTTGATCACGGCAACCGTCGAAGCGATCCAGGCTCAACGACTTGTGCGAAAAGTTTGTCAGAACTGCCGCACGCCGTATGATCCGACGCGGGAGCAGCTGATGGAGCTGAACGCGAACGCCACGGACTTCGTCGGGAAGAAGTTTTTCTACGGCGAAGGCTGCGACAAGTGCAACAACCTCGGGTTCAAGGGCCGGACCGGCCTTTATGAACTGCTCATGATGAACGACGACCTCCGCGACATGATCTCCCGGGGTGCATCCACCGACCAGGTGCGGGCCTACACCCGCAAGATCGGCACCTCCAGTCTGCGGGACTGCGGCATCGATGCGCTCCTGAACGGCGTCACAACGCTGGACGAGATCGTGCGGGAAACGGTGATTGAAGACTAGGGCTATTGCGGAGTTGGGATTTCGGAGTGCGGATTGCAAGAGTTGGAACAGCATTGGCCGGTGGATGATTTCATGACGGCAGACGAACTCAAACGACGGACGAAGTCGTTCGCACTCCGAGTCTGCTGTGTCGTGAATCAGTTTCCGACGAATCGAAGCAGCGGCGTGATTGGAAATCAATTGCTGCGGAGTGCGACGTCGGTCGGGGCGGCTTGTCGAGCGCGGTAGCCCGCCGAGTTCGTCGCAAAACTCGGCATCGTCGAAGAAGAAGCCGACGAATCGGCCTATTGGCTGGAGATGCTGATCGACTTGAAGGCTTTCCCCGAGGCGATGCTTATGCCGTTGCAGCGAGAGGCTGAAGAATTGACTGCGATCGTGGTGGCTTCGATCCGCACCGCAAGACTTCGAATCGATCCGAAACGCCGATGATTGATGTCTTGGTTTTGAATCCGAAATCCGAAATCCGAATTCCGCACTAGGGAATGTTATGCCTACTTTCAAGTTCGAAGCGCTGAACACCTCCGGTCAAGAGGTCAAGGAATCGGTCGAGGCGACGAACGAAGACGAAGCCTCGCAGAAGATCAAGGCGATGGGCTATTTCGTCACCAAACTGACGGCCGTCGCAGGCAAGGGCACCAAGGGAAAGAAGAAGAAGACCGGCAAGAGCCGCAAGACCTTCACCATTGGTGGGGTGTCCCAGAAGATGCTCACCATCTTCACCCGGCAGTTGTCGACCCTGCAGGACGCCGGTCTGCCGGTGCTCCGCTCACTTCGCATCCTCGAAAAGCAGATGAAGCCGTCGGTGCTGAAGAATGCCCTGATCGACGTCGTCGAGGATGTCGAATCCGGCATGACGCTGTCCGAAGCCTTCGGCCGGCACCCCAAGGCGTTCGATCGGCTTTACGTCAACATGGTCAAGGCGGGCGAGGCCGGCGGTGCGCTCGAAATCATTCTGCAGCGCCTGGCGGAGTTCAAGGAAAAGGCCGCGAGCCTCAAGGCCAAGATCATCGGCGCCATGATCTACCCGGCGGTGGTCATCTTCGTCGCCGTGGCGATTTTGACATTCATCATGGTCATGATCATCCCCAAATTCAAAAAGATCTTCGACGAGTTCCAACTCCAGCTTCCGTCCGCCACGAAGACGCTCATCGGCATCTCGAATTGGACGGCGAGCTACTGGTACTTCATCCCGCTCTTTCCGCTGGGCGTCTATCTGCTGCTCAAACTCATCCGCATGACGAGGGCCGGGAACTATGCTCTGGACCGCATCACGCTCTGGATTCCGATCATCGGCGGGCTGGTGGAGAAGACCATCGTCGCCCGGACCATGCGAACCCTCGGGACGCTGATTGCCTCGGGCGTGCCGATTCTCGAAGCCCTCTCGATCGTGCGGGAAACCGCGAACAATGCCGTCTTCGAGCGGATGTTCCAGCGGGTGCTCGAATCGATCCGCGAAGGGGAAACGATCGCCGATCCGCTTCGCGAATCCCGCCTGGTGGACGACATGGTCGTGAACATGGTGGAAGTCGGCGAGGAAACCGGCGACCTGGACACGATGCTCTACAAGGTTGCGGATTTCTACGACGAAGAAGTGGACAACCTGGTCAAGTCGCTCATCAGCCTCTTGGAGCCGATCATGATCGTGTTCCTGGGTGCCACCATCGGCGGCATCGTGATTTCGCTCTTCCTGCCGCTGATTAAGCTGCTCGAAGGCCTCAGCAAATAATCTCAAGCGTTTTTTGGAAGCCCGCACCCGACCGCGAATAGTTCTTCGACGCGGGTGCGGGTTGCAGGTTTATGAAGTAGGTTGTTCGCAATCGCCCGTAGCCCGATCTCCCCGTCCCGTACACGCCGAATGAGGATGCCGCCATGCGTGCCCCGGCTTTTGTCACCCGACCGTCGTCCGCGACGCGTGCCGGGTTCACGCTCATCGAACTGCTGGTGGTGATCGCCATCATCGCCGTGCTCTCGGCCCTGACCACCGCCGCCGTCCAAAAGGTCCGGCAGGTCGGGCAACGCACGACCGTCGTGACCGAAATCAACGACTTCGACATTTCCTGCTCGAAGTTCAGGACCGACTTCGGAACCAACGTCCCGCAACGCTTCCGCTTTCCGACCGCCGTACCGCAGGCTGCTCCGGCAACGACGGCGCTACAGGAAGAAGCCGAAGGCTATCGGCTGTTGCGGGCGATGTTCCGAGCCTGGCCGCCGCCGGCCGTGGCGGCAGTACCGGGAACCGCGCTCACGCCAGCCAACGGAGTGCCGCTGATCGTCTTCCGCGGCGACAACATGAACGGCAGATTGATCGACGGCAGCCAGAGCCTCGTCTTCTTCCTCGGCGGACCCAACGGCCAAGGCTTCACGCCGACCGGGCCGTACGATCCGGGCAACAACACGTCCCGCAAGGGTCCGTACTTCGAGTTCGTCGAAAGCCGCATCGACTTGGATCCCGCCGACCGGCCCACGGTCGCCGACGGCAAGCGCTACAGGAATGGCTACAAGGACGTCTACGGCGTGCCGTATGCCTTTTTCAGCTCGGGCGGCAGCGAAATCTATTCGTTGATCGCTTGGGTCGGGCCGACGATTCCGCAAATTGGTGCTACCGGCTCGATCGCACCGCTGCAGTCGCAACTGGCCGCGGCTGGTCCGCCGGTGAGGAACGCCAAATTCGTCAACTCGGGACGGGTCCAGGTCATCAGCGCGGGCCGCAATCGGAAGTTCGGCTTGGGGGCCTTGTGGGTCGCCGGCGGAGCGGGCTATGTCATCGACGGTTCGGATGGCGGCGACGACCTCGGCAACTTCAACAACGGTCTCCAACTCGGTGCTCCGAGCAACTAACTCCAACGATCCGGGACGAGAGCGAATCATGACGACTCGAATGACCCGACGCCGCGGCGTCTCGCTGATCGAAATGCTGGTGGTGATCGCGCTCATCGGCGTGTTGAGCGCGCTCTCGACCGGGGCGGTCTTCCGCCTGCGGTCGGCCCAGGACCAGAACAACACGGAAGGCACCTTGTCCAAGGTGCACTCCAACATGCAAACGCGGTGGAGTGCCGTCCTCGATCAGGCCAAGAAGGACGTGCCTCAGGCGCTCGTCGACGGTTTGGCTGAAGGCGACAGGGATCGCGCCATCGCGATCTGGAGCTACGCCAAACTCCAGAACGAATTCCCGGAAACGTTCCTGGAAGCCAAGCGGACGATCATCCTCAATGGCGTCGAGTTGAAGCCGCGCAAGATATTCGAAACCATCGCCAACGACCCGGCCAATGCCTCGCTCACAACCGACCAACAGTCGGCGGTTCTGATCTGTGCGGCGATCGCCAACACAGGTAATTCGGGCAACGCTCTGGGGACTGACGGCATTCAGAATCAGATGCAACCGATCGGCACCGGCAATACGGGTTCGAACTGCTTCAAGGATTCCTGGGGCGACCCGATGATCTTCCGCCGACACGCCACGAGTCCTGAAATCGACGCCGAACCGTTTCTGCGGGCCACAACCGTCAAGAATGCGAGCAACGCGGTTCCTCCGGTCATCGCGAACTTCGTCGTCAAGAACCCGCTCGATCCGACCGGCAAACTGATCGCCCGCACCGGAAACACCTGGACCTTGAACGGCAAAAAGCTGGTCCTCGGCGCCCTCGGGTACAAGGCGACGGGCGATTTCCCCAACGAGAACTTCCTGCCCACTCTGATCTCCGCCGGCAAGAACAAGCTGCTCGGCACCGCGACCACCATGCTCACGGGTACGGACGATGCCGGGGCGGACAACTTGCTGAGCTACCGCACCCGCCGAGAAGGGGATAAGGGTAACTGACATGAAACGCACAGCACCCTTTTCCGTACGACGCGGCTACACGCTGGTCGAGTTGCTGGTCGTCATGGGACTCATCATTCTCTTGGCCGCCTTGGCTCTGGGAATCTCGCAGTCCGGCATGCTCGGCTCGCAGAAGGTCATCAGCGCGTCGGACCGCACCTCGCAATGGCTGCTGATCAGCAAGCAGCGGGCGATCCGCGATCAGGCCCCCCGCGGCGTGCGCTTCTTCAGCAACCCCGCCGGCGGGTTTACGGAAGCCCAATACATCGAATCGCCCGAAGCCTGGGTGCCGAACCCGGCACAGGAAGCGAACTTCGGCGGTCCGCGGATCATGTTCGCCTATCAGTACACGTTGCCGGCCGCGACGATGGCCAACCCGAACCCGGTGGCCACGGTCACGTCGACGAAGATTTACTTCGTCAGCGGCATCGTCGCAGGCAACGTCTGGAACCCAGGCACCGCCGCATCGGACATGACCGAGTTCGATCAGCGGGTGACGGTGGGTGACTCCCTGACCCTGCCGGAACTCGGCAAGAGTTTTTTCATCCGAGCCATCAAGCCGTTGACTGCCGCGAATGCGAATCTCATCACTCACTCCAGCAGTGGTGCAACGCCGACGGAAATCAACATCCCGCCGCAATTCGCCCGTGAACTGGAACTGGTTCCGGGACAGTATCCGGACCTGAGTGCCGCCGGGTCACCGGTTCCCGCCGGGCCTCCGGGACAACCGGCCCGCGTGACCATGGTCACCTACAAGTACGGCTTCCAAGGCGTGCCGCGGCCACTGCTGGGCGAGCCGACGCTGCAACTGACTTTCGGCTGCGTCATCGACTATCGGCCGGGCAGGCGGCCGGGCTTGCCGAACCCGCCCTCCCCTGCCCCGGTGCCTCCGTTCACGGCACTCCCCTACACGACGCTCGAAGGCTATCGCGACTGGGCCAACCCGGCGCCGATGCCGCCCGGCACGCCCAATACCGGCCCGTTCAACCCGAGCACGAGCATCGGCATTCGGCCGATCCAGGATCCGGCCAATGCCGCGGGGACCTACTTCGACATCCTCTTCACAAGTAGTGGGCAGGTCTGGAACAACCCGTCGAACATCATCGTCCTCTGGGTTCGGGATGCTTCCAAGGTGCCGCATCCGCGGCTCGACGGCAGCGGCAACAGCGTCGACGGCCAAGCGGAGTACAACGCCGCCGGCGAGCAGGCCCTGGTGGTCCTCAACGTCCGCACAGGCCTGATCAGCACGCAGCCGGTGTTCCCGCCGCCCACGGTACCCAGCACCGGCTACGACCCTTATCAGTTCGCCAAGGACGGCTTGAATTCCGGTTTATAAGTGATGCTCGACTCGATCCACCTGTGAGGCGAACGCCATGATCCGCAACGCACGCAACGCCCGACGCGGCTTAACGCTCACCGAAGTGCTGGTGGCCATGTTCGTGATGGCGATCGGGATGCTGTCGCTGCTCACACTCTTCCCGTTGGGGGCGATGCAGGTCGGCCAAGCCCTGCGCGACGACCGCACTTCGCAGGTTGCCCGCAGTGCGGACGCCCACATGCGGCAAGCCTGGCGGCATCAGGTGATCCCGAATGTGCCGTTTCCGAGCACGACCGCGAACATCGAACCCTTTTACGCTCCGATGGATGACCCCAACCTCGAAGCCCGCGGGTTCTACTCGGCGAGCGTGGCCTACAACCGCTTTGTGGGTAATGCGACGACACCCCGACCGGCACCCTTCAATGTGACGCCGGGATTACCGAGAACGACCGTCGGCAGTCCGGTATCTCCCTATCTGCTCACACTGGACAACTACATCGCGACCGGCACAAATCCCGCGCTCACGAATACCGGTCGGGACGCCTACTCCGGCGGACTGAACACGAGCACGACCAACATCAAAAGTTATCCCGTCTTCGTCGATCCGCACGGCGAGCAGAATTTTCCCGCTCCGCCGTTGAACAGTTCCGCGAAATTCTGGGTCGGTGCCTACTCGGGAACAACGTCGACCTTAGTGCAGAATCAGACTTTGTTCCTACCTCGCCGTCAACTGCTCTCGATCGCCAACGCCCCCAGCCCAGTAGCCCGCGCCGCCGCGACGCTGGAACTCGGCGGGCTGACGGACGACATGACCTTTCGCCCGAACGGCACGCCGGACTCGGCCGGTCTCGGCCGGCAGGGCCGCTTCACCTGGGCCGCCGTGGTGCAGCGCCCCCGCAACGACATTCGGGACGTCGCCGACCTGCAGATTCTCGTCTTCGACCGCCGGCTGATCCCGCCGACGCAAGGCGACGAGTACGTTCTGATTCCGCACTCCGCCAACAATGCCGGCGACCGCCAACTGACGGTCACGGTCCCCGCACCCAAGCCGGACAGCGGCACGGTGCTGATCCGTCGCGGCGGCTGGATCATGGACGGAACTCTGGACACGGCGCTGACGCCGACTTCGCAACGAAACGCCTACTTCTACCGCATTGCGGCCTTTACCGAGGACACGGCCACGCCCGCCGCACCGGCCGGGTTCGTCCGCTACCTGCTTGATCTGGATACCCCGCTCAAGGCGAACGTGAATACGACGACGACCCGACTTTATCTGTTCGGCGGCCTGATTGAAGTCTTTCCCAGGCCGCAATTGCGGCCGGACTCCAACTACTAGCCGCGGCCTTTTCATCCCTCATCGGAGGCGACGACGATGATCCTCACGCAACGCAAACGAACCCGACGCGGCGGCTTCACGCTCGTCGAAGTCCTCGTCGCCGCCGCCCTGACCGTCTTGGTCATGGCGATCCTGGCCACGGCCTTCCAACGCGGCATGTCCACCTTCAGCCATCTGAAGTCCGTGGTCACGCTCTCCGAACAGCTCCGCAGTGCCGAGTCGGTGATCCGCCGCGATCTCGAAGCGACGCACCTGGAGCGTGAAACCGGCGAGCCGGTCCGCGTCAGCGATCCGTCCTTGAACAGCCAAGCGTGGACGGCGCCCAACCGCGGCTTCTTCGAAGTCATCAATACCAACACGAACTCGCCCACCGCTTCTGCGGAGTTCGTTGACGAAGGCGCGGAGGAAGGGGTTCGCTCGTATCGAGTCACCGGGCACTCGCTGGCGTTCACCGCAAAGCTGCCGGCCTTGAATGCGGACAGCGTCTTCCTTGGGGATACGAACAACCTCGCGGATTGGCCCGCGCTCATGGACCTTTCGCCCGGCAACAACAAGAGCGTGTCGCCGTGGGCCGAGTTGTACTACTTCCTGATGCCGCAGCCCGGAGACGCCAGGACGCCGGACGTGATGAGGGAAGACGGCACACTCGAATCCGCGGGCGTTCCCCTGTTCACACTCTGCCGACTTCAGGCCTTGCCCACTGTGAGCAGCCGGCTGATCCCGACCGCAACGCCGCTTCCGAACGCCCGGACGCTGCGGGACAGCCTGCCGGAACTCAGCGTGAGCACGTACCCGACCTACAACGCACCCAACGGCTCGCCGGGCATCGGCCGCTACTTCTCCAACGATCCGAGCACGCTGACCAACTGGCGAAACCGGATGCGTTACGAATGGACCACTGCCCCAAGCGGCGGCAACATGCCGAATTCCCCCGGTGTCAGCGATGCTCAACGCCTCGACCCCAGCATTCGGCCGATCTACAAACCCGCGAAGACGACCAAGCTCCTGAATTACTGGGTCGTGCCGAACGTGACCGCCCCGGCCGACAAACTTGGGACCGAGTTACTGCTGCCGAACGTGATCTCGTTCCAAGTCCGCCCGCAGTTCGGCACGGCTACGAGTGCTGCGCACATGGATGAACTCCCCGCCGAAACCGGATTCAACCCCGCCGCGGCGAACTACCCGCGGATGTGGGATACGGGTGTGTCGAGCAACCGTACCGCCGCCACCGTCCAAGTCCTCCGCGGCGTGCAGCTCAAGCTGCGGCTCTGGGACACCAAGAACAAGATGACGCGGCAGATGACGATCAGCATCGATCTGTAATCGACCTTCGCCCTCAAACCATTTTGCAACCCACAAGTGCGGTGCGTTCGCATCGCCGCCGAGTTCGGGAGAATTCATCATGCTCCGCCGCTCTCCAGCCCTGCTCCGTTCGCCGCGTCGCGGTGCCATCCTTCTGGTGGTGCTCACACTGCTGGCGCTCTTCGCGGTCGTCGGCCTCAGCTTCGTGCTGTACGCCGAGAGCGAAGCCACGGCCGCCCGCATCGCCAAGGACGCGATGAACAACGACGGCGGGAAACTGCCGGACAGCGTCCAGGCGGTCAACGGCGTCTTGGGGCAGATCCTCTATCCGAACGCATCGACCAACTCGGCATTGTACGGCCACGACTTCGCCCGGCTGGTCTACGGTTCGGAAGGCAACGAGTCCCCCTACAACGGCCACGGCGTATACGAGGAAGCGCTGAACATGCCGTGGCTGGGCTACCCCTCGACCGGCCCCGGCGTTAACCCGATCTTCCGAACCCAGGTCATCAATTTCCGCCCATTCTTTCCCGATGCCGCCCAGCCGACGTTTGGTGCGACCATCGAACCGGACCGCACCTACGGCGATGGCTTCCTCGTGAACCCGGGTGTGGCGCTGCCGATGGGCCGTCCAGTAACTGCCCCCCATTACGTGGGCCGCAATCCTCCCTACACCTATGCGGACCGCAACAACATCTCCGTGGCTGTGATCGACCCGGCCACGGGCTACGTGATCAAGCCGTCCTACATGAGTCGCGATCTGTTCAACGGCCGCAACATCTTCTTCGCGATGCTGACGAGCTACCTCGGCACGCCGAATGAGAATTGGTATCAGCCCGCAGGCTACTTCAAGATCCTCCGCCCCCGGCCGATGGATCAGTTGACGAACGCCGAAATCGCCTACATCAAGACCCGCAACTGCTACCCGACGGTCGGCAATCCCGTGCTGACGATCCTCCAAATGCAGACGCTGCACAACATCCTCGACGGTATCGACCCCGCCGCCAACGCAGCCCCGAACACTGGTTTCAGAAATCTCTTCCCTTACCCGGCCCGCAACGCGGACGGCGACATCACCGGGGACGTGCAGAACTACAAGTACGGCAACGATCGCCAGGCCTTCGACAGCTTCTGGCTCGACGCCGATCTGCCGTTGGTCCGCTACCGGAACCGCTACCTGAAGCCGATGGTGGCCGCACTCGTCCTGCCGATGGACGGCCGGGTGAACTACAACGCCGCGGGCAACCTGCGCAGCGGCGGCATGACCGCCGGACCGCGCAGCAATCAGGGCTTCAGCCCGCAAGAAGTGAATCTGGAAACGGTACTGCGGACGACGCCGCAATTCACGAACGCCACAGATGTCGTGTTCCAGCGCAACGGCGACGCCAACAGCCCGCCGAGGCCGCGTGGCGCGGGCAACATCATGATCGCACACCAGTTTCACGACGACCCCACCAGGCCGACCGACCTGAACGCCGCCCAGTATCCGCCGAGCTATGCGGCCGTGGACTTCGACGGCAATGCCGGCGCGCCACCCAACAGCCCGACCGCGAGCTTCCATACGACAATGGGTTACGGTGCGGTCGACTACGCCAGCCAAGGAACCTCGACGAATCCGAACCGCAAGCTGGAGACGGACAATACCGGCACTCTGTTCAACCCGTACCATTGGGCACCGCGGTCGATCTCCGGTGGTGTCACCGCGGGCATCGGTAATCCTTACCCCATCGCCGACTCGCGCCGACTGACGGGCCGCTTCTCGGAACGCCCCATCTACATGGCCCAGACGTCGATCGGCTTGAATTTCAACGCCTTGGCCACGAGCTTGCCCCAACACCCGGCCAACACGACCCGGGCACTGCTGACCCCGATGAGCAACCGGGTGGCCCGGCCCGGCCTCGCTCCGAGCTTCTTCGGGCCGGTCAACGGGCAGCCGAATACCGGAACGTTCCTGACACTCACAGGCGGCGTTCTTCGCTTGGAAACGAGCATCGCCAACGCGGCTCCCGCAGCGTCGAACGGTGTGGTCTTCGATTTGTCCCCAAGCACGCCGTTGACCGATGCCGCCAACGGCCACACCGGCGGCGATGCGAACGGTGCCGCCTCGGCATTCGTGGCGAACCAACGGGCCTTCCTACAGGGCGTCAACGTGAACCGCCCGTTGGCGGATTATCGGTTGGCGTCCAGTCGGCCGTCCGGCATGATGGCAGGCAATCCGTGGCCGATGGATCAGACCAGCATCACACCGGCATCACACGCCAACGCCACGTTTGACCGCCAAAATCTGGCACGGGACATCTTCCAACGCCTGTGCGTGGCTTGCGGCGCTAAAGTCTACGTCTCCGGCACGATTTTCACGCTGCCTACGGTTACCGGCCCGGGCGCTTACAGCCTCATTGTGAACTTCCCGATGCCGACACCCGCGCAGACGTGGACTGTCAGCAAGGGCGAATACGACGCGATCCGCTACCTCGCCCAACTCGCTGCCAACATCGTCGATTACATCGATGGCGACAACATCAACACCCCGTTCGTCTGGAACCCGATCCCGTCAACGATGATGGCTCCGTTGCCCAGCGACAATCCATTCAACGTCGCCGAATACGCCGGCAACTTCGACGCGACCAACCTGCCGGAGCGAGTCGTGTTCGGCGTCGAAAAGCCGCGGCTGGTCATCAGTGAGACTTATGCGGAGGTGGCCAACGCGGTCGCGGACGAATCCACTCCGTCCGCCTCGACCGACTTTGAAGTCCGGATCTTCGCCGAACTGCTGAACCCCGGCAACACCGAAGGCCTTCACTCGCCGCTCGTCGGCCCGGACGGCACCGTCCCAGGAAGCGAGCCGCTGGTCGTGCCGGGCGGCATGGCTTCCATTCCCAGCTACCGCCTGCAGGTCTACGACAACGGCGTTTTGGTTCGCAATGAACTCGCCGCCCGCACGCCCGAGAATGTCACCGGTACGATCAGCGTTGCACCGCGACTGCAGACGAACTTCGTGAATGCCGTGCAGGCGAACGCCGCACTCAGG
>Ga0105047_10008420_pt1 | contig 17163 bp, 16 predicted proteins | sample MAT04_FD_78384 | JGI IMG/M metagenome (GOLD analysis project Ga0105047, IMG submission 78384) | Freshwater microbial communities from Lake Fryxell liftoff mats and glacier meltwater in Antarctica - MAT-04 (megahit assembly) | ecosystem: Environmental > Aquatic > Freshwater > Ice > Liftoff...
ACGACGCTGTTGGACGGCCCGAAACATCGCCCCATCAGATCACTGCCAAACCCTCGCCGGACCGGAGGTTCGACCGGCGGCCCACCCGTCTCCATCCATTCAAGCGAGAGATAGTGGTCATCACCATCCGGCGCGGTGGTCCAGTCCAGCTTTACGGATCCGTCAATGTTGCTAAGCGAACCATATTTGGCCGCGTTGGTCGCCAACTCATGCAGCACCAAAGAAATCGAGATGGCCTGTTGCGTTGGAATAGTCACGTCTGGGCCATGGGCCCTGATGCGGTTTCGTTCGTCATTTCGAAACGGGGCCAACTCCAGTTCCACAAGATCGATCAGCTGAACGTCTCGTCCCGACTCGAGAAGTGCGTCCTGAGTGCGCGAAATTGCACGCAACCGGCCTTCAAGGACATCGCGAAATTCCTCGACGGTCGAGACCGAACGCGCTGTCAGAGAGACCACCGCATTGACCATCGCCATGATGTTCTTGAACCGATGCGCCATTTCAGACGCGATCAGGTTCCGTTGCTCGTCCAGTTCTTTCCGGTAGCTTACATCCCGGATGACGACAGTGAGGAGGGCCTTTCGGCCCAAAAAGCGGCGGCTCAACATCGCCTCCGCCGGGAATTCGGTTCCATCGCGTCGAAGCCCGAACACTTCCCGTTCGCTTGCCATAGCCCGCGCTGAATCAGTTGGTGCCGAACCATAAACCGCTACGTGAGAAGCATGGGCTTTCCGGAAGCGGGGTGGGATCAAGAACTGAATGCTTGTTCCCAGGACTTCGGTTTCCGAATGGCCGAACAGCTTCTCGGCGGCGGGGTTGAACAGCAGGATTTTGCCTTGTTCGTCGGTGCTGATCACTGCGTCTGCGATGCACGACAATATCTCTTCCGTCGAAGGCCCAAGGAACTGAGTGTCGGGTCCGTTGGATTTGATGCCTGTGACCACGCGGTGCCTCCCCCGTTGAACACGCCCCAAAGCTAAGCTCGGCCCGTCGCAACCTGACATGGATTACAGTGTTGCACGATCTGGCTGAGGGAGCAGCGATCATCTGCTTGGGCGCGGAATGACGGCAGCCACCTCGGACAGGAGTAAATGTCTGCTCCCCACCCTCTTGAAACCGTCAGCAAGTCCGCTTCTCGCTCCGCCTAAACCATCAACCGTTTCATCAGCTCGCTGGTCGATGGATCGAGCCCGGCCGACGGCTCGCCCGCCGCGACGTCCCGCAGAATCGCCTTGGCCAGCATCTTGCCCAGCTCCACACCCCACTGGTCGAAGCTGTTGATGTCCCAGATCACGCCTTCGACGAAGGTCTTGTGCTCATAAAGGGCCAGCAGCGCCCCGACCGCCTCGGGCGTCAGGGCGTCCATCAGTATGGTGGTCGAGGGCCGGTCCCCCGGGAAGATCTTGTGCGGGGCCAGACGGTCGGCCTCTTCGGCGCTCAGGCCCGACGCCACCAGTTCGGCCCGCGCCTGCGCCTCGGTCTGGCCGAGCATCAGGGCCTGGGCCTGGGCCAGGGCGTTGGACCACAGCGGCGCATCACCCTCGCGCGCGTCCATGGCGGCCCCGGAGGTATGGCCCACGACCACGAATTCCGCCGGCACCACCTGCGGCCCCTGATGGATCTGCTGGAAAAAGGCATGCTGGCCGTTGGTGCCGGGCTCGCCGAAGACGACCGGGCCGGTCTCCGTATCGACCGGTGAGCCATCGCGCTTCACCCGCTTGCCGTTCGACTCCATCTCCAGCTGCTGCAGGAAGGCGGGCAGGCGGCGCAGGCCGTGGGCATAGGGGGCCACCGTCCGCGCCGGCCGTCCCAGACCCTCGACGTTGAACACCTGGGCCATGGCCAGAAGCACCGGCGCATTGACCTCGAGAGAGGCCTCGACGAAATGGGCGTCCATGGCCCGCGCGCCGGCCAGCACCCGTTCGAACATATCCCAGCCCAGCGCCACGGCCACCGACAGGCTGACCGCCGACCACAGCGAATACCGGCCCCCGACCCAGTCGCGGAACCCGAAAGTCCGGCCACAGCCCCAGGCCTCGGCCTTGTCCGGCGCCGCCGTCACCCCGACCAGATGTTTGACCATGCGGCGCGGCGACAGGCTCTCGGCCAGCCACGCCTTGGCCAGGTCGGCATTGGCCAGCGTCTCATGGGTGGTGAAGGTCTTGGACACCACCACGACCAGGGTGGTTTCCGGGTCCAGCCCGGCCAGGGCCTCGCCCATGTCGCGCGGGTCGATATTGGCCACGAACCGCAGGTCGATGACCGGCTCCAGCGGACGCAGCGCATCCCACAGCAGGCGCGGGCCCAGATCGGACCCGCCGATGCCGATGTGAACGATGGCCGTGAACGGCTGTTTGGCCCCGCCGGTCTCGGCCCCCGAGCCGATGTCGGTGGCGAAATCGGCCATGGCGGCGCGCACCGCGTCGACCTCGGCCGACACCGGCTCGCCCAAGGCGTGGAAACCGGCACCGTCGGCGGCGCGCAGGGCGGGGTGAAGCACGGCCCGGCCCTCGGTGTTGTTGACCGCATCACCCGCGAACAGGGCGTCGCGGCGGCCCTCGACGTCGCAGGTCCTCGCCAGATCCAGCGCCGCCTCGAATCCCTCGGCGCTCCACGACTGTTTGGACAGGTCCAGATACAGGCCCGCCGCCTCGACCCCCATCCGCTGAATACGACCCGGATCGGTCGCGAAATGATGCAGGATACGGCCACCGGCGTCCTTGCGGGCCAAGGCGCGAAGCATGGTCAGGGCCTGTGAACGGGCGGTCATCGGCGGGACTCTCGGGTCACGAAGGTAAACCCTCGTTTACGGGTGTGGCGTAAGCCGGTTCAACGCCGGATTTCTGATTCGGCCAACATAATGAATTCGCCCGAGAGGTTTCCCATGTCCTGCGGCGTCGCCCTGGCGGTTTCCCTGCTTCTCTCCGACCCCAATGTGGCGCTCGCCGCGGCCCAGCCTCTGGCCGGCGCGGATGCGCCGGTTTCCGTGGCGGGCGAGCCGCTTTTTGCCAACATCGTCCTGCGGGCTGGCGCGCTCCGGTCCGTTGTTCGCCAGTGGAGCGCTAACCTTGCCTCGACGCCCGACTGGTACATGGGCCAAGCCGAACTGGATCGGTTTACCGTCGAGACCACCGACCTGGCCGAACTGGACATGCAGGGCCATGTCATCCTCAAGGCCCGCGGCACCGACGGCGACCTGAAATGTATCCTGCGCGGCATTTCCGAAGACATGCCCAAAAAGGTCGAGGCCGTGGCCACCGCCGCCACCCCCGCCGAACGCCGCGTCGCGCTCGACGAACTGGCCTATCTGCTCAACGACAACGTCGAAGTCATCACTGCCCCGCCCCAGCCGGAGGTTTAGCTGCGATCCCTCTCCCAATGGGAGAGGGACCCGCGTCCCCCACAACCTTTAACGCATCCACCACCACCCCCTCGGTCAGCAGTTGCGGCAGGATGCGCGGCTTGGGCGATCCCGGCGAATACAGAAGGTATAACGGCACGCCCGACCGGCCGTGGCGCTGCAGTTCGGCGGTGATGGCGTCGTCGCGCCGGGTCCAGTCGCCGACCAGATAGATCGCACTGGTTCGCTCCAGCGCCGCCTTGAAACCCGCCGACGTCAGCGAGGTCCGTTCATTGATCTTGCAGGTCACGCACCAGTCGGCGGTGAAATTGACCAGGACGGGCTGCCCCTCGGCCAGCGCTGCCTCGACCGCCGCGCTCGACCACGGCGCGCTCGCCGGGCCCGCGCCCTGACCGGCCGCCGGGCCGTCGGCCTCCGACGCCGGAATCCGCGCCCCCGTCAGCAGCGCGCCGCCTGCCAGTAGCAGGGCCGCGACCCCCGCCGCCAGATGCAGCAGGCCCCGTCGCCCCTGAATGCGCTCGGCCTGACCGCCGCCGATCAGCCACGCGCCCAACGCCACCAGCAGACCGGCGACGAACAGCAGGCCCAGCGCCTCGGCCCCCGTCTGGCGGCTGAACACCCAGGCCAGCCACAGGGCCGTGGCATACATGGGGAAGGCCAACAGCCCCTTGAGCCGCTCCATCCAGGGCCCCGGGCGCGGCAGTTTCGTCAGCAGGCCGGGCGTCAGGCTGACGACCACAAAGGGCAGGGCCAGCCCGAGACCGAGGCCGAGGAAGACCGCCATCGCCATCGGCCACGGCATCACCAGCGCCGCCCCAAGGGCAAAGGCCATGAAGGGCGCGGTGCAGGGCGCGGCCACGATCACCGCCAGCGCCCCGGTGAAGAAGGCCCCCAGCCCGCCCGGCAGACGCGCCAGCGGCCCTGACCCGGACCCTTGCAGACCCGCGCCCACATGGAACACGCCGGACAGGTTCAGCGCCACGGCCAGCATCAGCAGGGCCAGTCCCGCCGTCACCGGCGGCGACTGCAGCTGAAAGCCCCAGCCGATCGCCTGTCCGCCCGCCCGTAAGGCCAGCAACACGCCCGCCAGCACCAGGAAAGTTGTCAGGACTCCTGCCAGAAACGACAGCCCGTCGCGCCGCGCGTGGCGGACGTCATGGGCCGAGGCCGCCAGCGACGCCGCCTTCATCGCCAGAATGGGGAAGACGCAGGGCATCAGGTTCAGGATCAGCCCGCCCAGAACCGCGAACAGCAGGGCCTGGGCGAAGACGGCCATCCCCGCCTGCCCGATGGAACGGGCCGCACCGCCGTCGGGAGCCACCGCCATCTCGCCCGATCCGGACGTTCCGGCCAGCGCGGCTCCGGCCGAGGCTCTGATCTCGAACGCCCCATGGGCCGTGGCCAGCACGCCTGCGATCGGCCCGGTCATTCCATTCGCCGCCGTCGTCCCGCCCGGCTGAAGCCGCAGCGTCAGCCCCTGTGGCCCCCAGACGCCGGTCTGGGCGGCCGGATGATCGATGACCCCGCCCTTGAACGGGAAGAAATAGCTCGGACCGGGATCGCGCCCGGCCAGCGGCCCGCCGGCGGCGCTGAGCACCAGCACCCCGTTATCCAGCACGACCCGCGCCTCGATCCCCGCCGGCCGGGGCGCGGTCTCAAGCACCCGCATGATCGCCGCTCCGTGACGCGGGTCCAGTGGCCCCGCGCCCTCGCGCACGGGCAGGTCCAGCTTCAGGGTCAGTTCGTCCGGCACGCACATCTCGGCGCTGCAAACCAGAAACAATGCCTTGACCGTCAGCGGCAGAACCGAGCCCGACCGCGCCGTCGCCGGAATCTCGACCGGGACCGGCAGATAGACGTCGCCTTCGTAGCCATAGTTCATCAGCCCCGACAGCCGCTGGCGTTGCGGCAGGGGCCAGACGATCTCGCCCGGCGTCACACCCTGCGGCACCGTCCAGGTCAGGCTGGTGGCCCCCCCGGAATCGCCCGGATTGCGCCAATAGGTATGCCAGCCCGGCTCGATCGCCTGCCGGACGGCCACCACCGTGGTCGAGCCGGGCGCGGCCCAGGCCGACATCGGCACCAGCTCGGCCTCGATCCGCTCGTTCCGCTGGATCGGCTGCACATCGGTCACGGGCTGCGCGAATGCAGCTCCTGCGACCAGCCATGACAGAACGGCGATCAGAACTCGGGAAAACTGGGACACACTGGCTCCGGGACAGGTCGGCGTGACCTTAGCCGCCCCGACCCCGCCCAGTCACTGCCCCGTCACCGTCCGTCGCAGCGTCGCGTCGTCTCAGCTGCGCGGTACGGCGTCGATCAGCACTTCGGTGCGACGACGCATCGGTTCACGCACGCCGCTGTCGGCCACGGCCCCCTCATCGCCCACCGCATCGACGTCGAAGGCCGGCGCGGGCCATCCGGCCGCCGTCAGGGCCTCGGCCACCGCCATGGCACGGCGTTCGGACAGGCTCTGGTTGGCTTCAGACCCGCCGCGCGCATCTGACAGGCCGACGACCTGGACCTTGCGGATATCGCAGCCCTGCAGCTGGGCTGCCGTCATGCCGATGGCTTGACGCGCCGACTCTGTCAGCCGCGCCTCGCTGTCGGCGAAATAGACCTCGAACCGTTTGGCGGTGCACGCCGACGGCTCGACCACCAGATCGCTGCGGTTCTTGAACCCCGTCATGGCGCAGCCCGAAACAGCCACCGCCGTGAGCCCCAGCAGCACAATCGATCGCTTCATATTCAACCCCTCCGTCAAACTCTGAAATCCAGGTCACCGCACCCGTGAAAAGGGCGGTCCGCCAGTCGACGAACCGCCCTGATATTCCAGCGAAAACAGTCGCCTAGTATCGACGCTGGCCATTTTCCCAATAGCATTCGTTCTGACGGCCGTCGTAGCAGTAGTAGTAGCGGTTCGAGCTGTCGCGGTAGCGCTGCTGGTTGTTGCGGTCCCGCTGCGAGCCGCGGATGGCACCGGCAGCGCCGCCGACGACGGCACCGATGGCGGCGCCGGTTCCGGCATTGCCGCCACCGACGTTATTGCCGATGATGGCACCGGCGACAGCGCCAATTCCCGCGCCTATGGCACCCTGTCGGACCGTCTCATTGGTGTCGCCGTAGCCGTCGCTTGCACAGGCGCTGGCCAGCAGGCCGGTTGCAGCGATAGCGATGATTGCCTTGTTCATGGGTATGTCCTTCATCCCTTGGGTTCGCCCCTGCGGTGAGAACGCTGGATAAGCGTGACGGTTCCCCATCTATGATGAGCTCCCGTCCTGTGTCAGGTTGGGACGGTGGGCGCGAGAAGCGTGCGCCGATGCTTCATGGGTAGAGACGGGGGGTCTTGTATGCGTTTTTCTGAACCTGTCCGCATGGCGGACGATGCGGAGCACAGCCCGGTGTGGGCGCGCTCGAAACGTCGCGGCGGCAATCCGCTGGTGGGAATCGTCGTCACGCTGCTGGCGCTGTTCGGCGTCCTGACGGCCGTTCTTGGGATCAAGGAGAAATCTTTGGCCGAGGGTGGAGCCATGATGGACGGCTGGATCAGCCAGGCCGTAGCCACGGTCAAGGGCAAGGCCCCCGAAGCCGCCGACCAGGCTGCTGACGCAACGGTCGCCGCCGCAGGGCAGGCCGGCGACGCAGCCCAGGCCGGTGCGGCCGCTGCTTCAGACTCGCTGAAGAAACAATAGCCGAGCTTGCGGCCAAGCAGCCGGAACATCGCCTTGGCCGGGGCGTTCGGGCGACATGACAGGTTCCTTGACCCCGACCGTTGACCCGACGGCCGCGTCCAAGGACGCGGCCGTCGAACTGCGCGCACTTACATCTCACGTGAAGCTCGGGCGGGTTATCGTGCTGGTCAATCCGCAGTCGGGCGGTGTCGGGCCCAACGCCGCGCAGGAGGCCGAGGCCATCCTGTCGGATTACGCCTGCGAGGCGTCCGTTGTGGCACTGGATTCGGGCCAATTCGACGCCCAGGTCCAGGCCGCCCTCGATGCGCGGCCTGACGTCCTGTTCGTCCTCGCCGGCGACGGCACGGCAGGGACCATCGCCTCGCGCGCGGGGCCCGACGGCCCCTTGATCGCGCCCCTGCCCGGCGGCACCATGAACATGCTGCCCAAGGCGCTGTACGGCACAGCCGACTGGAAGGCTGCCCTGAAGCTCGCGCTCGAAGAGGGCGCGCCCCAGTGCGTTGCGGGCGGCGAGATTTCCGACGGGCAGGTGACCAAGGCCTTTTATTGCGCCGCCATTCTCGGCTCGCCCGCCCTGTGGGCTCCGGCGCGCGAGGCGGTGCGCGACGGCAAGCTCAAGCTGGCGTGGATGTATGGCCGCCGCGCGCTGCGCCGAGCCTTCTCGGGCAAGATGCGCTTCTCTTTGGACGGAAAGGCCGACCGCAAGGCTGAGGCATTGGTGCTGATCAGCCCGATGATCTCCCGTGCGATGGACGGGAACACCGGGCTGGAGGCCGCGGCCATGAACCCTGCCGACGCGACCCAGGTCTTCCGCCTGGCTGCCCATGCCGTGTTCAACGACTGGCGCCACGACCCGTCCGTGACGACCAAGGCGATCCAGAGGGCCAGCATTCACGCCCGCTCGCGCATTCCCGCCGTAATAGACGGCGAACCGATCCTGCTGACCCACCAGGCGAAGGTGAAATTCATCGCCAAGGCCTTCCAGGCTCTGGCCCCGATCCCGCCTGCGGCTGAGGACGCCGTCTAGTGGGGCGTATCCTTCAGTTCTCCGACATTCATTTCGGCTGCGAACACAAGCACGCCTGCGCCGCCGCTCTCGAATATGCCCACGCCGCCCGGCCCGATCTGGTTCTGATCACCGGCGACATCACCCAGCAGGGTTTCCCTGACGAGTTCGAGGCCGCCGGACGGTGGATCGACCAGATGCCCGATCCGCGTTTCGTCATCGTCGGCAATCACGACGTGCCCTACTGGAGCCTGTTCGCCCGCCTGTTCAGCCCGTGGAAAGCGTTTGAGCGAGCCACCGGCCATCCGGCCCACGATCACCAATTCCTGAGCCCGCACATGATGGTGCGCGGCGTGGTCACCGCGCGCGGCTGGCAGGCGCGAACCAACTGGTCCAAGGGCGTCATCGATCTGATGCAGACCCACAAGGCCGCCGAAGCGTTGCGTCAGGCCCCGGTGGGCGCCCTTCGCGTTCTGGCCTGCCACCATCCGCTGGTCGAGATGATCGGCACACCCATGACCGGCGACGTCAAGCGCGGCGACGCGGCCGCGCTGATCTTCGCCGAGGCCGGGGTCGACATCATCGCCACGGGCCACGTCCATGTGCCCTTCGCCCTGCCGATCAGCCTGGGCGACCACTGTTCCTACGCCATCGGTTGCGGGACCCTGTCGCACCGCGAGCGCGGCGCGCCGCCCAGCTTCAACCAGATCGAATGGGACGCGCACCACATTACCGTGACGGCAATCGCCTGGAATGGGGAGCGGCTGGAGCCCAGCCAGACCTGGAAGCTTCCGCGCCGTCAGGACACCCGCAAAACCTCGACCGCGCCCGATCCGAACGCGGCCGGTGAAAAGGAAAAGGCCGCAGTCTGAGCGACCGCGGCCTCTTTCCGTCCGTTCCAGCGAGCGCCGGTCTAGATACGTCGCCCTCTGCCCGTGATGAAGTGCACGATCAGCAGGATGATGAAGACGACGAACAGCACATAGGCGATGTTCATCGACAGACCGGCCACACCTCCGGCACCGAGAGCGCCGGCGACCAGAGCGAGGACGAGAAAGATGAGAGCCCAACGAAGCATCAGCGGTTCCTTCCATGGCGATTAATCCAGGAGCGACGTTCGGTCGCGCCTTCAGGATCAACGTCCTCGAACCGTAGCCGTTCCGAAATTAGCGCCTGCGGCGCGAACCGTGCGGTTTCTCTGTGAAGGCGGCGGCGACCATAGTGGCCAGGGCCGGGTTCCTCAGGAATATCCAGCCGCCGGCCAGCGCAGCCACCGTGCCCAGGATCGGACGCTGCTTGAACAGGCTGTAGGCGCGTTGGCCCAAGCCGGCCGGTTCGTCGTCATCCAGTTCGTCTTGGGCCCCGCTTGGGGCGGCGAATACCATCGCCACGACAACCGCGACGACCGCGAACAGGAAGAAGGTGATCGCTGAGGCGGCCAGCGGCGGAACCACAAGCTGAAGGCCGAAGAAGATCGTTGCCCCCAGCGCCACAACGGCCACAAGGCCGGCACCCGCCACGACCGAAGCCGCGACAGCCTTCTTGACCAGATCCCTGGCCAGCCCACCGCCGAACATCAGCGTCGGCGACCGGCGAGCAGCAGACCCAGCACGACGCCGACTCCGAGAGCGATGGCGGTCGACTGCACCGGACGTTCCTGCACCCGCTCGGTGATGTAACGTTGGGCTTCGTCGAAACGCTCCTGCGCCTCGTCGTAGTATTCCTGGCCGCGCACGCGGGCAGTGTCGTAATAGCCTCGGGCCCGCTCGCGCATGACCTCGGACTGTTCGCGCAGCAGGGCCTCGGCCTCGGCAGCCTTGGCGCGCAGGCGGGTTTCGGCGGCGGTCGCCTTCTCGCGCAGCCGCGCCTTTTCTTCGGCACCGAGGACCTTCAGGTCGTCCTTCAGCGTATTGAGGTCGTTCTTCACGGCAGTCCGTGCCGCCTTCGTCGTGGCCATGATGCGCTCCGATGTTCAAGCTTGACGGTTAGATAGAGAATTCAAAGCGGGAACGCCACCACGCTGCGCCGGTTCCGCATTGCACCATTCCGCAGCGCTGGCGAAGCGCCGCATCCCGGCATAGACAGACGCCATGACTGAATGGCTGTTTGCTCCCGCCCCCACACCTTCCGTGCCGATCCTCGGGCACGCCGAGCGCTTTCCGGTGCGGCGCATCCTGTGCGTGGGCCAGAACTACGCCGCCCATGCGAGGGAAATGGGCCACGAGCGGGCCGAACCCTTTTTCTTCACCAAACCCGCCGACGCCGTTGTAGTCGACGGCTCGGACCCCGCCTTTCCCATGGCCACGGCCAATCTGCACCATGAGGTCGAACTGGTGTGCATCATCGGGGCGGATGGGGCGATCGCCGGCTGGGCGGTCGGTTGCGACCTGACCCGTCGCGACCTGCAGGTCGCCGCAAAGGAGAAGGGCAGGCCCTGGGACGCAGCCAAGGGCTTTGACCAGTCGGCTCCGTGCGGCCCGATCACCCTGGGGCCCCTGCCGGACCCGGCCGCCCCCATAGCCCTGTCAGTCAACGGAGAGATCCGCCAGTCGGGCCGGCTGGACGACATGGTCTGGAACCCCGACGAGATACTCGCCAGGGCGCGCACGCTTTGGGACGTCCGCCCCGGTGACCTGATCTTCACCGGCACGCCCGAGGGCGTTGGCCCGCTTGAGCCCGGTGACCGGGTCGAGGCTTCCATCGGCGGGCTGGAACCCCTGGTGTTCACCCTGAGGCCGCGATGATCCTGCATGGCTACTGGCGATCCGGGGCGGCGTATCGCACCCGGATCGCCCTCGAACTCAAGGGGTTGAGCTACGACCAGCACGACCTCGACCTGCGCACGGGGGCCCAGAAGTCAGAAGCCTTCGTCGCCATCAATCCCCAAGGGATGGTCCCGGCGCTTGAGATCGACGGGGCCGTCCTGACCCAGAGTCCGGCGATCCTGGAATGGCTGGAGGAAACCCATCCCCAGCCGCCCCTGCTGCCCGCCGATCCGCTGGACCGCGCACGGGTCCGCGCCATGGCGGCGCTGATCGGCTGCGACATCCACCCGCTGAACAACCTGCGCGTCAGCAAGGCCCTGCGCGAAACCTTCGGCGCCGATCAAGCCGCCGTGGACGCCTGGGCCGCCCGCTGGATCATGCCGGGCTTCACGGCTCTGGAGGCACTGGTAGCGCGGCACGGCGCGGGCTGGTGCTTCGGCACCGCGCCGACCCTGGCCGACTGTTATCTGATCCCGCAGATCTATTCGGCGCGGCGCTTCAACGTCGGCCTGGACGCCTTTCCTCGCCTGCTGGACATCGAAGCGTCCGCTGAACAGCAACCCGCCTTCATCGCCGCCCACCCGGACCAGCAGCCCGACGCGGATTAGAGTGAAATCGGTTTGGACGCGATCGCGTCCAAACTCAGATTTCGCTCCAGATTGATTCTGGACCTTTTTTTGGATTCAGGTCGATTCGACCTGAAACAAAAATGGACTAGGCCAGGAACCGCTCAACCGCCGCCAGGAACCGGCGCGGCTGGTCGATCATGACCATGTGCTCAGCCCCTTCGATCCGTTCGAAGGTCGCGGGCCGGCGCAGGCGGGCATAGGCCCCGCGGAACAGACTGTCGGCCCGGGCGCGCGGTGAACTCTGGTCAGCGCTCCAGCCGTAAACCACGGTCACCGGTGCCACGATGTCGGGCAGGCGCCGGCGCAGATCGACCGTCATCACCTCGTACAGCGCCTGCGCCAGGACATGGCGGTCTCCCCCCTGCCAGCCCATCGAGCTGAACACTGCGTCGGTCGCCCCGCCCAGCTCCAGTCCCATCGACCGGCCGCGCGTCCGCAAGGCCTCGTCACCGAGAAACTGGATCGCCTGAAAGGCCAGTCGAGCGATCGGCTCGACATCGGCGATCGTCGCCGACGGGCTGATCAGGGCGGCGAAGAAGGGCGAGGAATCCACCACCATTACCCGCCCGGCCCGCGCGCCCGCATCTGCGGCGACCCGGATCCCGACCTGGCCGCCCATGGAATGGCCGATGAGGGCGGGGCGATCGAGCCGCTGTTCGGTGATATAGCGGCGGACCTCATTGGCAACGCCGGGCATGACGGACCCGTCGGCGTTGGCCTGGGCCGGCAGTTCGCCGAAGCCTCGCACCGAGACCAGGTGCAGCCGCCGCCGACGCTCCAGCTGCGTCGCCAGACCACGCCAGACCTCGGCCGTGGAGGCCAGCCCGGGTATCAAAACCAAGTCGGGTCCGCGTCCCCGCGTCGTCACGGTGATGCGTGACGATCGGAATGGGGCCTGCGCCCAGGCGTCCGGGCCGCTGCTCCACAGCGCGGCTCCGGCGACCAGTCCCTTCACTATGTTTCGTCTTTGTTCCATGCCGTCTTCGGTCTAGCTTGCCTGGCGAAACCGCCAGTGAGGTCGAAAATGAGCCAGCCATCCGACGAGATCGTCTTCTACACCAACCCCATGTCGCGCGGCCGGATCGCGCGCTGGATGCTGGAGGAGGTCGGCCAACCCTATCGCACCGTGGTTCTGGATTACGGCACGACGATGAAGGCACCTGAGTATCTGGCCGTCAATCCGATGGGCAAGGTGCCGGCCATCACCCATCGCGGCGTGACGGTATCGGAGTGCGCCGCCGTCTGCACTTATCTGGCCGACGCCTTTCCCGAGGCTGGTCTGGCACCGGCGCTCAGCGATCCGGAACGGGGGACGTATCTGCGCTGGATGTTCTTCGGTGCCGGACCGCTGGAGGCGGCGGTGACGGCCAAGTCCCTGAACCTGCTGGCCCCGGCCGACAAGGCGGGCATGGCGGGGTACGGCAGTTTTGAACAGGTGGTCGACGCGCTCGAACACGCCGTGACCGGCAGCGGCGGGCCCTGGCTGCTTGGCGACCACTTCAGTGCGCTGGACGTCTATCTGGGAAGTCAGATCGGCTGGGGCCTGCAGTTCAAATCCCTGCCCGAGCGCGACGCCTTCACGGCCTATGCCGACCGTCTGGTGCAGCGCGAGGCGGCGGTGCGGGCGCGTGGAATTGACGACAACCTGATCGCGGCGTCCGGGACGGCTGGCTGACTTAGAGCGGGCTAACCCTGGGCCGGACGCAGGCCGGATTGCGCGGTCTGAACCTGCGGGCGGCGCTCGCCGCCGGCGGCGCGGATGCGGTCGATGCGGGCCTTTTCCGCCTTGAACGCGGCCAGATCGACCCCGGCGAGGATCGTGCCCTCGGTGGTTCGCACGCCCGCCGGATTGATCCGCTGGCCGCCGCGCCAGATCTCATAATGCAGGTGCGGACCGGTCGACGCGCCCGTGGTGCCGACATAGGCGACGATCTGGCCCTGACGGACGCGCTGGCCCGCGCGCATGCCCGACGCATAGCGTGACAGGTGGCCGTAGCCGGTCTCGAGCCCGTTCGGGTGGCGGATGCGCAGCCAGTTTCCATAGCCGCCCCAGCGGCGGGCCTCGACGACGACGCCATCGGCGGGTGCCAGGACCGGTGTGCCGGTGGCGGCCGCGAAGTCGATGCCCTGGTGCATCTTGCGATAGCCGGCGATCGGGTGGCGACGGACGCCGAAGGTGGACGAGACCCGGAAGCCCCGCTCGAGCGGCGTGCGCATGAAAGCCGAACGCGTATTCTTGCCGCTGGCGTCGAAATACTGGGCCTCCTTCGCGCCGGCGGGCTGGAAGCGATAGAAGGCCACACCCTTCAGCTCGGCGTACATCAGGCCGTCGGTGCCGATGGTGCGACCGTTTTCCGTGACCGTGCGACCGAACACATAGGTGAACTGGTCGTCGGACCGGATGTCCCGGTCCATGTCGAACTTGTGCGCGAACAGGCGGCCGGCGGCGCGGGCCACATCGGCCGGCGCGCCTTCGCGGCGGGCGGTGCGCGCCAGTGAACCCTCGACCTTGCCGGTCAGGACCACGGTCTCGTGCGTCACCTTCTCTTCCAGCGCGCGCAGGCGCAGGGCACCGTCGAAGCTGCGTGAAACGGTCAGCTGGGTCGCGGGACCGGTACGCATGGTCAGGCCGATAAGGCGCGGATTACCCCGACCACCACGCGGCTGGGAAATGGCCGTCTCGAAGCGCTGGCCCGCCCGCATCGACGTCACGTCCATGGCGTTCGACAGGGTAGCGGCAACGGCGGAAGCTTCTTCCGGAGCGATGCCGGTGCGACGCACGGCCTGCTCGAAGGTTTCGCCGCGGCGAATCTGGACCGGAATGGCTTCCGGCGTGGTCAGACCGGCTGGAGTTCCGGCGGCGGCGAAGGCCCGGTCCGCCAGGGCCGAAATCTGAAATTGAGTCAGAGGCGGAGCCTCCTCCGCCTTCGCGGGTTGGTATACCCGTCCGGCAAGCAGAGCCACCGAGATCGCCGCCACCGCCGTTATGGCGTGAGGGGCGATACGCATCGGTTGGCGACGTGGATCGAACTGAGCCATCGGTCCCCGAAAAACAACGACGCCATCCGGCGCCAAAGCCACTAAAAGCAAGGAACACGCCGGAGCTGCCCCCCGTCGCGAGACAGGGCCTATAGCCCCTCCGTCCCATCATGGGAAGCCGGATCGTTACAGAGCGTTAACCGGAGCCGTTTCGACTGGTAAAGCTTGCGTGAACCCAGAGACTATCGGGCGAGTTGAGCAGTGTATTCGCGACCTTGTGATCAGGAGTCGTCCACAACGTGCGGGATCCATCTCCGCGTGACTACGGGTGCATTCAACGTGGCCGATTCGCCACTCTGTTGTGCTTCAGGAGACACGCAGTTAGTATTGGGCGGCTCATGCGCTTTGTTCAGCCCCGGTTTCGATTGCGCTCGTGTCCCGGTATGAGCCACCGATGAGCGCCGACGCTTCCCCCGCCCCCGTTCCTCGTCGTTCCCGCGGCGTCGGCCGCCTGCTCGTTGTTGCGGGGGCGGTCCTTGCCGTTCTGCTGACCCTTGTCGCCCTGCTCTACCTCAACCGGCGCGCCGCGACCCGTCAGGTCCTGATCGGCTGGCTTGAGCAACAGGGCCTCAATGCCGACATGCAGGTGGATCGCGTCGAGCTGGATGGGATAGTGGCAAGCATCCGCATCGGCGACCCCGCCAATCCCGATGTCACGATCGAACGGGTCGAGGTTGACTATGCGATCGGCGGGCCCTGGTCGAAGGGCGGCGTCGGCCTCACGCCCAGCCGCGTCCGGCTGGTCCGCCCCGTGCTCCGCGCCAGCGTGCGGGGCGGCAAGCTGACGCTCGGCTCCCTGGATCCGCTGGTCGAGAAATTCACCGGAAGGCCGCCCCGGCCCGACAGCCGCGGCCCGCTGATTATCGTCGAACGCGCCCGCGTCCGGCTCGACACCGACTACGGCCCAGCCAATATTCTGGGTGATGCGCGGATCGACAACGGCAAGCTGATGCGGCTGATCGCGCGCATGCCGGCCACCGCCTTCAAAAGCGGACAGGCCGAGGCCCAGGACCTGCAGGCTGCCGTCGACCTGACCACCACCGGCGACCGCATCGCCGTTCGCCTCGACGCCACCGCGGAAAGCGCGACCCTGTCCGGCCTCCAGAGCCAGACCGCGAAACTCGTCGTCACCGGCAATCTGCCCTACCCCGACCTGAGGGGCCGGCGCGGAGACGGACGCGCCGCCCTGAACGCAGGCTTCACCGCCGCCCGCCTGTCGTCCGGCGGAACCGCCGCTCGCGACGCCGACGCCCGCCTGAGCTTCACCGGCCAGACCGACGGCTGGATCGAGACCTTCAACATCGCCGGTGCCGGAAACCTCGACGTCCGCGCCACCCGGATCGAGGGAGCCTTGATCACGGCGGCGGGCACCCGCCTACGCCTCGACCAGGCCCGGACCACCTTCAGCCGCGACGCGCGGGGCTTCGGCTGGCGCCTGGACGGCCCCGCGACCCTCACCGCCGCCCGCGCCTCCGGCACCGGCCTCGACGGGGCCGACGTCACACTGCGGTCGGCCCGCATGGTGATGGGCGGGCGCGGTACGGCGCTGGAGGCCGGGGGCCCGGTAGCCCTGTTTGCCGATCGTCTGGCCTGGGGCGAACTGATCCTGAACGGTGTGCGGGGTGCCGGCCGTTTGAATCTGGTGGCCGATCAGGGCGTGCGCGTCGACGGCGCGGGCTCTCTCGCGGCGGCACGAGGACGCTGGCCTTTGTTCGGCTCGGTCGGCCGCGATGACTTGCCCGAACTGGCCGGCATGAAACAGGCCCTGTCGGCCTTCGCTCTCGACATACCGGCTTTGAGCCTGACCACCAGCCCCGCGGGAGCCAGCGTCGCGCTGACCCTTCCAGCAACCCTGCGCCCTGCCAACGGCGGTATCCTGACGCTGCACCCGGCGAGCGCTCCGGTCTTCTCCGCCCTTCGGGGACAGGCCGGCGGCGGGGCCCTGAGCCTGAAAGCGATCCCGGGGCTCGGCCTGCCCGAGGCCGACTTTACCATCCCCGCCTGGCGACTGACCCCCACCGGCTTCACCGCTACGCTGGACGGCCGCGCCGCCCTCGATTTCGGCCTCGCCCGAGGAATTGCCGTTCAGACGCGTGGCCAGCTGACCTTAGCGAGCGGCCGCGTGACCTATGTCGCCGCCGGCTGCGGACCGATCACCGTCGAGCGGCTGGAGCTTGACGCCAACGACGTCACCGACCTCTCCGGGCAGTTCTGTCCTGCCGACCGTCCTCTGGCCAGCATCGCCGATGGCCGCTGGCGTTCGGATGGCACGGTGCGTGGCTTCAGCGCGGACGCCCCCTTCATGGCCCTGCGGTTCCGCGACGGGGCAGGCGGTTTCACCGCCACCGGCGGCCCCTCCGGGATCGGTCTGGACGCCCGCGTCGCCAGCGCCTCTGTCGTGGACGGCACGACGCCGCTGCGCTTCAACTCCTTGTCCGCCGCCGGATCCGCCCGTCTGTCCAGAGAGAACTGGACCGGCAGCTTCGGCCTCAGCCGCAAGGGCACCACGCTCGGCCGCCTGACCCTCGTCCACGACGGAGGCGCGGGGCTGGGCGGCGTGACCATCGACGCCCCGTCGATCGTCTTCACCGGGGGCGGCCTGCAGCCCGGCGACCTGAGCCCGCTGGCCGGTCAGTTTGTCGGCTCGCCGGCGACCGGGTCCGTCGCCTTC
>Ga0105047_10008421_pt1 | contig 17163 bp, 12 predicted proteins | sample MAT04_FD_78384 | JGI IMG/M metagenome (GOLD analysis project Ga0105047, IMG submission 78384) | Freshwater microbial communities from Lake Fryxell liftoff mats and glacier meltwater in Antarctica - MAT-04 (megahit assembly) | ecosystem: Environmental > Aquatic > Freshwater > Ice > Liftoff...
GCCAGATTGCGGATCATGATCTCCGTAGGGCCGCTGTTGAGGAATCCGCCGGAGGTGCGGGTGGCGGCGTTTTCAGCGGCTTTTTCCAGCTCCTCGAAGCTGACGTTGTGGGCGTACATGCGGTTGGGATCGGGCTGGATCTCGATCTGCCGGACGCCGCCACCCATGTTGAGAATTTCGGCGATGCCGGAGATGCTCTGAAGGCGGCGCTTGATGGTCCAATCGGCGAGAGTGCGGACTTCGCTGGGGGCGAGGTGGCCCTTTTCTCCCTCCGGGATGGTGGAGCGGACGCCGACCAACAGGATTTCCCCCATCAGTGAGGCGACGGGTGTGACGAATGGCTCGATGCCATCGGGAAGCTGCTCGCGGGCGGACTGGAGGCGCTCCTGGACGAGGACGCGGGCGCGGTAGATGTCCGTGCCCCAGTCGAACTCCGCGTAGATCAGGGAGAGGGCGACATCGGAATTCGAGCGCAAACGGGTGAGACCTGCGACGCCCATGAGAGCGCTTTCGACCGGGACGGTGACCTGGCTTTCCACCTCCTCCGGGGAAAGTCCCGGAGCCTCGACGAGGATGGTGACGGTGGGCTTGGTTAGATCGGGAAGAACCTCGACGGGCAGCTCGGTGGCGGTGCGTATGCCCATGGCCATCACGAGGATGGAGACGGCGAGGACGATCGCTCGGTTGGCGAGCGACCATTGGATCATTTTGTTGAGCATGGGTGGGAAAAATGTTATAGGTGACGCATGACGAAGCGCGAACTGGTGCAGGCGAAGCGGGAGGAGATCCTGGCTTTGGCGGAAAAGTATGAACTGACCGATGTGCGTCTGTTTGGATCGGTTGCCCGTGGCGATGAGGAACCGGGAAGCGATGTGGATATTTTCGTAAAGCGAAATCCGGGCAGCGACGCGTATCTTGTTTTCGATTTCAAGGACTCGATGGCGGCGCTGTTAGAGTGCAAAGTGGATGTGATCGTGGAGCAGGTATTGATGAAGCCAAGACTGCGGGACCGGATTCTGAAAGAGGCGGTGGCGATATGAAAAAGGAGCGGACCGAGAGGGAACGCTTGCAGGACATTCTTGATGCGATCCAATTGATTTGGGATCACTCGGTGGCGGACGATGATGAATACCATCGCGATGAGGTGAAGCGGTGGTTCTTTCTGAAACAGATCGAGATCATGGGGGAGGCGGCTTGGAAAGTCGGCGAAGAGACGAGACGCATTTACCCTGAGATCCCATGGAAGAAAATCGCGGGAATACGTCATCGGTTGGTGCATGATTACTGGGAAGTGGATTGGGACTTGCTGCTACAGATATTGAAAACGGAACTGAGCCCGCTGTGTCGGGATATCACCGGCGTAATTCAAGATGCTGATTCCTGTTGAAGTTTTCTCGTGAGCAAGGAGGCAACCAGCAAAAGGGCGAGGACGATGGTAGAGTATTTCCAAACAGGGCTGGCGTGGTTCCTGTGATCCGCTTCGTCGCCGTGATCGTGATCGTCATGAGCGTCCGGGGCTTCATCGTTACCGGTGAGTTCGGAGCCATCGGCGGCGTGCTCGTGTCCGTGGGCGGCATCGAGGGCTTCCTTGAGTGAAATGCTGCTGGCACCGGCGAAGGAGAGGGAGTATGCGCCGCGTGTCACCACGTCATCTCCAGGGAAGAGTCCGCTGATGACTTCCGCGAAACGGTCGTTCATTTCACCGACGATCACGGGAGTTTTCAGAAAAGCGTTTGGCAGGTCGAAGTCCTTTACATAGACGAAACGGTTGGCCGCCTCGCCTTGGAGCGCGGGGCGGGAGATGCTCAGGACATTGGGCCTTTCGCTGAGGACGATGGAGAACTCGGCGCGCATTTCCGAGCGCAGGCGCTTGTCGGCATTCGGGAGGAGAAAGATGGCATCGATGGTGCCGCTTTCCTCATCCGCGCTGGTGCCGAAGCGGATCATCTTGCCATCGAAGACTTCGCCGGGCAAGGCGATGACTCGGATGTGCGCCTTGGTGCCGGGCTTCATTTTTCCGGCGAGGTGCTCGGGAATTTTCGCGACCGCATACATCTCGGAAAGATCGGTGATTTCCATGAGATGGCTTTCCAGGCTGATGGGATCGCCTAGGCGAACCTCCCGGTGAGTGACGAGTCCGCCAATGGGCGCGGTGAGGGGAATGACCGGAGGTGGATCGCCGGGTTGCCGGGACTCGACTTTCGCGACGATCTGGTCTTTCTCGATAAAATCACCGGGATTGGCTAGCAGCCCGACAACACGACCTGGGATGCGGCTGCTGACGGCGGCGATGTTTTCCGGGATGGCCTCGATGTGTCCGAGGGAGAAAAAGGTTTCTTCGAAATCGGTTTCCTGGACGGTTTCGGTTTCGATGCGGAGGTTCTTCACGCCGGTCTCGTCGAGGACGATGGTTTCCGCGGCTTGCGCCGCAGACGCAAGAAGCAAGATTTTGGAGAGATAAGAGAAGATTTGTGTTTTCATAGGGATGTTTTGGCTTGGCGGTTAGAAACCGCCGCCACGGGCGGATTGGTAGCGGATGCGGGCGAGGTGGAACTCGCGGGTGGCATCGAGTCTGGAGGCGAGGAGTTCGAGGGTTTGCTCGCGAGAGCTGAGGACGGACTGGAGTTCGCCTTGGCCTTTGGTGTAGGCTTCTTCGAGGAGGATGGTCTGCTCCTTGGCCAGCGGGATGAGGTCGCCATCGAGTTCGGAAACTAGAGCCGCCCACTGGCGCATTTCCGTCAGGGCGGTTTGGCTTTCGTGACGGATGCCGATGTCGAGGGCCTGGACTTCCTTTTCCTTGCGGTCGCGGCGGGCGGTGGCTTCGTCGATGTTGCCCTGGTTGTCATTCCAGAAGGGCAGGGGGATGCTGAGTTTGAAGCCGATGATGCCTTCGTTCTCAAGTCCATCGGGCGCGTCTTCGCTGCGCTCTCCGGCGGCGAAGACGGATGCCTCGATATCGTCGCGTCGGCGTGCTTGCTCAAGTGCGATTCCGGTTCCGGCGGCGCGGAGGTCGATGCGCGCGGCGTTGAGATCGGGGCGGTTGACCGAGCCGATTTCCGGAACGAAAACAGGCGGGAGATCTCCGGAAAGGCTGACTCCAGCCTCTGCGGCGATTCCGACCAGCGGTCTAAGATTTCCTAGAACCGCGGTTTCCTCTGTATCGAGCCGACGCTCCTCGGTGGTGATCCTGAGAGCGGCGAGTCGTGCCTGGGCGGCGTCAAGGGAGGAGATTTCCCCACGCTCGGATGCCGCTGTGATGAAATCGGAAAGCTCGGAGGCCAGCTTCTTCTGCTTTTGCAAAAGACCTTTCCGATCCCGGATCGAGAGGATTTTGACGAATTCCGCCCGCGCCTCCGCCACTAGCAATCGCTCGATATCGCGAACCTCGGCCTCGGCGGCATCGACTCCGGCGAGAGTGATTTCCTTTTCCAAGGCGAGCCGGTTGGTGACCGGGAATTTCTGCGAGAGGCCGATCTCGATACGGCCTTCCGCGGATTTCACATTGTGATCAATGCCGGTATCGAAGGATGGATTGGAAAGGCGACCGGACTGCTTCATACGACCAAGGGCCTCGCTGATGCGGAAGCGGGCGGCGGCGAGGGTCGGGTTCCCGTGGCGGATGCGGCCGGGAATGCTCTCGTAGGAGAGGATTTCGACTGGTTGCGCGGGGAGCCATGCGGGTGCGAGGGCGCAGATGATCCAGAGGACCGGTAGAGTGTATTTCATGAGTGTGCTTGGAAACGTCGTTGTGAAAATGAAGTCGGTTCAAGCCGGGAGGACGGGGAGCCTCAGGGCGAGCGGGTGGCTTACCTGAAAATCAGGCGGGCGCGATGCTGTCACGGGATGACCCGCGGCGGCGGGACTTCAGATCAACGGCGGTTTATCCAAGGCAAACACCGGCTCGTCCGGGACGAGCGATCTGTCGGTGGAAATTTCCACCAGACGGGACTGGAAAATGCAGGAGAGGGACAGGCCGAACATGGGTCGGTCGGCGCTGGGGAAATGGCAGCAATCGTGATGATGGGGTGAAGCGTCCTGATCGCCGTGGCCGTCATCTTGGGAATCGCCGCCGTGCTCGGACGAGTGCTGGGTGGCGCATTCGTCGTGGGTGTGATGGCTTGTTTTGTGAACCATGCCCGTCGCGAGCCCTGCGAAGATGCAGAGAGCGAGAAAGATGCGGGCGAGAAGGTTCACGGGTGTTTAATAAATCGGATAGGGGAAATGGCAAAGGGAATTATTTGAGATCCGCTGCAGTGTATGGCCTGCCGGATTGGGCGGCGGTGGATTTGCGGAGTTCTTTCACGAGATCGGCTTTGACGGGTTCCGCCTTGTTGGACCATTCGTTGCGGACATAGGTCATGATGTCGGCGATCTTCTCATCGGTGAAGGCTGGGTTGACGAAGAGGGCGGGCATTTCCGCAGGGGTTTCGTATTCCTTGCCGGCGACGGTGACTTTTCCGGTCATGCCGTGGAGGAGGATTTTCGCAAAAACCTCCTGCTTGCCGGTGACCCACTCGGAGCCATCGAGTGGAGGGCCGAGGTTCAGCACGCCGGTGCCATCGGGGCCGTGGCAGCCGAAGCAGGCGGCCTCGCCATGGAACATCGCCTTGCCCCGGTTGAAGGAAGCGAGTTCCTCACCTTTGAAAGCGGAGCCTGCGGAGTCCACTTTCTTCTGCGAAGCTTTTTCCAGCCAGCCGAGCAGGTCCTTGTCCTTGAGCTTGTCTCCGAGGGCTGCTTTGAAAGCGGATTCGCGATTTGCCAGGCCGGAAAACGCCGCGGCTTTGACCGTCTTCTGTTTGGAGCCGGAGACGAGTTCGTTGATTTTCACGAAAGCATCCGTGGTCGCGACCGGGCCGAGGGCGCGGGTGAGATAAACGGCGATCTCGTCGTTCGCGGGTTGGAGCTCGAGAAGCTGTTTCTCCAGCTTGAGCTGCTCGGGATGGGTGAGGCTGTTCGAAGCCCACAGCGCGGAGACAACCACTTTTGGATCGGCGGATTTCAGCGCGAGGGAAACAGGGGCGGCGGTGAGCTTGCCCATGCCTTCGAGAGTCCACAGCGCGTGGATCTGCCCGAGCGGATACTTCTCGATGGTGACGAGTTTTTCCAAAAGGACGACAAGCTTAGGATCGGCCTGGCGGGAGCAGAGGACGCGCTGGGCCATGTCGCGGTGCCAGCCGTTCGGATGGGCGAGCAGTTTCACCAGCTCTTCCGAGGAAAGCGCGTCCATGTCCGGCACGCTCTCGACCTTACCGCCCTTGTAAGTGACGCGGTAGATGCGTCCGTTTCCGAGACCCGGCCCGTCCAGCTTGCGGTCAAGATACTGCTCGCGCAGATAGGTGGTGAGGAAGGTCTTGTGCTGGATGATGCCGTGATACATGTCCAGGATATAGACGCTGCCATCGGGCGCGTTGTAGATGTTCACCGGGCGGAAACGCTCATCGGTCGAGGCGATCCATTCCTTGTCCTTGAACATATTGTCGCCGGTGAGTTTGTCGTCCTTTTCAGAAACCTTGATCGCGCGGACTAGGTTTATGCAGGACTCGCCCACCAGGCCGGCGCCCAGCCACTCTTTCGGGAAATTCGTGCCGCGATAAACCGCCATGCCGGCGGCGGCGGTGCAGGAGGTCAGCTTGAAAGTCTTCGGGTCGAGCGTGTCGCTGTCGTAGCCGTTGGACTTCTGCATGTAGGCGCGGTTCACGCCCGGAGTCACGCGGATGGGGAAAGGCTTGTTCGATCCGAGTCCGCTGGTGGTCGCCACTTTGGTATCGACCGAATGATTGCCCTCCAGCAGGTTCGGAGCGATGAAATCGCCGAACAGGAACTGCGAGTTGTGATTGTGGTAAATGCGACCGAAGTCATCAAAAGCCACTCCCCATTGGCCGCGGAAAGGTGTCTGCGCCACGATCCATTTGTCGCCGTCGCGTTTGATGCGCTTGGCGGATTTCGCGTTGTAGAGCCAGTTGTCCAAGCCACGGACCAGTCCGTTCGCACGGTGCTCCACGTTGCCCGCTTCGATGAAATTCGGGATGGCGATCTCCGCGTCGCCGACAGATTTCATCCCGTCCCTTTTGATGAAGCGCAGCTCGTGCTCGTCCGCGAAAAGCACGCCGTCCGGATAGACCGCGATCGCGCGGGGCAGGAGGATGTTCTCCAGGAAAACGGTGAGCTTGTCGGCTTTTCCATCTTTGTCGGTATCCTCCAGCACCGTGATGCGCCCGATGGGCTTGTCCTCGTCCTTGCCATCGATATCGAGCATGTAGCCGCGCATCTCGCAGACCCAGAGACGGCCCGCCGGATCGTAGTCCAGGGCGACCGGCTTATCGATCATCGGCTCAGTGGCGAAGGGTAGCATGGAAAATCCCTCGGCCACCTCGAAGGTCTTTAACGCCTCTTCCGGGGTGTTCACGGGTGTCGGCGGGATCATCTCCTTCGGCACGACGGGTTGCATGTTGTCATGGCCTGCGCGGTTGCCCTTCTGAGCGAAAAGCGGCGTGGAGAGAGCGAGAAGTGTGGCGAGAGTCCGGGTGTTCATGGAGATTTCTGCGAACCTATGGCTTCTCCGGCAGATGGTCGAATGCAAATTTACGTGAAGGGAATACCGCCTTTTTCACGCCCCGGTATCTTTCGCCACCCGGTCCAGCAGACCGTTGACGAAACGCTTGGAATCCGTCGTGCCGAAGCGCTTCGCAAGCTCCACCGCCTCGTTGATCACCGCCTTTTGGGGAGTTTTCGTAAAAAGCAGTTCATAGGTGCCAAGCCGCAGGATCGCGCGATCCACCGGATCGATCCGCTCAGGCTGGTAGTTGTCGATGATCGCGGCCAGTTTCCCGTCCACAGCCTCCTTGGCGTCCAGGACCGCATCGACCAGCTCATCGGTCCGCGCCCGCAGCTCCGCGATTTCCGTCGCCGAATCGCGAAGCTTTCCGAGATCCGCCTGCTCGGGGAATTTCTCCGGCTCCTCCACCATCCGCAGTCTTTCGGAAATTCTCTGAAGGCGGCGTATCGATGCCGCCACCGCCTCCGTGTGCGCTTTGAGAGTGGGGAAATCCTCCACCTCTTTCAGAAACTGCTCCCGGTTGAAGGCAAGATCGCGGTCCGTTTTGAAAAGTTTTGCCAATGAGGCCTCCAGTGAGTCCGCGACATCCGCGTCATCGCCATCGCGGGGTATTCGCTCCATCTGGGAAAAGGCCAGGCTCCAGGATGATTCGAGAGCGAGCAGGCGCTTGAGAATGTTCCTCAGCGACTCGGCGGGCGGATGCGCCGCGAGATGGGCGGAGGCCGTTTCCGATCTCTCCACGAATTCCACCAGCCTCGCCTCCCGGCCATGCGCCAGGTGATGCACGGTCCGGTAGGTCGCCACCTGAAGGTTTTTCCTGTCGGACTCCGTCACGAAATCCCAGAACGGCTCGCGGAGATCGGGCGGTGGCGCGCCTCCCTCAAGATCGTAACAGTAGAGGAACTGGATGGCTGCTTCCCTGATTTGCCTGCGGCTTGGCATCGTCCTTACTTGTTTTTCCGTTTGTCGTCCTTCGGCATGGTTTTCTCGATCTCCGAGAAAACATCGACCATGCTCGCCGCCGCCCGCGCGGCCTCCTTGCCGCGGTTCATCGAGGCGGCAATGCAGCGGGCGTATGCCTGTTTCTCATTTTCCACCGAGAGCACCCCGTGGATCACAGGAATCAATTTCCGAACCGACTGCTCCTGAAGGCTGTGTGTCACCGAGGCGGCGATGAGGTCCGCGTGCCCCGTGTCCCCGCCCATGATCAGGCCGAGAGCGATGATGCAGTTCGCCTCCTCGCGCTCCAGCACCGCCGCCACCGCGACGGGTATCTCGAATGCGCCAGGCACCCGGATCAGGTCGATCCGTGCCATCGGGATCAGTTCCCCAAGCTCCTCCAACGCGTTCTCCACAAGAGCGTCCGTGAACTTCTCGTTGTATTTGGAGGCGACAATACAGATCCGGATCTTATGGCCGATGATCCGGGGCTTGGGTTGCAACGCGGTTGACATGCCTTGGCTATGGAGGGCTTGGCGGAAAATGTCAACAGCTCCTGCGGAGAGCTTGGAGCTTGGAGCTTGGAGCTTGGAGCTTGGAGCTTGGAGCTTGGAGCTTGGGGATTGGGGATTGGGGATTGGGGATTTTGGCGAGGGTGAAAGTTGGACAGTTCTGGAGAAAGAGTTAGTTTGCGGGCGTGATGGAGTATTTGCAGGACGGCGGAGTGTGGTTGGTGACGGGAGCATTGTTGCTAGCCGGGTTGGTCGGATGCGTCGTGCCAATCCTGCCGGGCCACATCATCATCATTATCGGGGCCATCGCCTACCGGCTCATGGTCGGGCCGGAAGCCGGCATCCCGTGGTGGAGCTGGGTCATCCTGGTCGGGCTGATGGCCGTCTCCCAGGCCTTCGAGATCCTCAGCGGCTCGCTTGGCGCGAAATGGTTCGGCGGCAGCAAGTGGGGAGCGGTCGGTGCGCTCATTGGCGGGATTGTCGGATTGTTCTTTTTTCCCGTGGGGCTGCTGGTCGGTCCACTGGTCGGCGCGTTCGGATTTGAAATGGCGTTTGCGAAAAAGAAGACCCGTCCGGCGGCCGTTTCCGGGGTCGGGAGCGTCGTCGGAACAGTGGCAGGGATGGGGTTCAAAATCTTCGTCGGCGTGCTGATGATCGCCTGGTTCCTGGCGGATGTGTTGGTGATTCAGTGAGGTGGCTATTTCGCCCCAATGGTCTCGACCTGGGTGCGTGATCCCTTTTCCGGATGGGAAATGAGGATCGCAAGTCGCCTGATCGTGGATGGATCAGTGGCGGTGTGGCTGAGGTAATCGAACTTCCCGCGCAGGTCGGTGTAGCCGTCCTTGTGGAAGGTGATGCTGCCGTCGCGGGTCTCCGCATAGACCTTGATGTAGGTTTTCGGAAGCGGCTTCTGGGTGGCGGAGTCGATGACCTGGATCGTACGCTCGGCGGCTTGTTCGCGGGTTTCAAGAAGCCTGGAATCGAGGATCTTGAGCTGCTTGGCGTTCTCCGATTCCGCGGCGACGAGGATGTTCCCCTGGCGGAAATTCTCCGGAAGCTCGTAAGGCGTCTCCTTCGCATCCTTGGCGAAGGGGATGACGATGCTCTGGTTCGGCGCGATGGGTGGGAGGGAGGACTCGACTCCGCCTTTGAGGAAGGGGTCTTTGGAGAAAAGCACTTCGAGGTCGATATTGTAGAGGCTCAGGGTCGTTTCCGTTAGATTCGCGTGCTTGAGGAGGAGTTTCCCATCGGGGAGCCGGGCGATCTCCAGAGCGGCCCGCGTATCCGCTTTCTCCTCGGGCGCGGCGGCGATGGGTTTCGCGATCTCCTCCGCCTGAGCGGAGACGTTTAGGAAACGTTCACGCCAGGTGCCGGGCGGGAGTTTCTCCAGATACGGGGCGGCGATGGTTTTGGCTTCCTCCGGTTTCTCCTGATAGAAGAGGGCGAACGCGTGCAGGTAATCATACTGGAGCGGGTCAGCCAGATCGGCAGGCTTGATTTTCGCGAAGCGGGCCAGCGCCTCCCCGATGCGATCCTGGAGGAACATGAAGTAGGTGAAGGTAAGCTCGTCGGCGGAGGACAGCTCCGCCTTCCAGACCAGGGTATCGAGAAAGGCCTGGTAATGCTCACGCGCCTGGGCGTGGGTCATGCGCGGGTTTTCGCCAAAGGCATGGGAGCGCGGATTCACCAACGGATCAAATTCCTTCGTTTCCCAGCCGTGATGGACGGCCGGAGTGATGTGGATCAGTTTCGAGGAAAACCACTGGCCGAGATTTTTCCCAAGCGGGGTGTTCTCGATGAAGTCCGGCAGCGTGGCTGGATCGTTGTGGAGGATGGCGTAGGCGAAAACCTGCGGCGCGTTCTGGAGGCGCTTGCGCAGGATCTCCGTGGCTTTCAGGAAAAAATCCCTGTCGCGCAGCCTCCACAGAATGGCGGAGAGATTGATGCCGGAGAGGTTCTCCGTGGAGAGCCGGTTGAGCACATCCTCCGCCGTGCCGTCACGGGCGATGACCAGCCATGAGGCTGAGTCCTCCGGCGGGGGGGCGGCGCTGACACGGAGGCTGCGCGGCTCCGCGTGGGCAAGCACAGTCCCGTCTTCCGAGACGTGGAGCGGGTAGGCGAAGTAGTCCCCGGCGGCAGGGAAATAGAAGGCGAGCTTGAGCTGGATCACTCCGTAGGGCGCGAGCTGATGGGAGGTGGAAAGCGTCTCCGGATTGCCCTCAAGCGGGATCGCTCCCGCCGGTATCTGCGCGAGGGTCTCGATTCGCCGCTCGGTGCCGGTCGGGTTCGTGATGACGAGTGAAAGGCCGTAGGGGACGCCGGTGCGGAAGTCTCCGGTGACGGTGTTCTCGATCTTCCTGCCCTGCGCATCGCTGCGGAAAGGCTCGGCCAGCGGGTGGTAGGACTGGCGGACGAGCAAGGGCGATTCCGGGGCGACCTTCTCGGTCCTGCGGGTGTCTTTGTAGAAAAGTAGCATCGGGGCGCGGGCTTTGACTTTCAGCGTGCTGTCCTCGACTGCCACCTCCGGCTTCTCCGCCGTGAAGGGCAGGTCCAGCACCGCAAGACACATCAGCGCCTCGGCGGCAGAGCGGGTGCAGGCGTTGAAATGCGGGGAAGTGAAAGGCCCCTTGCCATCCCACGCGGAAAGCTCCAGCCAGAAGCGGTTCAGCGGGATCAGGCTCTCGCCGGTCTCGCCACGGTGTTTGTAGTAGTTCGCCTCCAGCCAGAGCTTCGTGCGGTCGGGGAAACGGTGGATGGGTTCTTCATCGGGAAGCTCTAGAGGTGAAAGTAGGTTTCCGTTTTCACCGACTGAATTTTGCAATTCGCTGCTTTCGGCGAATGCGTCCACATCTCCTGAATCTCCGTGAAACATATCAGTGAGCTGCTCGATTTTATCCATCTCCGATGGCGTGTTTGTGATTAGTAGGTTTCCGTTCCTATCGAGTCTGGCGGAAGTGCCTTCCGACATTAAAATTCCCATCCTCATCAGCATCTCTGAAATGGGAGGGCCGTCAATAAGTGCGCCTTGATTTGTGGCGGCAGGATCTGCGAAAGGGTCGGCCTCTTCATCGGCAGTAATCGAGGCCCAAAGATTTTGTAGGAAATCAGGTGGGACGCGGAAGGTCCGGGTGAAAAGGTCTTCCCCCGTTTCCGTCTGCGGCACCAGCGTCACGGCGAAGTCGTCCACCTTGTAACGCATCTTCGTTGCGTCGCCGATATATTTCAGAGCAACTGCGAGCGGCACGTTGCGGAGGCGGAGTTCCTTGATCCTCAACTTCCCGGGATCACCGCCACCGAGCAAGCCCCCTTCCTCGCTGGGCTCGTTGGTCACATTGCGGGGTCTGCGGATAACGAAATTGATTCCTTTCTTGTCCTGATCGAGTTCAAGGGTATCGAGTTCCGTGGCTCTAAGTCGGAGGAAATCAATGGCCTCCTCGACGGTGATATCCTCGAAATCGATACGGGGGATCACGATGCGGCGGAGTTTTTCCGTGATGTAGGAAACTCCATCTGATCTGTCTGAATTCCGATCCGGATTGCTAAGGATCGCGTCAATGTTCTCACGTTTGATCGCCTGATCCCCGGAGCGGAGTCCGGAGGTGACGATGCCGGAGAGGTCACCGCCACCGAGCGGCGAGTCGAAGTCAGCGCCATTCCTCGCCAGCCCGAGGGAGTCATCCGGCGAGAGGTCGGAGCCTTTGAGGGTCTGTGAGAAAAGCAAAGTCTCGGCCTCGGGGCCCGGGGCTTCGTTTTTCCAGCGAAGGTCCAGCTCGCGGGAGATGTCCGCCTGGGAGGCGCGGCGGCCTTGGGCGAGGAGGGCTTTCTCGGCGGCGTTGAGGCGGGAAAAGGCGTAGGGGCGGAGGTATGGGGTGAGATCGCGGTTGAGCAGGTAGTCATCGATGAACTGCGGCTCCGGCTTCGCGGCGAGGAAAGGTTTCACATGCTTGTCGAAGAATGCCGGGTCTTTCCGGGAGAGGAAAAGGTGCAGCTCGTGGCAGTGGTGGTCCTTGAGCAGGACGAGCTTCGCCTTATCGTCCAGGGAGGGCCAGGTCGTCAGGAAAGCGAACTCGCGGATCCGGTCATCGCCGGAGGTGGCGAGCAGAAAATGGTGCGCCTCGGCCAAGGTCGTGAAGGCGCGCCAGTCGGCATCCAGCAGGTTCTCGATCTTCGCCTCCGCGCCGGGTGCGAGAGCCGCGGCGAAGCGGGTGGCGAGGTGGTGGGACTTTGGATCGAGCGGACGGGCGATGCGACGGTCGCGCAGAGGAGTCTCGGTGGGAGGCAGGGCCAGGAAAACGGTGTCGGAAGCCTTGCTGTCGGCGGCGATGATCTCGATGAACTGGGAACCCTGCAAATCGGCCAGAGGCACGGTGATTTTCCCCTCCGCATCCGGCGTGAGGCTGAACTTCACGGCTGCGGGAAACTGGAGGAAATCGATCACCGTTGGCTGGGTGGCTTCCATGGACCGGTCACGGGATTTCCTTGCGGGGGCGGGAGCGCGCCCACCTCCGCCGGGCAGGGTCGGCAGGTCGTTGCCCGCGTAATCATCGCGGCCGGTCTGAGTCTCCTGGTCTAGATTTTCCGGAGTCCAGCGGTAGAGGAGCTGGCCGGGGCGGGGGAGCATGGAGCCGGGAAACGCGATGGCGTTGCGGCGGTCCAGAATGTAGCGGACCTCATCGCTGAGGTGGCGCTCGATCAGGTAATCCGTCGGGCGGATGGCACGGGTGAGGCCGGGTGCAAGGTCGGGCTCGAAGGGGAAAGCCGCCCTTCCCGCGTCCCAGCCATTGATCGCGTACCTTTTCCCAATGACCGTCACGCGAGTGTCCGCTCCGGCGTTGGCGACGGTGATAATGACAGATTCCCGGCCACATCCGCCTCCGCGATGAGGGGCGATGCCGGAGCGATCATTGGTAAGATGCGATCTCCGGTGACGAGCAACTCCCCCCGCACGCTGTCCGCCGGGAGAACGGTGATCTCCGTTTCCAGCTCATCGTTCTGAAGTAGGAAATAGTCGCCCGGCGCGAGATCCTTGATCACCAGCCGACCCGCTTCCACGCTCGTCGTGGAAAGCAGATCACGGATGGCATCGAAGTCGTCGTCCTCGGAGTGAGTGACCTGGTAGAATACGAGCTGGGCTGGATCGGGCTTTTCCGTCGGGTGGAGCAGAGGGACGCGCAGTTCCGTCCCCGCCGCAATCGTGTAGGCAAGCGGAGCGGAGAGACCGCGGGCGGGAGGGTTGTAGGCGGTCCTCTGGATATCGGGGGAGTTGGCCAGCACGGCCTTGATCCCGTCCAAGGCACCGAGCTGGATCAGGCCGGCCGCATCCGTGCGCAGCTCCGCCGTGACCGTTTTCTCATACTCCCTGTGATAGAACTCCAGGCTCACGGAGCGATCCGCCAGCGGCTCGCCGTTTCTCCCGAGCAGGTGGAGCTGGTGGCCGGTGGAGGTCGGCGAGAAAAGCGCGGTCGCGATGCGCGGTGTCTCCAGCGCGCCATTGAGGTGGTAGGTGGTGGAGGCGGTCAGCGTTTCCTCCCCGTCATCGGTGGCGGAGGTGACGGTGCCGGAGATGCTCAGGGTGAGGGAAAGCAGATCGGCGGGGACCAGGAAAGGGATCTCATTGGTCGGGGCAAGCGGGAGGGGATCGGCGATGACGCGCTCGGTGGTGATGCCGCCGAGCAGGCCGGCCTTCATCACCAGCACAGGGTTTTTCAACTTCGTGAAAGGGACGGGCTGGCCGTGCTTGGTGAGCTGGCTGCAGAGGTGGAGGAACGCCTGCTGGTTGGCGAGGAGCTGTTCACGGTCGAGCAGGAAATCCGTTTCGAGGGCGTAGAAATCCTCGCGGGAGTTCAGGGAAACGCTCATCGAGAGCTTTCCGGCCTCCAGCTTGCCGGTGGTCAATGCTTGGTTCGCGGCGTTCGGGACGGTGATGATCCCGTCCTTGGCCGTGAATTTCTCCGACCCGAGCTTGAGTGTGAAGTCCGCGACCGCCTGCGCCTTTTCATCGAAAACCCTCAGCACCTGGCCCTCCGCCGTGCGGGTGATGTGGGGAGTGAGATTGCCTTTCCTGACCAGCGCACGGGCGGAGATGCGATCCGCCACGAACTCCACGATCCATGTCCCCGCTCCGGCCAGCTCCGGGATCGCGATGTTTTCCCGATGGATGACAAATGGCACCTGCGGGTAGGTGAGTGTGCGGACATGGTGCGGCACCAGCCCGTCCAAGTCGATGGCGGTTTCCGAGTCCTCCGCCGCGATCTCATAGATGCGGACCAGCAGGGAAGGGGTGTTCTTGAGATCGAGCGGGAGGGTGACTTGCTCGTCCGAGGAAAAGATATTCGGGGTCGTCGGCGCAAAAGTGATCCGCGTTTCCTCGCGCAGTTTCTTGAAGTGGTCCGGCTGGAAAGGTTTGACCCAGCGCGAAGGCTCCTCCCCGGCATGGAGGCGGGCGAGCGCATGAAGCCGTGCCAGCGTTCCTTTGACGACGTATGGGACGAACTCCTTGTCTGCGGTATCGGAGGCCGCGAGGAAATGCTCCAGGCAGCGGTTGATCAGCAGGCTCTCGTCATTGACTGGCGGGCAGGAAGTGATAGCGGAAAAGTCTTTCCTGATATCGATGAAATCGTCGGATTCCTTGAGGCCGATGAGAACCTGCCCGGCCCTGCGGGGAAGGGCGATGAAGGCGAGGAAATCCGCTTTCGGATAATTCCCCAGCGCCTCCTGCAAGCGCAGGTGGTGGAAAAGGACATGCGCCTTGAGGGAGTTCTGCACCGGCGGCAGGGGCGTCACGTATTCCTTGCAAGCTGCGAGGAAATCCGCGTGCGCCTGCGGGTGGCGCTCCAGCTCCGCCGGGTACGCAGGCGTGAGTTTTTTCAGGTAGGCGAGGTTGAAATCATCGTCGGAAAGCAGGTCCGGAGTGCTCTTCCTAAGCTCGTCCAACTGCGCGAGAGTGAGGGTGCCGAAGCTGATCCCAGCGCTTGAGAATGGCGGCTTGAGTGCCATCGCCTTCGCCAGCAGCTCCGTGTAGCGGGGATGGTCATGCCGCTCGAAATTTTCCGCGAACCAGCGTATCCGCTCCTCGGAAAACGTCTCCAGAGTGGCCATCTCCCGGTAGAGGACCGCTTGGGAAAAGTGCTTGTAGGGTGCGCGGGCATCCGCCACCTCCGCGGCTTTTCTGAAAGCCTCCACGGAGACCAGAGTAGGATCTAGCACAGTCGGAAGCTCCCGGTTCGCGGTGGCGGAGTCCGGCTTGCTGGCGTCAAATTTCAGATCCAGCAGCTTGGTCAGCTCGGCGAGAGCGGCCGCGGGGACCTTGTCATAGGCGGCGACGATGCGGCGGTTCTCCAGCACCGCCAGGCCATCGGTGGAAACGGGATAGGTCTTGCGTTCTCCCGCCGCCTTCCATGCGGCGATGGTTTCCGCGTATTCCTTTTCCTGTCCCCTGAGCTGATGGTCAAGAGCGGTGTGGAAAAAGTGGTCCCGTGTGCCGGGAGTCAGCATCGCGATGGCCTCGGTCCGCGTCGCCGGGTCGGCGTAGAGTTCGCGGAAAGCGTCCGGGTTCGCATGGAGGGCGAGGGCTGAGACTATGAGGAGGAACAGGGCTTTCATGCTCCGTTACTATATCAAGGGCTACAGGAAGGGAAGCGGCGATCCATGACGCAGATCCGTGAAACGAAAAAATCCCGTCAACCTTTCGGAAGACGGGATTTCGTGAGTGCTTTCCTATCGCTTAGAGCGATTCGTTGACTAGTTTCTCGAGCTTGACGATGTCGGCTGCGAAGCTGCGGATGCCATGGGCGGTTTTTTCGGTGGCCATGGCGTCCTCGTTCATCATGAGGCGGAAGGATTTCTCATCGAGGGAGATTTTCTCGACGGGATCCTTGTCGGCGATTTCCTGGGTGAGACGGGCTTCGACAGGCTCCTCGGAGGCTGCGAGTTCGGCGAGGAGTTTCGGGGCGATGGTGAGGAGATCGCAGCCAGCGAGAGCCAGGATCTCGCCCTTGTTGCGGAAAGACGCGCCCATGACTTCGGTCTTGTAGCCGAATTTCTTATAATAGTTGTAGATGGCTTTGACGGAAATGACACCGGGGTCTTTGTCTCCCTCGAAGTCCGGGCTGCCTTCGGTGTTGGCCTTGTGCCAGTCGAGGATGCGCCCGACGAAAGGGGAGATGAGTTGGACCTTGGCCTCGGCGCAGGCAACGGCCTGGGCGAAGGAGAAAAGGAGGGTGAGGTTGCAATGGATGCCTTCCTTTCCGAGGGTTTCGGCGGCCTTGATACCTTCCCATGTGGAGGCTGCCTTGATGAGGATGCGCTCGCGGGAAATGCCTTCCTTCTCATACATTCCGATGAGCTGGCGGGCCTTGTCGATGGTGCCCTGCGTGTCGAAGGACAGGCGGGCGTCCACTTCCGTGGAAACGCGACCGGGGACGATTTTCAGGATCTCGAGGCCGAAGAGGATGAGAATGCGGTCGAGCACCGCATCGGTGAGAGCCTGTCCGGAAAGGGATCCGCCTTTGAATTCCGAGACGGCCTTGTCGATCAAAGGACGGTATTCGGCTTTTCCGGCAGCCTGAAGAATGAGGGACGGGTTGGTGGTCGCGTCCTGTGGTTTGAATTCTTTCATCGACTCGAAGTCTCCGGTATCGGCGACGACGGTGGTGAGTTTCTTGAGTTGGTCGAGTTGTGTCATGGTTCTGATTGTTTAATTTGAAGTGACTGGGAAGAACTGTCAGTCTTCGGAAATTATTGCAGCATTGGAAGAACGTTTTTCAAAAACGGGATGGAAGCGGTTGGTGAGAAAAACGCCGATGGAGGCACCCATCAGGTCGGCGAGCCAGTCGAAGGGATCATTGCCGGAGCGACCGGGAGTGAAGGTCTGGTGATATTCGTCCAGAATGCCGATGATGGCGAAGATGAGGATGGGAAGCACGACGCGGTAAGCCAGAGGTGCGGCATCTCCCTTTTTCAGAAGGAGCCAGGTTGTGAGAATCATTCCGCCTCCGAAGAAATATCCGAAGTGGAGGATCTTGTCGATGTGCGGGATCTCCGGTCCGCCATCGGGCAGGGTCTTGTTCAACGAGGAGAGGATGAACAGGGTGACGGCCCAGAGGATCAGGGCGGCGAGCCAGAAGCGGGGGGCGCGGGAAAATTCAAAATTCAAAA
>Ga0105047_10008422_pt1 | contig 17162 bp, 15 predicted proteins | sample MAT04_FD_78384 | JGI IMG/M metagenome (GOLD analysis project Ga0105047, IMG submission 78384) | Freshwater microbial communities from Lake Fryxell liftoff mats and glacier meltwater in Antarctica - MAT-04 (megahit assembly) | ecosystem: Environmental > Aquatic > Freshwater > Ice > Liftoff...
TCCCTGATCAGCCGATGGCAGCCGCGCGATTGCGGCGAGTGAATCGAGCCGGGGACGGCAAATACCTCGCGCCCCTGCTCGGCGGCGAGGCGCGCGGTAATCAGCGAGCCGCTCTCGGTCGTCGCCTCGACGACCAGAACGCCGCGCGCGCAGCCGGAAATGAGCCGGTTGCGGCGCGGAAAATTCGCCGCGGCGACCGGCGTGCCAAGCGGGAATTCGGAGACGATGGCGCCGTGCGCGCCGATGGCCAGTGCCAGTTCGCGATTGCGCGCCGGATAGACGCGGTCAATTCCAGTGCCGATAAAGGCGACCGTATCGCCAGCTGCGGCCAGCGCGCCGCGGTGCGCGGCGGCGTCGATGCCGAGCGCCAGCCCGCTAATGATCACCAGGCCGGTGTCGGCAAAGACTGCCGCGAACGCTTCAGCGTTAAGCACGCCTTGCGGTGTCGGGTTGCGACTGCCGACGATGGCCAGCGCCGGTTGGTTGAGCAGATCGACGCGGCCGCGAACGTAGAGCACGGTTGGCGGGTCGGGGATTTCGAGCAGCGCCTGCGGATAGTCGTCGTCGGCGAGCGTGACGACGTGCTGATCGACGCCTTCGGCCCACCGGCAGGCCGCTTCGACGGCGGCATGGACGGCGTGCTCGTTACCACCGGCGAGCAGGAGCGCGCTGCGTTTTTCACCGATGACCGCGCGCAAGGCGCCACGGTCAGCGGCAAAGACGGCTTCGGGCAGGCCGAAAACATCGAGCAGCTTGCGCTGCGTTTCACCACCGATGCCGGCAATGAGGGTCAGTCGCAGCCAACTCGCGAGCGCCGTGCACGCAGCCATCGCTCAAGGCGTACGGACGAAGTCGTTGACCTCGATGGTGCCTTCGGACTGGACGATCAGCGCGTAGGAAATTCGCTCAAAGGTGCGAAAAACAAAAACCAGCCCCATACGCTCGGGCGGAATCTGGACATTGACCTTCTTGTCGTCCTCGTCGCGCTGAACGACTGTCCGGTTTCTCTCGAGCGCGAGCACATGGCCGATTTCGAGCCCATCAAGGGAACCGCGATTGAGCGAAACGATGGAGCCGCGGCCGGCGGCGCCGACGCCGCCATAAACTGAAATGATGCGCCCGTCGATCAGCGTCTCGGGCTTGTGCGGAACGTACTCGATGAGCGCCGGACGAAGCGCCGGAACCAGGCGGTCGCCGCGCCCGATTTCCTGTTTGGCGCTTTGCACCTGGAAGGTTGCCGGACTGCCTGCGCGCAGCTGCGTCGCCGTGCCGAGATAGAAGGCTTCATAGCCGAGTACGCGCTTCTCGTCAGCCGGATCGAGCATCGCCTTGCCGTTACGGTACACCTGCCACTGCTGCTGGGCCGGATCGGCGTCGTCGACGTAAGCCAGGTCCCCGTTACCGAGGTAGACGCGGTCCTGCTGGGTGGCGACGATGCGCGCCGCCCGGTCGAGTGCGCCGACTTCTACCACCAGCGGGGACGAGATGAACGGCGCGATGACGTTCGCCGGAATCGCCGGAATCGCCTCGCTCACCTGCTCCGCGTAGATCTTCGGCACCAGTCTGACGGTGTCGAGGCGCAGAAGCGGATTGCCGCTCGCGTCGCGCTCGAGAACGATCACCTCGCCCGGATAGATGCGGTGCGGATTCTTGATCTGCTCACGATTCATGCGCCAGATTTCGGGCCACCGCCAAGGCTCCTTGAGAAACTTTGCCGAGATGCCCCACAGCGTGTCGCCGGGCACGACGATATGGCGCTCGGGCGCGCTCTGCGCGAGCTGCAACGGGGCTTCGGCGGCGTTACCGACGGCGGCGGCCAGCGCCAGAATGAGCGCGGATATAATGCGAATCATCGTGTTATCCTCATACAAGAGCAGGCGACTTCCGCGCGGCGGCGAGACACCGGCGTGGAACATTTTTTTGCCAGGTGAATCTTAGTTGGCGTCGAACCGTTCGACCGCTGCGGCCACCGCATACCATGCGCAAATTGTGCGCCGTGTTTCAAGAATTTGCATTGGATTCTGCACGTAATCACTTCTTCGATCAAGCTTTTTATGCCGCTACTGCCAATACTCCGCTTCCCTGATCCGCGCCTGAAAACGATCGCCAAGCCTGTTCAGAATATTGACGACAGCATACGCGCGCTGGCGCGTGACATGGCCGAGACGATGTACGAGGCACCGGGAATTGGCCTGGCTGCAACGCAGGTCGATGTGCATCTGCGGGTGGTCGTCATCGACGCGTCGGAAACGCGCGATCAGCTGCTGGTACTGATCAATCCCGAAATTGTCGACCGCGCCGGCACGCAGGTCTGCGAGGAAGGCTGTCTCTCGGTTCCCGGGATCTACGACAAGGTCGAGCGTGCCGAGCGGGTCGTCGTGCGCTATCTCGACAGCGACGGGAAACGGCAGAACAAAGCCGTCGAAGGCCTGCTCGCCGTTTGCGTGCAGCACGAGATCGACCATCTTGACGGCCACGTCTTCGTCGAGCATCTGTCGCTGCTCAAGCAGATGCGGATCAAGGCCAAGCTCGCCAAGCAAGCGCGGATCACCGCGTGAAACTGATCTTCGCCGGCACCCCTGAGTTCGCCGCTTGTGCGCTGCGCGCGGTACTCGCCGCCGGCCACGAGGTCGCGCTCGTGCTCAGCCAGCCCGATCGCGCCGCCGGTCGCGGTCTGGCGCTGCAACGCTCGCCGGTCAAGGCGCTGGCGCTCGCCGCGGGCATCGAAGTCTTCCAGCCGCCCACGCTGCGCGACCCGGCTGCCCAGGAGCGGCTGCGTGGCGTCGGCGCCGAACTCATGCTGGTCGCCGCCTACGGCCTGATCCTGCCGCAGGCCGTGCTCGATCTGCCGCGCCTCGGCTGCCTCAATATCCACGCTTCGCTGCTGCCGCGCTGGCGCGGCGCGGCGCCGATCCAGCGCGCGCTACTCGCCGGTGACACCGAGACCGGCGTCTGCATCATGCAGATGGACGCCGGCCTCGACACCGGTCCGGTGTTGCTCGGCAAAGCGCAGCCGATCGCCGCCGACGAGACGGCGGGAAGCCTGCACGACAAGCTCGCCGCGCTCGGCGCGCGGCTCGTCGTCGACGCGCTCGCCCGCCTGCCCTTGCCGCCCTGCGCTCAAGCGACATTCGGAACGACCTACGCGGCGAAGATCGATAAAGCCGAAGCGGCGCTCGACTGGCGGCTGCCGGCGAGCGAACTTGCGCGGCGTGTGCGCGCCTTCAATCCCTATCCGGGCGCCACGGCAAGCCTTGACGGCACGGCGCTCAAGATTTGGTGCGCCGATGTCGATGCGGCCACCGGCGCGCCGGGCTCGGTGCTCGCAGCCGACCGCCAAGGCGTGATCGTCGCCTGTGGGAGCGGCGCGCTGCGCCTCACCGAGCTACAAAAAGCTGGCGGCAAGCGGCTTCCAGCAGCGCAGTTTCTGTCGGGAACGGCGCTCACGCCCGGCGTCCGTTTTGCGTTGCCCGACGCTTGAAGTATTCGCTGGCGGCATCCAGCGGATGCTCTCGGCGCGCGAACTCTCGCACGTGGGCCATCGCGACATCCTCGTCTCGACGATCTCGGTGATCATGGTCGGCGCCATTTCGGCGCTCGCCAATTTTGCACTGTTTTTTGCACTGTTCTCTGGCCGACGCGATGCCCAAAGCCGTCCGGCCAATCCGCTCGGCAGCCGGCGCCAGACGGCAGGGCGCCACCGGCATCAGTCGCCGCGCCGCTTTACCCGCAACGCGGCATTGAGCAGTTCGCCGAGCCGGTAACCGGCGAGTGCGAGGCGCCGTTCGGCGATCGTCCGCGCCTCGTCGTAAAACGCCGGGCTGATCGTCCGACCGTCGCTCAGCGGTGGATAAGCGCTGCTGCCGGCGATTTCCCAACTCTCGGCGAGCCACTGCGCCGGCGTCGAGCGCGCCGGCAGCCCCTGAAGGTAAGCGGCGGTTAGCGCGCGGCTTGCCGCCGCGAGGCGTTCGCCGCGCAGCCACGGCGGTCCCGGAAGGTCGTCCCAGAAGGCATGAAGCGTCGTCGTGCTCTGGCGCGCGTTGAAAGGGTTGATCACCATCATGTCTTGCTCGTCTTCCCGCTCTTCCCCTTTTTCGTACGCGCCGGGCGGCCTGTGCCGCGCGCTGGCGTGCAGCGGCTGGTGCGCGTCGCCGACGAGGTGGATCAGCCAGACGAGCGCGTAGGCGCGCGCGCTCGGCGCTGCGTCCGGCGTGCCGAGCGCCTGCGCGAGTGTCACCAGTTGCCTGTCGAGGACGCCGGTGATCGCCTCGCCCGGGCGAGGCGCTGCGAGCGGGCGATTGACGTAGTGCCAATCGCGGTGGCGCTCCATGTCGGGGAAGCCGGGCAGAAGCGGCGTTGCCGGCTCCTTGCCAGGGGTGTAGAAGCGACGGTCCTTGCGGATCTCGTCGGCCCACGTCGAGGCCTCGATGAAGGCCGTCCGCTCCTCGTCGCCGCCCTCCACGCGCCTGATCCAGCGCCGGTAGTCGGGGTGCGCGCGCAGCAGTTGCGCGGCTTCGCGGCGCGCTGGTTCCTCGAGGACATCCCAGGCCAGGCTGGCGACCAGCCGATGGCCCGCGGCGTTCCACGCGGCGGCCGGCAAAGGCTGCGCCAGCACCAGCGCGACAACCACGCCAAAGAGCCGCTCAATGACGGTCAAGCGTGATGTCCTCGTGCGATGCGGGGTCATCGAGCGGCTCGAGGTGGGTGAGCACGGTGGTGCGCGGCAACGCGTCGCGGATATCCTTTTCGAGACGTTCGACCAGTTCGTGCCCGCGCTGGATCGTCCACTCGCCGGGAACGAGAATGTGCACCTCGACAAAGCGCCGCGCGCCCGACTCGCGCGTGCGTAAGGCGTGATGCTCGACGCCCTCTTCGCGATAGCGCGTCAGCACGGCGACCACCAGCGCGTGCTCGGGCGCCGACAAGGCGCCGTCCATCAAACCCTGCGCCGAGCGTCGGAGGAGCTTGGCGCCAGTCCACACGATATTGGCAGCGACCGCCAAGGCGAGCGCCGGGTCAAGCCACGCCCAGCCGCTCAGCGCGACGGCACCGATGCCGACGATGACGCCGACCGAGGTCCACACGTCGGTCATCAGGTGACGCGCGTCGGCTTCGAGCGCAAACGAGCGGTATTTGAGCCCGGCGGCGAGCAGCACGCGCGCCGTAAACAGATTGACGCCCGAGGCGACGAAGGACAGCGCCAGACCGATCCCAAGCTGTTCGAGCGGCTGTGGATGGCGCAGGCGGTCTATCGCCGCGACGCCGATGGCGACCGCCGCGCCGAGGATCAGCAGGCCCTCGAAGCCAGCGGCAAAGTATTCGGCCTTGCCGTGGCCGTAGGCGTGCGCGTCGTCGGCCGGCTGCTCGGCGACGCTGATCATAGCCAGCGCCATCACCGCGCCAGCGAGATTGACCAGCGACTCGAGCGCGTCCGACAACAGGCCGACCGACCCGGTCATCCGCCAGGCGAGCGTTTTGAGCAGGATCGTCGCGAGCGCCGCAACAATTGACAGCCAGGCATAGGGTTTGAGGGACGAAGCGGCCATCGCAACATTATGGCCGGCCAAAGGCGATGTTGTCATCACCATGCTAAACTCGATCAACCCAAAATATCGTGAGAATCTGCCGCAATTGTCCCCGCCTTCATCATCGTCGCGGTCCGCTTCGGGCCCTGCTGCGCACGCCGTGCCGCAGCGTGCGCGCGTGCGCAAAACGGCTATAGCAAAAGAGCCGCCTGCAGCCGCTCCGCGTTCGGCGCTGGCCGTCGATTCGCTCGGCTTCAGCCTCTTGCTGGCAGCGCGCGTGCTTGCCGCGGTGGCCGGCGGACATAGCCTCAACGAGGCCCTGCTGGCGATCGCCAGCGAGCCGCCCGCGGCGCAGGCCGCGGCGCGCGATGTCGCCTACGGCGTGCTGCGCCGCTACGGCCGTGCTGAGTTCATCCTCGCCCGGCTGATGAATAAACCGCTCAGCCACGCGCCGACGCAGGCGCTGCTGCACGGCGCGCTCTACCGTCTCGATACGCGTCCTGACGCGCCGGCGATGGTCGTCGACCAGGCCGTCGCGGCGGCCGGCGAACTTGCCGGCGGCGTTTTCAAGGGTCTCGTGAACGGCGTCCTGCGCAATTACCTGCGTCAGCGCGAAGCCCTGCTGGCGCGCATCGCCGACGATGACGAGGCGCACTTTCAGCACCCGCGCTGGTGGCTCTCGCGGCTGCGCCGCGCCTATCCCGAGGACTGGGCGACGATTGTCGCCGCCGGCAACAGCCGGCCGGCAATGACGCTGCGCGTCAACGCGCGGCGGACGACACGCGCCGACTATGCGGATCGGCTGGCGGGCGCCGGCATCGCGGCGCAGGCGCTCGGCAACAACGCGCTCCTGCTCGCCAAGGCGCTACCCGTCGGTGAGTTGCCCGGGTTTTCCGACGGGCTCGTTTCGGTACAGGACTTTGGCGCCCAGCGCGCCGCAGAACTCCTGGCGCCCGCCGCGCGCGCGCGCGTCCTCGACGCCTGCGCGGCGCCGGGCGGGAAAACTGCGCACCTGCTCGAAGCGGCCGATGTCGACCTGCTCGCGCTCGACATCGACGAACGGCGGATGCAGCGCATCGGCGACAACCTCGAGCGCCTCGGACTTGCGGCGACGCTTAAGGTCGCCGATTGCCAAGACGTCGCCGCCTGGTGGGACGGGCGGCCGTTCGACGCCATCCTTGCCGACGTGCCGTGCACCGCCTCGGGCGTCGTGCGCCGGCATCCGGACATCAAGCATCTGCGTCGCGAGAGCGACGTCCGGCGTTTCGCGCAGACGCAGGCGGCGATTCTCGACGCGCTGTGGCCGACGCTCAAAGCCGGCGGCACGCTGCTCTACGCGACCTGTTCGGTTTTTGGCGAAGAAAACGCCGGGCAGATCGATGCCTTTCTCGTCCGCCAGCCGGGCGCCGAGCGAATCTCCCAAGAGCAACTGCTGCCGCAAAAAGAAAACGACGGCTTTTACTATGCGCTGTTGCGGAAACTGGCTTAAGGGCTGCCTGCGAGCGCTACTCGGCGGCCTGCTGCTGGTCGCGCTGGCCGCGCAGGCGACCGACCTCAGCGTGCGCAACGTCCATCTCGTCGCCACCGACGACGGCTACAGCGTCTCGGCCGATTTCAACATCAACTTTAATTCTCGGCTCGAGGAAGCGGTCAACCGCGGCGTCGTCCTTTATTTTGCCGCCGAATTTGAACTCTCCCACTCGCGCTGGTACTGGCTCGACGAACAGATCGTCCAGCGCCGCCGGACCTTCCGGCTCTCGTATCACGCGTTGACGCGCCAGTACCGCCTGTCCACTGGCGCCCTGCACCAGAGTTACGCGACGCTTGACGAAGCGCTGAGCGTGATCGGCCGCCTGCGTAACTGGCAGGTGATCGAAAAAGGCGAAGTCAGGATCAACGAGACTTATCAGGCCGCCTTGCGCATGCGTCTTGACCTGACGCAAATGGCCAAGACCTTCCAGGTCAGCGCGCTCGCCAACCGCGACTGGAATCTGGCGTCCGACTGGCAGCGCTGGACCTTCGTCCCGGCCGACGCGGTGCTGTCGGCGCAGGCCGGCGCGCCAGCCGGGCCGGCGGCCACGTCGCCCGCCGCGCTGCCGCCAGCGCAAGCCCCGCCGGCGGTGCCGCCTCCCGCTCCCTCGACTCCGGCCGGGACTGGTGCGGCGGCGGCCAGCGGTGACGGCAAATGAGAACGCTGATTATCGTCGCGGCCTCGTTCGGCGGCATCCTGCTCTTTCTGCTCGCCTCGGCGAGCGCCAATACGGCGCTCTTTGCCCGGCATTACCCCTGGCTACTCGGCCTCAATGCGACGGTCGCGCTGGCGCTCCTCGCGCTGATCGTCTGGCAGGTGCGCATCCTCTGGCGCGAGCACCGGGCGCAGGTATTCGGCTCGCGGCTCAAGCTGCGGTTGATGCTGATGTTCGGCCTCATGGCGGTCTTGCCGGGCGTGCTGATCTACGCCGTTTCGGTGCAGTTTGTCACCAAGAGCATTGAAACCTGGTTCGACGTGCGCGTCGAAAAAGCGCTCGAGTCGGGTCTCGACCTCGGGCGCAGCGCGCTCGATTCGCTGCTCGACGATCTGGCCAGCAAGGGCAGCGCGATGGCGCTCGATCTCGGCGATCTGAGCCCAGCGCAGCGCCGTCTGGCGCTCGCTCGCCTGCGCGAGCAGAACGGTGTGCCGTTTGCCGCGCTCTTAAGCGCCAACGGCCAGTTGCTGGCCACGGCGACGAGCGAACTGGGAACCGTCATGCCGGCGCAGCCGTCGCTTGAAGAGCTGCGCCAGGCGCGCAGCGGACGCGGCTACCGCCAGGTTGAAAGCGCCGGCGGCAAGGATCTGTCGCTGCGCGTGCTGGTTCCGGTATCGCCGTTCGGCCTGGGCGGCGAAACGCGCATCCTGCAACTGACGCAGCCGGTGCCCGCTGGCCTTGCCGGCAACGCCGAGCGCGTTCAGGAAGTCTATCGCGACTACCAGGAGCTCTCGCTCGGGCGTCAGGGGCTGACGCGCATCTACGCGATGACACTGACGCTCGCCGTGCTGCTCGCGCTATTTACGGCAATCGCCATGGCTTTTGTCCTTGCCCGCCGCCTGTCGGCCCCGCTCTCGATCCTCGCCGAGGGTACGCAGGCGGTTGCTGCCGGCGACTTCACGCCGCGCCAGGCGATCTACAGCCGCGATGAACTTGGCGTATTGACCCAGTCTTTCAGCCGGATGACGCGCCAGCTCGACGAGGCGCGGCGGGACACCGAACGCCATCGCAGCGAAGTCGAGTCGGCGCGCGCCTATCTCGAATCGATCCTTGCCAATCTGTCGGCAGGCGTTCTCGCCTTCGACCGCAGCTTCATCCTGCGCACGGTCAACCAGGGCGCCCAGACGATCCTTGGCGATGATTTTTCCGGTTTGCTCGCCGAATCCGTCGACGGCTGGCCGCGCGAACAGGTCTTTGGCCGCGCCATCCAGGCGGCGTTTGCCGAGCACGGACGCAAGGAATGGCAGACGCAGATCGAACTCGAACGCCTCGGCGGCCTGCCGCAAATCCTCCTGTTACGCGGGACGCAGTTGCCCGAGGGCAGCAGTGGCGGTTACCTCGTCGTCTTCGACGACGTCACGCGCATCGTCGCCGCCCAGCGCAGCGCGGCCTGGGGCGAAGTGGCGCGGCGCCTGGCGCACGAAATCAAAAACCCGCTGACGCCGATCCAGCTCTCGGCCGAACGGCTGCAACTGAAGTTCGCCGACAAACTGTCCGGCGCCGACGCCGAGATGCTCAGCCGCTCGACGCAAATGATCATCAACCAGGTGCAGGCGATGAAGCGCATGGTCAACGAGTTTTCGGACTATGCGCGCATGCCGGCGCCGGAGCTTGCCGCGCTCGATTTCAATGCGCTGATCGGTGAGGTACTCGGCCTCTACGAGACGTCGGTCGCCGGCATCAGCGTCGATCTTGCCGTCGACCTACCGCCGGTATGGGGTGACGCCAGCCAGTTGCGGCAAATCATCCATAACCTCGTACGCAACGCCGAAGACGCGCAAGAGGGCGGCGAAGAGCCCAGGATCAGCGTCGTCACGCGCCGCCTGGCGACCATGGCCGAACTCGAGGTGAGCGACGCCGGCCCCGGTTTTCCGAGCGAAATCATGGCGCGTGTCTTCGAGCCCTACGTCACGACCAAGGCGCGCGGTACCGGCTTGGGCCTGGCGATCGTCAAGAAAATCGTTGACGAGCACCACGGCAGCATCCGCATCAATAACGGTCAGCCGGCCGGCGCCGAAGTCTGCATCCGTTTGCCGCTGGCGGCGGCGGCCTCGGCTGCCGGCGGTGAAGCGACTGCGGCCGACGGGCCGGCGCTGGCGATCGCTGCCCCAGCAACCGTAGTTTCCACTCCGAACCCGCGCGCGTCCGCTGCCGGGGCACCCGAAAGTCGCCGGCGCGACGTTCACCGTAAAGAGAGCTGACCATGGCGCAAATACTTGTCGTCGATGACGAAATGGGGATCCGCGAGTTACTCTCGGAGATTCTCGCCGACGAGGGGCATACGGTTTCACTTGCCGAGAACGCCGCGGCGGCGCGCCGGGCGCGCAGCGAGAAGCGCCCGGACCTCGTCCTTCTCGACATCTGGATGCCCGACACCGACGGCATTTCGCTGCTCAAGGAATGGTCGGCCGCCGGTTTGCTGACCATGCCGGTGATCATGATGTCGGGCCACGGAACAATCGACAGCGCGGTCGACGCGACGCGCATCGGTGCCATCGACTTCCTCGAAAAACCGATCGCCCTGCAAAAACTGCTGAGCACGGTCAAGAAGGCTCTGAAGCACGCCGTCTCGCCGCAAAAGCCGCCGCTCACGCTCGACGCCTTTGCCCGCTCGCCGCTGCTCAAGGATCTCAAGAAGCGGCTTGAACAGGCAGCGGCCAAGACGCCCGTGCTCCTGCTTAAAAGCGCCTCCGGTGGTATCGCCGAGATTTGCGCGCGCACGCTGCAGACGCCGAAAACGCCCTGGCTCGACCTATCCGCGTCGAGCGCGCCGCTGACCCAGGAGATGCTCGAAAACGCCGGCGGCGGAATCCTCTTCGTCGCTGACCTGATGCTGCTCGGCAAGCTGCAGCAGCGCAACCTCGTCTACGCCCTCGAGCGCCTCGAAAAAAACAATCTGCAACTGGTCGCCGCGTCGTCTCGCCCGCTGTCGGCGCTCGGCGAACTCGGCTGGGACCCGGCGCTCGTCGCCCACCTCGGCGAGGTGTGGGTGGCCTTGCCGCAGCTCTCCGGCCACGCCGACGACATTCCGGAAATCGCCATGCTGGTGCTAACCCATCTCGTTGAACGCAACGAAGTACCGGCGCGCTACTTTTCGAGCGCGGCCCTCAACGCGCTGCGCCTGCACAGCTGGCAGGGCGAGTGGGCCGAACTGCTGGCGACGGTGAAGAATCTCGCGCTGTCCGCGCTCGACGACGAAATCTCGATCGAGGACGTCGACAGCATCCTCCAGCACGAGGTCAGCGAGACGCCCCAACAGCCGGCCGCGCTGCCGCTCTTCGACCAGCCGCTACGCGACGCGCGCGAGGCCTTTGAACGGCTTTACTTCGAGCATCACCTCAAGAGCGAGCGCGGCAACATGACGCGCGTCGCCGACCGGACCGGCCTTGAACGCACCCATCTGTACCGCAAGCTCAAGCAGCTCGGCCTCAACCTCGGACGGCGCAGCGACACACCGGAACAATGACCTTGTCCGGCCTGCGCCGGTCTGCCCGTGTCTAAGCGCCCATTCTTTTTGACGGAGCCTGCGTGACCCGACCCCATAACGACAATTTCCTGCGCGCTCTTTTCAAGGAGCCGACCGACCATACGCCGATCTGGCTGATGCGCCAGGCTGGCCGCTACCTGCCCGAATACCGCGAGACGCGCAAACGCGCCGGCAGTTTTCTGCAGCTGTGCAAGAGCCCGTCGCTCGCCTGCGAGGTGAGCTTGCAGCCGCTCTCGCGTTACCCGCTCGACGCGGCGATTCTCTTTTCGGACATCCTCACGGTACCCGACGCGATGGGCCTCGGGCTCTACTTTGCCGACGGCGAAGGGCCGCGCTTCGAGCGTCCGCTGCGCGAAGAATGGGCGATTCGCGGTCTTACCGCGCCCGATCCCTACGATCACCTGCGCTACGTCATGGACGGCGTCGGCGAAATTCGTCGCGCGCTCGGCAACTCGGTGCCGCTGATCGGCTTTTCGGGTAGCCCGTACACGCTCGCCTGCTACATGGTCGAAGGCGCGTCAAGCCGCGACTACCGTCAGGTCAAGACGATGATGTACGCGCGCCCCGACCTCATGCACCGCATTCTTGCGGTAACCGCCGACGCGGTCACTGCCTACCTCAACGCCCAGATCGAATCGGGCGCGCAGGCGGTGATGATCTTCGACAGCTGGGGTGGCGGGCTGTCGGCCGCCGCTTACCGCGAGTTCTCGCTGGCCTATATGCAGCGCATCGTCGCCGGCCTGATCAAGGAGAAAGACGGCGAGCGTGTCCCCTCGATCGTGTTCACCAAGGGCGGCGGCCTGTGGCTCGAGGCGATCGCCGACATCGGCTGCGACGGACTCGGTGTCGACTGGACGATAGACCTTGGCGAGGCGCGCCGGCGCGTCGGCGCCAGAGTCGCCTTGCAGGGCAATCTCGACCCGAACGTTCTCTTCGCATCGCCCGAAGTGATCGCCGCCGAAGCGAAAAAAGTGCTCGACAGTTACGGCTCGGGCAATAGCGGACACGTGTTCAATCTCGGCCACGGGATCGCGCAGCAAACGCCGCCCGAGAGTGTTACCGCGCTCGTTGAAACCGTGCACCGCTATAGCCAGGCGCTACGCGAAAAAACCGCTGAAAAGCCATCTACGGCTTGACTTATGCACAGAAATCGGATCGCCGTCACAGAGAGTTACAGATTTCGTTGTAAATCAGTAACTTGTGGACAAGCTGTTGATTATAATAGATATTTTTTATGCTGTTTTTTTTGGCAAAGCGTCCAAACGCCCGTAGCAGAGCGCTTTCGCAGGCGGTTTGGTGAATTCGCCCACAGAGTTATCCACAGTAAATGTGCACAAAAAGCAAATACACTGAAAAGTTAAGGGCTTACGCAATATCCACAGAATTCGTGCGAGGTTTGCCGGCTAACTCCTTCCTGGCCCACGCTAGGTCGTCGCCAACCTATGGCAAAGGTAATAGTTAGAACCGCATGCAAATTGCCCGTGTCGCACTCGACGTACCGCTGCACCGATTTTTCGATTATCTGGTTCCGGCCGAGGAAACGCTGGCGCCGGCCGACGTTGGTCTGCGCGTGCGCGTTCCGTTTGGGCGCAAATCGCGCATCGGCATCCTCGTCGAGGTGGCGACCGCGAGCGCCCATCCGGTCGATCAGCTTAAGCGGCTCGAAATGGTCCTGCGCGATCTGCCGCCGCTTCCTGCCGACTGGTTCACGCTCAGCAGATTTTGCGCGGCGTATTACCAAGCGCCGCTCGGAGCGGTGATGTTGTCGACGCTGCCCGCCGGCCTGCGGCGGATCGATCCGCCGCAGCCGCGCAGTAGCCGGCGTACGATCAAGGCGCCGCCTCCGCACGCGGCGCCCGAACTGACCGCCGAGCAGCAGGCGGCACTCGCGGCGATCAGCGCCAACAGCCCTGGTTTCCATGCCTATCTGCTGCACGGCGTCACCGGCAGCGGCAAGACCGAGGTTTATCTTCGCCTCGTCGCGCAGGCGCTCGCCGCCGGTCGTCAAGTCCTGCTGCTCGTTCCCGAAATCAACCTGACACCGCAACTCGAGGCACGGGTGGGCGCGCGCTTTCCCGACGCCGGACTGGTCAGCCTGCACAGCGAGCTTTCCGAAGCGGCGCGCACGCGCAACTGGCGCGCGGCGCTCGAAGGCCGCGCGCGTATTGTTCTCGGCACGCGCCTGGCGATTTTCACGCCGCTGCCCCAACTCGGCCTGATCGTCGTCGACGAAGAACACGATGCGTCGTTCAAGCAACAGGACGGAATGCGCTACTCGGCGCGCGACGTCGCCGTATTTCGCGCCCAGGAGCGGGATGTAGCCATCGTCCTCGGCTCGGCGACGCCCTCGCTGGAGAGCTGGGCAAACGCCACCGACCCGCGCACGCCGGCCCGCTATTCGCTGCTCACGCTGCGCGCGCGCGCCGTTACCAACGCCCGTCTGCCGGTCGTCCAGCGTATCGACACGCGGCGTGAAAAGCTTCAGGACGGCCTCTCGGGCGTCTTGCTGCAGGCTATCGAGAAACGTCTGGCGTGCGGCGAACAGAGCCTGGTCTTCCTCAACCGGCGCGGCTATGCGCCGGTGCTCGCCTGTCCGTGCTGCGGATGGATCTCGCATTGCCACCGCTGTGCAGCAAATCTGGTCGTGCATCTGGCCGACGGTCGCTTGCGCTGTCATCACTGTGGCTTCGAGGCGCGCCTGCCGAGGGCCTGCCCGACTTGTGGCAATCAGGACATTCAGCCTTTCGGCCGCGGCACGCAGCGCCTCGAAGCGGTGCTCGCCGAACGTTTCCCCGCGGCGCGCATCCTGCGCGTCGATCGCGACTCGGCGAAAAGCCGCAAGCAGTGGGAGGCGCTGGTCGAGAAAATTTACGCCGGCGAAGCCGACATCCTGGTCGGCACGCAGATGCTCGCCAAAGGGCATGATTTTCCCAAGCTGACGCTGGTCGGCGCGCTCGGCGCCGACGCCGCGCTGTTTGCCGCCGACTGGCGCGCGCCCGAGCGCCTCTTCGCTCAGCTGATGCAGGTTGCCGGCCGCGCCGGCCGCGCCGATCGGCCCGGCGAAGTGCTGATCCAGACGCAGTTCCCCGACCACCCGCTCTACGCGGCGCTCGTTCGCCATGACTACGCGGCCTTTGCCAACGAGCAATTGCGCGAACGCGAGCAGGCCGGTTTTCCACCGTACAGCGCGCAGGCGATGCTGCGCGCCGAAGCGCCGCTGCTCGCCGATTCGCTCGCTTTCCTGGCCACCGCGCGCGCCTCGCCGCTACTCGCCGCGCATCCGGCGGTCACGCTCTACGATCCGGTACCGATGCGCATGGCGCGGCGTGCCAACTACGAGCGCGCGCAACTGCTCGCCGAATCGCCGTCAAGACGCGCGCTACAAGCCTTTCTCCCCGGCTGGCGCGACGCCATCGACGCCATCGGGGCGCCGGCGCGGCTGCGCTGGCACCTCGAGGTCGACCCGCTCGAGTTCTGAGCACCGCCGACTGCTGCGTGCTGGCGCCCGCGCCGTGCGGGACGAGCGGTGCAAGCGGCAACGGCTGGTTTGACGCGACCGACGCGGCGTTCGCCACGCTAGGCGTCTGGGTATTCGACGGGGCAGGTCCAGAGCGCTTGAGCACGTCCGCCGAGAGCGGCGTCTGCGCGCTGCAGCGAATCGATCTGGCGCTTTAACGCTCGGTTCCTTGCGCTGTTTTTCGTCGGCCGCTCACCAGCAGCCAGATGAGTGTGCCGGTCTGGACAACGAAAAGAACGCTAAAAGCGTGGCGGTGGGCGACTGCCGTACTGTAACCGGAGGCCTCGGATAGCTCGATGAGAACGCCGATGCCCCATTGCGCGGCAAAGGCGCCGGTAAAGGCCAGCAGGTTCAGCGTCGTGTTCGCCCGCCCCGAGAGCGCGACCGGAAAGCCGGCGGTGAGTAGCGGGTAGACCAGCGTGCCGAAGCTCGAGAACATCCCGTAGGCGATCCACAGCAGGTAGGTCTGGTCGACCGCCTGCGTGATCATCAGGAGCAGCGTGACGAGGGCGAGCGACAAGCCGCCGACGTAAAGCACGATCGTTCCGATGCCGCGCCGGGCGAGCTGCGTCGCGAGCAGCCCGATCAAGGCGTAGGCGACGACCATGGCGACGCTCATCGCCGCCAGATGGTCGGCGGCGACGCCGCGCGAGTAGCCATTGACGTGGATCAGCCAGGCGATCGACCACAGGCTCTGCACGGCAAGAAAGCCACCGGTCTGAACGAGGGCGAGCGGTGCGTAGCGCCAGAAATGGCGGTTGCGCACGACCGCCCGCACGCCGGCCCACTGCGCGGCGAGCGACTCGGGCGCCAGCGTCCCGCGCTGGTCGGGAACGCCGACAAAGATCCAGCCGGCGACGAGCACGGTGCCCGCCGCCAGGACGACAAAGATCTGCCGCCAGGTAGCGACGTGCAGTGCCGCGTTGAGCGGAACCGAAGCGGCGAGCGCGCCCAGCGCACCGGCGGTCAGCATCCAGCCGGTCAGCGAGGCTTGGCGCTCCGGCGGATACCATTGCGAAAAAGCCTTGAACGAGGCCATCAGGCAGGCCGAGACGCCGACGCCGATGAGTCCGCGCCCGAAGGCCAGCGTGCCGATCGTCGTGCCGCTGGCGAAAATCAGCGCGCCGGCAGCGGCGACGAGCAGCAGGGCGGACTCGACGCGGCGCGCGCCGAAGCGGTCGAGCAGCATGCCGAGCGGAAGTTGCGCAGCGCCAAAACCGAGAAAGTAGGCGCTCGTCAAAAGTCCCAGATCGGCCGCGCCAAGGCCAAGATCGCCGGCCAGCACGGGCCCGATCACCGCGTTCGCGGTGCGAAAGTGATAGGAGAGAAAATACGCGCCGGCAAAGGGCAGAAAAAGTCGCAGCGCGCTCATTGCTGGCTCAGTCGTTCCACCGCCACGCGGCGCCGCGAGCGTTGATGGCCCTCGGCGTCGAGCGCGACGAGTTCGATCTTGCTGCCGCCCGGATCGACGCCGATACGCAGCCCGGGCAGTGTCGACTGGCCGGGCGGGCGGCTGCTGGGCACGTCATGCTGGTCCGGCATGCTGGTATTCCCCGTGGCGGCGCGCCACGCTTGTCCGTTCTCGTGGCGCCCATTCTAACCCAGGCGGCACGGCGCTATGCGCGGTGACCGGGGTACAATGAAAAAGCGTCGGTCGCCAATACTGCCGTACCCGCCGCACCGGCTACCCACTAAGGAGACGACGATGCTGGTCAAATTCAGGTCGAGCACCTCGGGCGAGGTGATCATGTTTGCCGAACACGCCGCCCGCCTGTTCGCTATCGTCGGCAAAGAAGGCACGGCGCGCGGCGTTTTTACGCGCGAGCAATTGCCCGACGCGATGGCCCGGCTGCACGCCGCCGTCGACGCGGAAAAAATGGCGTCCCGGCGCGAGCTCGAGCCGCCCATCGACAAGAACCTTGACGAAGATGCTGAGGACGATAACGATGACGACGACGACGACGAGAACGCCGAGAAGAAAGCCGCGGCGACGATCGGTCTTGCCCAGCGCGCCCACCCGCTGCAGCTTCTGATCGAGCGCACCGACAAGGAAGAAGGCTTCATTCTCTGGGAAGCGGCCCGGGACTTCTGAATGAGGCTGCGCCGCACGCTCGCGCTCTGCGGCTTCATCGCCGCCAACGCGGCCAGCGCGTTGGCGCTGGCGGCCGGCGAAGTCGCCGTCGACGTTGGCCACACGCTCACCGCGTCGGGAGCGGTCAGTGCGCGCGGTGGGCGCGAATTCGATTTCAACCGCGAACTTGCGGCGCGGCTCGCCCGGGCGATCACCGCGCGCGGTCTTGGCGGGCGTGCGATCGATTTCGGCGGGCGCATCGCGAGCCTCGACGAGCGCCCCCGGCAGGCGGCCGGCAGCGACTTGTTTTTCTCGA
>Ga0105047_10008423_pt1 | contig 17160 bp, 17 predicted proteins | sample MAT04_FD_78384 | JGI IMG/M metagenome (GOLD analysis project Ga0105047, IMG submission 78384) | Freshwater microbial communities from Lake Fryxell liftoff mats and glacier meltwater in Antarctica - MAT-04 (megahit assembly) | ecosystem: Environmental > Aquatic > Freshwater > Ice > Liftoff...
GCCGAGAACCGCGCGCTCCCACGCCCGCTCTGCTACGTAGTGCTCGTCGGCGATCGGATAGACGTGAACTCTCTGCACGGTCGTCGGCCCGAGCCCGCGTGAGTGCCAGTCGCGCGGGCTCATTCCTTTCGCCCGCAGCCTCGCCCGCCGCCCGCGTCTCCGACCACTTCCCGGCGTCCCACGCTGCGAGCCCCGCTCAGCCGTTCAAACGAGCGACCAATGAGGGAGGTCCCGCCGGGCGATCACGAAGCTGCGCGGTCTCCAACAGTTGGACGGTCCGCCGTGCCGAAGGGCTCCGTCGTTTGGAGCGCTTCGGTGCGGCGCCCGGTGCGCGCGATGACGTCGCTGATCGTCTCGTGCTCCTCCGCTCGATGCTGATCCTGATGCTGGCGCGTTGGGCTGGATACGCCGGGCCTATGCTGGGCCACGTGCGCGAACGTAGCCGTAAGGGACGAGTGGGCGCTGTTCGCGACCTTCCCACCGAGGTCTTCGGTGAGGACGTCGACGAGGGACAGCGCGGCGAGGCAGAGATTCGCTATGTGAGCCCGGACGGGCGTTGAAAAGCGGTTCAATAGCTGCCCTCACTCGACTCAGCAGCAGCGCTCGACGAGGCGCGCGCTGACCGTCGCGACGTGTCCCCCCTGACGGCGCGAAGCGCCGGATTTGGGGGGACAGCCCGCCCGCAGGACCGAAGGTCCGAGGACCGGGCGGAGGGGGGCACCCATGTATTTCGATGTCTCGATCTCTCGCTCTGATCGTCGATGAGCTGCTCAGCGATCGCGGAGAACCATGAATGCGACTGTCTCGATGTCGCCTGCACCGCAGCGTTCTCTCGTTGCAGAAGAGCGGGCGTCAGATCGATGCGAGCAGTGCTTCGGTGTCGGACCAGAGGGTCTCGGCCAGCGTGACGTCTTCGGTGATCGCGCTCGAGCGGGCGACGTTGCAGCTGGCCCAGTAGCGACCGTTGATGCCCGCCGCCGCCGGATGCACGGCGAGGAGGCACTGGGTGGCGGCGCCTTGGGCGATGTCCTTGAGCGCGACGGGGCGCGCGATAGCGAACGCAGCGCGCAAGAGCGGGCTCTCTAGGGTGCGGCCGAGGTTTGTTTGGATGACGCCGGGATGCACCGCGTTCGCCGTGCGCTGGGTGCCGGCGAAGCGCCGCGCGAGGGCCTTGGCGAAAAGCAGGTTCGCGAGCTTGGAGATGCCGTATGCGCGCAGCGGCACGTAGCGGCGATCGCCCTGCAGCAAGACAGGTCCCGACGGCGCCATGCGGTGGGCCTCGCTCGTGAGCATCACGACGCGCGCGTCGTCCTTCAATCGATCGCGGAGCCCGGTCACCAGCCCAAAGTGACCCACGTGGTTGGTGAAGAGCTGGCGCTCGCAGCCGTGCACCGTCTGCTTGGTGGGCAGCGCCATGATCCCGGCGTTCGCGATCAAGGCATCGAGCGGCATCTCGCTCGCGACGCCCGTGACACAAGCGCGCACCGACGCGATGTCGGCCAGATCGCAGATCACCTCATGAAAGCTCGCTTGCGAGACCAGCGCCCCGGAGCTCCCCGCCGTCCTCACGGTCCCGATCACCCGAGCGCCGCGCGAGAGCAGCACCCGCGCGGTCTCCTGCCCCAGGCCCGAGCTCGTGCCCGTCACGAGGATGCAGCGGCCATGCAGATCGAGATCGGCCACCACCTCGGCGGCGCTCGAGCCGTAGCCGAAGCCGGTCGCCCCCCGGGAGGCCAGCCGCGCGTAGAGCGACATCAGGCAGAAGGCTCGCCGTCTTCGAGGACGAGTTCAAGTCCGACCTTTGGACGGCGACGGAACGACGCGACCCGCCGCAGCCGAAGCTGGGCGGGTCGCGCCATCGGTGCCTGACCGAGGCCAGGCGCTCGATCAGCCCGCGGTGGCGAAGCTGGTGAGCAGGTACGAGATGAGCAGCGAGTAGATCACCAGCGACTCGATCAGCGCGAGGCCGAGGATCATCGGGGTGAACATCTTGTCGCTCGCGTTGGGGTTACGGGCGATGCCGTCGAGCGCCGCCGCCGCCGCGCGGCCCTGGCCGAGTGCGCCGCCGAGCGCCGCGATGGCGATCCCGATGCCAGCCGCGCCCGCCGCCGCCATGCGCACGTCGTCACCGTTGGTGGCCGCGTCCTGAGCGAACGCCGTCGCGCTGACGAGCAGGGTGCTCACGAACGTGAAAAGACCGATCAACTTGTTCTTCATCGAACGCCTCCTGAACCTTCCAGCGGGCTACTGACCCGCGTCTATCTCTGTGAACCTGGGACCCGTGACGCCCGCCTAGGCGCGGGCCCTGTGCGAGCTCCTCTCGACGTATCGAGCGAGGAGCCGCGACCTTTTTCGTTCGATCAGTGAGCCGTCTCGCCGTCCGTGTGGTCGGCATGCTCTTCGTCGTCGCCGTGATCGTGATGCTCGATGGCGAGGCCGATGTAGACGCAGGAGAGGATGCAGAACACCAGGGTCTGCACCACCACCACCATGGTCCCGAGCAACATGATCGGGACGGGCAAGAGCAGCGGATAGCCGAGGAAGACCGTCGCGACGGTCATGAAGATCCCCAGCACCACGTGGTCGGCGAAGATGTTCGCCATCAGACGCAGCGAGAGCGAGAGGGGTCGGGCCAAGTGACCGATGACCTCGATGACGAACATCAGGAGCATCAGGGGGATGGCGAAGATCGTCAGCGGCTTCTTGGGGTCGAACGTGACGGGCCCAAAGAGATGTTTGATGTGGTTGAAGCCGTTGACCCGCAGACCGTAGATGTGGGTCGCGAAGAAGATCACGAGCGCACACACCAAGGTGGTCTTGAGCGACTCGGTTGGGGGCAAGAGACCGGGGAAGAGCCCGAGCGCGTTGCTGAAGAGGATGAAGAACGCGCAGGTCCCGATCAGCGGGAGGAACGCCCTGGCGTTCTTCTTCCCCATCACACCGGTCATCACCGAGAGGATCGCCTCGACGAAGAGCTCGACGAAGGTCGCCGGGGTCATCCGGGCTTCGGGCACCACTGCGGTCTTCACGTCCGCGAAACGTCCACGCGCCACCAGACCGAGGATGACGAGGAGCAGAAGGACGAAGGCCGCGCCCACCACGTGGTGCACGTCCGCGCCATCGTGGCCGTAGCCCTGATGCGCAATCCAGGTGCTGTCCTCGCCGGTGATGTAGCGGTTCATCACCATCGTGAAGTTCGCGATGTTCTCGTGGAGGCCGGGGAAGGCCAGGCTGAACCAAGTCTCGTGCTCGGGCATCGTGCTTACACGGCTCCCTTCGCGTCAGGGGTCTCGGCTTTCGCCGCGGGATCGGCGGACTCGGTGAGGAACGCGTGTGCGCTCCCGCCGAGGACGCCCGTGACCAGCGCACTCACACCGAGCGCGAAGCCGACCACGTCCACGTGGCCGAAGAAGAGGAACGCGGCCGCGCCGCCCAGCACCACCAACGACTTGCCCATCAGGAGCAAGGCGAGCACCGCGCGGGTGTTCTCGTTCGCCTTCATCAGCGAGCGGACGAGCAGGGTCATGAGGAAGACCGAGAGGATCGCGATCAGGCTGCCCGCGAGCGCGCCGGTGACCCCCTGAGGCCTCACGACGCCGCAGAGAACGCAGAGACCGAAGGCGCTGCCCAGGGTCCACTGTCCGATTCTCTCGCTCGCTGCCTTCATTCGTCTTCTTCTGCTCGGTCGGGTGCGGTGGCTCTCGCTCTTGGGCTCGGAGGGCGCTCTTTGGCCTTCTTCTTCAGGCGCGCGCGATCTCTTTCATCGCGGACCTTCATCGCTCGCTCGTGCTCCCGGGCTACCCGAAGGACTCCCCGGAATCCTGCCGCCACACCGAAGAACATTCCGATGAGCGCCAGCCAGGGCCTCGTTTCGAGGCGCTGGTCCAACCAGGAGCCTCCCAGGGTGCCGATCACGACTGCGATCGCCATCTCCATACCGACGCTCGCAACGCGGTGCGCCTGTCGGAGTTGTTTTCTCTGTTCGGGCCCCAGAAAAGGCATCGGAACCTCGAACGCGCCGCCATGTAGCACCCACTTATCAGGGGTGCAACTCAGGGAGCCGGGATCGAATCCACGGGAGACGAGTGAGAATCGTTCCAATTCCTGATTGACGAAAAGCGATGTCATCTGCCAGATCTGGACGCGAGAACGATTCTCCCTCTCCGCGTTTCCCCCGCTGGCAACCACGATGGCTCAGCTCCCCCCCAGCCTCGGTACCTCTCTCACTGCGCGCACAGCGCAAGGGGGACTGTCGGTTGGGGCGATCGTCGCCCCGCCGGCGAGCGTGCTTCTGATCGTGCTGTCGATCGCCGCCCACGCGATCGGGGCGGTGGCGCTAGGCTACCTGCCCGTCGGCTCGGACGGGGCGGCCCCGCGCTTGGAGGAGGTCGCGGTGACCCTCGTGCGTCCGCCTCCGCGGGCGGTAGCCGCGCCCGCGCCGGAGCCGGTGCTGATGGTCGAGCCGGAGTTGCCGACGGTGGCGCCGCGGACCAGCGATCGCCCGACGCCGAGCGCGCCCGAGGTGATCGCCGAAGCGCCCCCGGTGATCGAGCCGACCCCCGCGCCCATCACCGCGGCGCCCCCCTCGGCCGACGACATCTTCGGCGATCCCCCGCCGCTCGCGGCCGCGCTCGTGGCCGAAGGATCGGGGAGTGCGCATGCGGTCGCGACGGGCACGGGGAGCGGACCGGGCGGACGCGCAGGCGGCACCGGCACCAGCGTCGGCGCGGGCGGCGGCGCAGGCGGCGAGCCCACCATCGACGATGCGGCCGCGCGTCGCCGGGCGCGCATGGCGTACAAGCGCGAGCTCGAGCGCATCCTCAGGGCTCGGAGCGCGTATCCCCGAGCGGCGTTGCGGGATCATTTGGAGGGGCGCGTGGAGCTGGCGCTGCGCATCGGCGCCGACGGCTCGGTGCTCGCGGTGCGGGTGGTGCAGAGCTCGACCTACTCGCTCCTCGACAACGCAGCGATCGACTCTGCGCGCGCAGATAGGTTGCCTGCACCGCCGCCGGCCGCACGCCTCAGCCCCAGCGATGAGATCACCGTCTGCTTGGTCTACGTCGTCCGCTAGAGCACCGATTCATTCAAATCCGTGCACTAGCCCGTTGTTTTCCGAGGGGACGCATGTCCCCTCGCCGCCGAAATGAATTCGTCGGGGCCCCACACCCCCGAGGAGCCCCGAATCCGTTGGATTCCTGCTGGAATCAAACGGATCAGGGTCTAGCCGCGCGCGCAGAGCAGGAGCGCGTCGTCGTGCTCGTAGAACCGCTGCGCCACATCACCCTGCGAGCGGTACGGCAAGCGAGTCCAGCGCACCACGCGTAGTCCGCGAGGCGTGAGCAGCGTGTTCACCAATGAGGCGAGCGCCTCTTCGAACGAGTCGCCTTCGCCGCCCATCGGCTCGTCGGGCTCGGCGGTCATGCTGCCCAGATCCACGTGCGGTCGAGCCGGCAGCGGGGTCGCGAGGATCAGGCGACCTCGGTCGGTCAGGTGCCCGAGCGCGCGATCGATCGACATCGCCGGACGCGCGGTGCGATCGAGCACGTTCAGCAGCGACACCACGTCGAACGTGCCCGGCACGTCCGTGCTCGCCAGATCCAGCACGTCGCAGGGAAAGCCCAACCGGCGAATGCGTTGGGCCATCGCGGGCGAGGTCTCGGTGCAACGCGCGCTCGAGAACAGGGGCGCCATCATCGCGGTGACCTCGCCGGTGCCCGCGCCGACGTCCAGGAGCGTCCCGAGCCCGTGTTCCGGGCCGAGCAGCGCGCGGTAGGTCGCGGTCCCACCGAGGTGCAGCGAGTACATCCCGAGGCGCGCGTTCACCTCGAAGTCGCTGGCGAAGCGGCGGGCGATGCGCTGGGTCTGGGTCGCGAGCCAGCCGTGAGGGCGGGTGGAGGCGAGCCATGCGGCCGTCTGAGGATCCTCGGGTGCTTCGAAGTACGCGCTGCCGAGCTCGGGGGAGAGCGCGCCGAGATCGACCGAGGTCACACGCCCTTTCAGGCGCCGGTGGAGAACTCGATGGCGACGCGGACGATCCAAGCCAGCATCGAGAGCACCGAGAGGCCGATCGCGATCTTCTCCGCGTGGATCCGATCCAGCGTCGCGACGACGGACCAGCCGCGCACGAAGGCGACGGCGGCGAGCGGGATCATCAAGAACGTGCAGGTGAAGAGCACGATGCCGAAGGGGTTCGCCATCCACGCGCCGCCGAGCTGCAAGCGCACCATGTACGCGAACGAGGTGGTGAGACCGCAGCCAGGGCAGGGGTAGCCGGTGAAGACCAAGAAGCCACACGGCGGCAGGCCGAGCTGGGTGTGGGTGCCGTGCCCGTGGGGGTTGGGCGTGAGCAAAGCTGCCGTGATCACCACCGCGGTCGGGATCGCGAAGAGGACCGCCCACACGAAGCGCGACTGCCACGTCGCATCCTTCTCGAGTCCATCGAAGGTCCCGCCGCCGAAGCTCTTGGGGGCTTTGTTAGCGGGCAGCGCAGGGTTCGGGGCGGCGTCACTCACGGTGGCCGCAGCGTGGAGCCCTGGGGGTGCTCTCGTCAAGGACGGGGGACGAGCGCCAGAAGCGGCCGATCACCCCTGTCCCGAAGAGAGAAAGGTCGCGATGTCCTCGAGCGCCTTACGCGAAAGATCGGGGACCTCGCAGTCCATCGACGGATAGCCGACTGGAACAATGACGAAGGGCTTCTCGCTCGCGGGTCGCCCGCAGAGCTCGCGCAGGAAGGTCATGGGCGCGGGCGTGTGAGTGAGCGTCGCGAGCCCCGCGCGGTGCAGCGCTTGGATGAGAAAGCCCACTGCTATCCCCACCGACTCTTGCGCGTAGTAGCTCTTGGCCTGGCTCCCGTCGGGCAAGAGCTCGTAGTCGCGTCGAAAGACGACGATGAGGAACGGCGCGTCGGTGAGGTGCTCCTTCTGGAAGTCGGTGCCCAGCGGGGCGAGCGCCTCACGCCACGCTGGGGTGATGCGGTGCTCGTAGAACGAGCGCTCCTCCGCTTCGGCGGCTTCCCGGATCTTCGCCTTCATCGCCGCGTTCTCGATGACCACGAAGTACCAAGGCTGACGGTGCGCGCCGCTCGGCGCGGTGCCCGCGATCTGAATCGCTCGCTCGATCACCACGCGAGGCACGGGATCGGTCGAGAAAGATCGCACGGTGCGCCGCTCCTGCGCAATCAGGTGATCCGCCTCGATGGTCCGGAGCATCTCCTCGTGCGGCACCCGACGCGGCCGGTAGGGGATCGTCTTGCTGGCGCTCATCACGCGAGCGTAACCCCGATGATGGCGCCATTGCCGTGCCTCATACGAGCGGGCAGGTGCGTGACGGTGTGTAAAGCGCCCGAGGGATCCGTTTACAGCCCTCGCGCTTCCGTGTGACGATCGCGGAATCGTGCGAGAAGGCCGCGAGCGTTTTGCGTGGGCCACGCAGTCCCAAGAGATCGCGGGGCTGCGGGAGGAGCTCGCGCGCGAGCACGAGAAGCTCCTGGCGCTGCAGGACATCGGCGCCGCCTCGGGGTCGATCCTGAACATCGACGAGCTCCTCTCGCTGGTGGTCTCCCGGATCACCAGAGTGATGGAGTGCGACCGGACCACCATCTACTTGCTCGATGAGGAGGGCAAAGAGCTGGTGGCCCGGGTCGCTGAGGGCGAGCAGCGTCACGAGATAAGGCTGCCCGTCGGCCTGGGCATCGCCGGCTGGGTGGCCCGCACCGGACAGCTGGTGAACATCGCCGACGTCTACGACGACGCCCGCTTCGATCCCGCGTGGGACCGGCGGACTGGCTACCGCACCCGCTCGATGCTGTGTGTCCCGATGAAGAACCGGCTGGGTCGGCCGCTCGGGATCATCCAGTGCCTCAACAAGCGCTGGGGCGCGTTCACCATCGAGGACGAGGCGATGCTCTCGGCGCTCGGCGCCCAGGCCGCGGTGACGATCGAGAACGGTCGCTTCTTCGTGCAGACCATCCAGAAGAACATGGAGCTGCTGGAGACCAAGCAGCAGCTCGAGCGACGGGTGCGCGAGCTCGACGTGCTGGTCGAGATCGCCCAAGTGTCGGCGCAGGCGCGCAGCCTCGACCAGCTGCTCGAGGGTGAGCTTCAGCGCGCGGTGCACGCGATGGAAGCCGAGGCGGGATCGATCTTGCTCGCCGAGAACGGCACCGGCGATCTGCGCTTTCGCTGCGCGTTCGGCGGCAACCCCCAGGCGGTCAAGCGCATGCGCATCCCCGAGGGCACCGGGATCTGTGGATGGGTCGCCAAGAACCGACAGCCCAAGATGGTGAACGACGTCAGCGCCGACGAGCGTCACCGCGTCGATGTGGCCCACAGCGTCGGCTACCACCCACGCTCGGTGCTCGCGGTGCCGCTCTTCTGGACCGAGCCCGGCGAGCTGGGCGGTGAGGAGCGCGAGGGCGAGGGCGCGCTCGAGCTGCTCAACAAACACAAAGGCTCGGGTCCCTTCACCGACGACGACGTGCGCCTCGCGACGTTGATGGCCAGCAACATCTCGAACGCGATCTCCCTCGCCAAGGCCCGGGAGCGCACCGAGCGCGAGGAGCGCTTGAGCGGCATCGGTCAGCTGCTCTCGAGCGTGCTGCATGATCTGAAGACCCCGATGGCGGTGATCGCCGGCTACACCCGCGAGCTCGAGAGCGAGACGGACCCGGCGGTCCGGGCCAAGGCGTCGCAGACGATCCTCAAGCAGGTCGATCTCATCAACGCGATGACCCGCGAGACCATCGCGTTCGCGCGAGGCGATCGCAGCGTCTGGCTCCGCAAGGTCTACCTCAAGCAGTTCTTCGAAGAGGTCATGGGTCAGCTCCAGCGCGAGCTCGAGCCCAAAGGCGTCGACATCGAGTTGGTCCTTGAAGATCGGGGCGTCGCCAGGATCGATCAGCACAAGATCCAGCGCGCCGTGCACAACCTCGCGCGCAACGCGGCCGAGGCCATCGGCCCGCCACACGCGCGGCGACGCGGCGGCAAGGTGACCCTGAAGGTCTCGCGTCTGTTGCCCGAAGACAGCCTGGTGATCGAGGTCGCAGACGACGGTCCCGGCATCCCCGACGAGATCCGCGAGCGCCTCTTCGACTCGTTCATCACCCACGGCAAAGAAGGCGGCAGCGGCCTCGGACTCGCCGTGGTGCGCAAGGTCGCCGCCGATCACGGCGGCAGCGTCGAGGTGGAGAGCGTCCCCGGACACACGGTCTTCCGCCTGGTGTTGCCCCAGACCGGCCAGAGCTCGACCGAGCTGGAGCGCGCAGGCTGATCAGCGCCTCGGGGGTGCCCCCTTCCCTCGCCGAAGCCATCCCGCTAGTCTTGCGGGATGGATGGGTACCTCAGACTACTATTGATCATCGCTGTATCGGGGATCGTGGGGGGCTGCGCGCAGAGCCACGGCATCGAGAACGTCCGACTCTGCCCCGCGCTGCTGGTGGGCGAGGGACCGAGTCGCTCCACCTATGGCGGACTCGCCAGCACCGGCCGCTTTCCGCTGGGCGCGTGCGTCGAGGTGTTCTTGGGCGCGGAGCGACTCGCCCACACCGACGCGGGATTCGATGGGTCGTTTGCCGTTCTCTTTCTGATGCGGGGCGACATGGGCGGCCGCGAGCTCGAGCTTCGAGTGACCGACGTCCGCGGCGACGGCACCGTCGAACGCGTCCCGTTCAGCCTCGACCCACGGAGCGCCACGCTCATCAGCTACCCCGAGGGCACGGTCCCGTTGGCCGCCCATGAAGGCGGTCGGCTGGAGTTCAACGGATCGCTCGACCCAACCGAAAGAGATTTCGCACCGTTCGACGACGTGTGGCTCGCGAACTGGAGCCAGGGCACGGTGAGCGTGGTTGCTCCGACGCCCAACGTCCGCTCCCCTTTCACGGCGAGCGTCGCAGGATTACCCGGCGCCTGCGCGTCGCCGATCGCGCGACACAGCGACGGGATGGTGGGTGGGTGCTGGTGGCCCATGGGCGGAGGCGGCTGCAGTCCGCGCTGCACGGTCGAGCAGTACCTCGCGGGAACGTGCCCTCCCCTCCTCGACCGATGTGCCGGACGCACCGGCCGTGGATGCACCCCCATCGACGTCGACGAGGACTTCGTCGTGGTGCCGCCGCCCGCGCGACCCGACTCGATCTACGTGCCGCCCGCCGACACGGTCCCGTTCGATGGGGGCCTCGATGCGCCGATCCCCGACGTGCCACCGACACCCGATGTCCCCATCGATACCCCCGCCGACGTCCCGCTTCCCGATGCTCCGCCTGCCGACGTGGAGCTGATGTGATCATGGGCCACCGAATGACCAGCTCCACACCCCTCTCGGGCGCCGCGCGCGTCTGCGCTGTGATCATCGCCAGCGTCGGCCTGCCCGCATGCGCGCCGCTGCCTCCGTGCTTCGAGGACTACCAGGGATGCGACGACGGGCAGCGCTGTGCCGAGGGCGCCTCGTGCGAACACCTCTCCTGGACCTATGGGGAAGGCGACATCTGCATGCGGGGCTGCCACGACCAACGGGACTGCCCGCGGCAGGACAGCCGAGAGGCGCGCTGCGTCGACGTGAACAACAGCGGCAGTAGCGCGTGCTACCGGACGTGTGGGTCCGACAGCGGCTGTCCCTCCGGGTGGGTGTGTCAGCCCGTCCGCTCCGTTGCCGGACTGACGGCGATCTGCCTTCCATGACCGACTCGACGCGCGGTGCACACTCGGCTCAGGGCGCGCCTTCGATCTCGTCGATCTGCACCGTGAAGATGCCCTCCACCCAACTCCAGATCCGAAGCTTCGCGTAGCTTCCGTCCGCGCGGCGCAAGGCGTACGTCACCGGCTTCGGGGTCACGGTGTGGGTCGTGAAGTCGTAGTCGTACCAGTCGCTGAGCAGCGGACTGCTGCTGGTCTCGGCCGCCCCGGGCATCGCGGGCGGGCTGAGTTCGTCGATCCTGAATCCCTCGGTCGGCGTCGAGGTGACCTCATCGAACGGGATGGTCTCCCCGAGATCGAGGGCCCCGCCCATCCCCGGGCCACTGGTGCCCGAATTGGTCTGCACCACCGTCCGCTGAAAGGCCAAGTCCCAATCCGTCGAGGTGGCCGGATAGGTGATGCTCACCACGCCCTCACCCACCCGGTAGTAGGTCCACTCGGTGCGGCTGCTCGCGTCGATGTCGACGGCGTCCACTGGCCGCAACCCGCCGTCACGTCCCGTGTCCATCCCTGCGTCGGTGCGAACGATGGGTCCGGCGTCGGGCAGCATCGCCTCACCGCCGCCGATGCGGGCCCAGCGAAATCGCAGCATCCCGGGCGTGCCGACGTCGTCGTAGTAGCCCAGCATCTCGATCTTGAAGAAGTTCCCTAGGGTGCTCCGCACCGCAAACGTCACCGCGCGGGGGCTGAGCCGGTGACTGGCCGAGTCGTAGTCGTACCAGTCGTTCACGCTCTCAACGCCGCCGTTGAACGCGGTGTCGGGGCCGGTGTCGTTGTCCTCCGCGATGTCGGCGGCGTCGGCCATCCAGCCGGTCTCGGGGGCTTCGGTCAGACCCTCGAACGCCACGTCGGGCAAGCGGACCGCGGCGCCGCCTCCACTGCCGCTCACCCCGCCGTTGGTGATCAGGTTGTACCGGCGAAAGCCGAGATCCCAAGCATCGGAGTTCGCGGGGTCCGCAGGGGTGACGGCGAGGCCCGTCTCCAGATCCAGGTAGCGCCACTCGGTCTCACTCGTGGCGTCCACCAGGGTCTCCACGACGCCATTCTCGAGCACCGTGTGGGTGAATGATCCGCTCACCGAAGGGATCGGCGAGTCGTTGGCGGGCGCATCCCGAGGTCCCGTGTCCGGTTCGCCCGTAGGCGTGAGAGTCTGGCAGCCCAGCGAGAGCAGCACGAGCGAGAGCGGGAGCACGCGAGTCATCATGATGTTTCCTATCGTTCAATACCGGCCGCGCAGGCCGCCGTAGAAGGTGCGGGGGCGGACGCTCAGGAACGTCCCGCCCGCGTCGAAGAGGTTGTCGACCCCGACGAACATCTCGAAGTGCCGGGTGAGGTTCTTCCAGATCCGTAGATCACACTGGGCGTACCAAGGTGCGAAGGTGACCTCCTCGACTCCGTCCCCGTTGCTGTCGGCGTAGAAGGGGCGCTCGCCGGTCGCCGCCACCCGGGCGGTCGCGCCCAGCTCCCACTCGGGGTGATCGAAGCTCAGGTATCCCGTGATCCGGTGGGCCGCGCGGCCCTCGAGGGTGCGGTTCGCGCTCGCGTCGATGGCGTCGGTGAAGACGTAGCTGGCCTGCAGCACCAGTTCAGGAATGGGCCGCACCGCGACCAGCGTCTCGAGACCCTGGGTGTACGCGCTGCCGATGTTGGCGTAGCTGAAGACCTGCCCGGTCGGCGAGTCGTCCAGCGTGATCGTCGTGATCATCCCCTCCACGTCGTTTCGAAAGTAGTTGGCCGAGAGCCGCAGCTCCTCGAACGGGGTCCAGTCGAGACCCGCCTGAAGGCTCCCCGAGGACTCGGCGCCCAAACCCGGATTGCCCATCACCACATAGCCTACCGAGGTGTTCTCGAAGCGGAGCAAGAGCTCCTGGAATGAGGGCGCTCGGAAGCCTCGACCGTAGGATGCCCGGATACTCAGGCCCGGGACCGGATCGAAGCGGAGCGCGAGCTTCGGTGACACCTGGGTCCCGAACTGCGAGTCCACATCGAGACGCACCCCGGGGACGGCGACCAACAGCATGTCGTTCGCGTCCAACAGTGTCCAATCGTCCTGAACGAACGCCGAATAGCGGACTCGACGTCCATCGCGCTCGAGGCGCTCGGAGGCCAGCTCCTGGAAGAGCAGGTTGTAGCCGACGGTCAGCCGGTGATCGCCGCTCTCGGAGAGGAAATCCAGGGGCTGATCGAGCTGAAAGTTCATCTCGCCCAGCTGCTCGCGGTTGTCCTGCACATCGTCGAGCGCGACCGCGTTGCGCTGATCGTTGAGGTACTGCTCGCGAAAGAGGCTGTAGGCTAACCACGTGCGGATCCGGGTGCGGCCCGCGCGGTGACTGCCGCCGAGCACCACCTGCAGCTGATCTGCGAGCTGCACCCGATCGAAGATGGCGCCGCCCGCGGAGACGTCCACGCCACTCAGCCGGCGAGACAGGTAGTCGACGCGGAGATCGAGCTCCGAATCGGGATCGACCTGCCATCGGAAGTCGCCGCCCAGATTCCACTGCATCCGCTCACTGCCCGCCGTCGGTCGGTCGTTGTTGGGGACCATCAACGCATCGGGACCGGGCGGGAGACGAAATGCGTCGGCGTAGTGGACTCCCCCGCTCAGCCGCGCGGAAAAATCGTCGGTCGCAAATCCCGTCCTCCCCGTCGCGTCGATGACCGCGCCCGCGCCGCCACCGGCCATCGTTGCGAGATCGAGCTCGAAGGGCTCGGTCGATCGGCGGGTGCGGATGTTGATCACGCCCGCGATCGCCTCGGAGCCATAGAGGGCAGAGCTCGGCCCTCGGACGATCTCGACGCTCTCGATGTCCTCCACCGTGAAGCGACCCAGATCGATGGCGCCCCCGATCCGGCCCGGCACCCGGATGCCGTCGACCAGCACGAGCACGTACTCGGGGTCGAGGCCCTGCATCAGGATCTCGTCGCCCCGGAAGCTGTGGCTCACGGTGATTCCCTGGAACTCCTCGAGGATCTCACCGAGGTCGCGGGCCCCCGAGCGCTCGATGCGGGCCCGGTCGATGACCTCGACGTTGCCGGCCGCCTCGGCCTCGGCGACGTCGGTCCTACTGCCCACCACCTCAATCGCCCCAAGGCGGAGCTCCTCATCGGGGGCCGGAGGCGGCAAGGGCGGGGTTTCCTGGGCGTGTGCGACGACTGCCGACATCAGGACGACCAGGAGCGCGGAGAGGGCTAAGAAGGTTCGCATCGCTAGTCAGTCGCGAACGAGATTGACTTCAATTCTCATTTACGTCAATAGAGGAGCCGCCATGACGATCACTCATCCCGTTGTCCGCGCCCGCGCATACCTCCTTTCTCTTTGCGCGCTCTTGGGGTGTGGCTCCACGCCGACGGAGGAGCCCACCGATGGCGTAGCGACCACCGGCAGCGAGACCTCGGCCATCGTCGCTGCGAGCGGTGAGGCCGCGCGGGTGGTCCGGGCCGACCGCTTCCACGCGCTCATGCCGACCGCGGTCACCAGCTTCGGCGCCGCGATCGTGGGCGACCGCCTCTACACCGCTGGCGGCTACCACGGGGAGCCTCACAACTACACGCCCGCAGGCCAGTCTGGCGAGGTGTGGAGTGTCTCGCTCAGCGACGGCAACGACTGGCGAGCGCACCCAGGCATCGATCCCGTGCAGGGCGAGGCGCTGGTGGCTCACGGGACCGCGCTCTGCGTGATCGGCGGCATGCGAGTGCGACCGGACCGAACGCTGGTCTCGGTGGCCGACGTGCGCTGTCTCGACATCGCCGCAGACAGCCCGAGCTGGGTCGCGCGTGCGCCGCTGCCCGCGCCCAGGTCCACCCACGACGCCTGGGTCATCGGCCACACCGTGTATGTGGTCGGCGGGTGGGCGCTCGATGGCGACAGCAGCAGCGGCGTGTTCGCGACGACGATGGCGACGCTCGATCTCACCGATCCTGCCGCGCAATGGATCGAGACCGAGGCGCCCTTTCGTCGGCGCGCGATCGCGGCCGCGGGCAACGACGCCTGGCTCGCCGTGATCGGTGGCCTCACCGAGGCGGGCCAGGTCTCGAGCGAGGTCGATGTCTACGATTTGAGCACCCACACCTGGCGAACCGGCCCTGCGCTGAGCGAAGACGGATTCGGGATCGCCGCGACCCGTTCGGGCGACACCGTGGTCGCGAGCGCGCGGCGCGGGACGCTATGGGAGCTGAACGCGGGCGCGACCGCTTGGACGGACCATGGGAGTCTGGCGTTCCCGCGCTTCTTTCACCGCCTCGTGAGCCACGGCGATCAGGTGCTCGCGCTGGGCGGGATGCGGGGGATGATGGCGGGCGCGCGGGTGCGGCACGTCGAGGTCGTGAATCCGGTCACGGAGCCCAGCTTCACCGTCATCGATCTCCCGAATGGCGGCGCGGCCCGCAACCGACAGGGGGTGTTCCTCATCGATGGCACGCTGCATCTCTTCGGCGGGAACAACAGCCTGGGTCAGCACGATTTTTTACCCGAGAACTTCGAGTCCGCCCACCACGTGCTCGCGATCGATGGGCTCTCGTGGACCGACGCGGCGGTGTATCCCTTCCCGAGGCAGACCATCTCCACCGTGATCAGCCCCGATGGCGAGAGCGGCATCGCGATGGGCGGCTTTGGACACGACGGTCCGGAAGAGAACACCGCGGGCGCAGCGCACACCCACCCCGAGGGCTTCCGCTATCTCTTCGAGGACGATCGCTGGGAGCCGCGTCCCGGACTGCCGGTCTCGCGCAGTCAGTTCGGATTGGTCGAGCACGAGGGCACGCTCTTCGTGTTCGGCGGCCTCGACTACGACCCGTCGCGCAGCGGCGACGCGGCGCCTTCGAGCGCGGGCGACGAGGCCTTCCGCCACCTCACCGAGGTGCTGACGGGACCGGCCGACGGAAGCGCTCCGTTCACCGTCGTCGCCACGCCGATGCCTGAAGCGCGGCGCGCGTTCGGCGGCGCGCTCATCGATGGCACGTACTACTTGGTCGGCGGCATGCACGGTGAGTTCGAACTCGTCGAGGGCTGCCGCGGGGTCGAGCTCGCGACGATGACGTGGCGAGAGATCGCCTGCCCCGCGTACACCCGCCTCAACCCCCAGCTGGTGGCCATCGGCGAGCGTCTGTACTTGGTGGGCGGTACCTCGGTGCGCGATGGGGAGTTCCTCGCGGAGCCCTCGATCGAGGTCTACGACCCGCGTACCAACACCTGGTCGACGCTGATCGAGACGATGCCGCTCGAGCCTCGGCACCTGCGCGCGTTCGAGCACCGCGGGCGCCTGGTGCTCTTCTCGACCCACGACGAGCAGCCGCTCGCGCATCTGGCGATCCTCACCCTCCCCCGCTGATGGCGCGCCACGCCGACCTCATCGATCGCGCGATCGACGGGCTCGGCTGGCTCCTCATCGCTCTTTCCCTGATCCCCGTCTGGCTGTCGTGATGACGACACGCGGCGGTGGTGTAAGCTCGCCGCTCTTTCCTTCTCTGCGGCAGCATCGGCCCCCATCCCTGCTCCCATCGAGGTCCCATCGTGTCTCACCGTCTTCTCTCCCTCTTGTCGCGCGTCGCTCTCCCCGTCACCAGCGCAGCGCTGCTGCTCGCTTGCGATCCCGAGCCTGAGCCCGGCACCGACGCGGGCATGACCGACGACACCGGCGGGACCGTCGAGGACACCGGCGGCACGGTCGACGACACCGGCACCGCGCCGAGCTGCGTCGAGCACGAGGCGCTCTGCCAGGATGAGAGCATCGGGATGCTGATGCTCCAGTCCAGCGCCAGCGCGGGGGCGATCACCGAAGAAGGCACCGCAGCGGGCGAGTTCACCAGCCACATCGACGCCACCGCCGGCGGCTTCGGCGCTCCGCCCCAGAGCTTCGTGTACGCCCGCTTCACAGAGACCGGCCTGGAGGTGGTGCGCATCGACGACGAGACCGCGCTGGAGTCGAACGACTGGGACATCGCGTTCCGCCGCTTCGTCATGCGCCTGAACAGCGGCGTCTCCGGGCCGGGCTGCGTCGAGGCGGGTCGCACGGGTCCCGGGACCACCTTCGATTCGTTGACCACCGTCCCGGGTGACGTGGCGTTCTTCGCCGAGGAGTACTTCAGCGGTGACAGCTGTGAGTTCATCGTGGACGCGACCGGCATGGGCCCGCAGACCGTGCTCTCGAGCTACTTTGCCTATGCGAGCTGCCTCTCGATGACTGGCAACGTCTACATCGTCGCGCTGGGTGACGGGCGGCACGTAAAGCTCCAAGTCCTCTCCTACTACACGCCCGCGGCGCAGGACGCGTGCGACAGTACAGGCACCGCCCCGATGCCGAGCGGCTCGGGCAACATGCGAGTCCGCTGGGCCTTCGTGGATTGATGCGCTCGCCGCTCGTCCGTGTTTCGTCGCTCGCGCTCGTCCGTGTTTCGTCGCTCGCGCTCGTCCGTGTTTCGTCGCTCGCGCTCGTCCGTGTTTCGTCGCTCGCGCTCGTCCGTGTTTCGTCGCTCGCGC
>Ga0105047_10008424_pt1 | contig 17159 bp, 15 predicted proteins | sample MAT04_FD_78384 | JGI IMG/M metagenome (GOLD analysis project Ga0105047, IMG submission 78384) | Freshwater microbial communities from Lake Fryxell liftoff mats and glacier meltwater in Antarctica - MAT-04 (megahit assembly) | ecosystem: Environmental > Aquatic > Freshwater > Ice > Liftoff...
CACCACGGCAGGAACGGTCTTGGCCAGCAACTTGATGTCGGTCTTCAGGGAGCGCTGGTGGATGTAGTCGATGTCCATGTCCACTTGCTGGTCGAAAGGTATTTCAGAGCGGCCGTTGACCTGCCAGATGCAGGTGAGTCCTGGCTCCACGCTCAGACGCTCGCGGTCACGCAGCGTGTAGCGACTGACTTCCGAAGGCAGCGGCGGGCGCGGTCCGACCAGCGACATGTCGCCTCGCAGCACGCACCACAGTTGCGGCAGCTCGTCAATGCTGAAACGGCGCAGGATGCGGCCGATGGGCGTGATCCGGGGGTCGTGCTTCATTTTGAAGGTCACGCCATCGGTGCCATGCTGGTTCAGCGCCTCAATGTCAAGGCGCACCGCAGAAGCATTCACGCACATCGAGCGAAACTTGGGAAACCTGAATTCACGGCCGCGCTGGCCCACGCGGGACTGCCAGTAAAAGACCGGGCCGCCGTCCTGCAAACGGATGGCCAGCGCCACCATAGCCAGCACGGGAAGCAGCAGCAACAGGCCCGGCACCACCACGCACAAGTCCAGGGTACGCTTGGCAAAACCCAGGCTTTTTGTCTTGACACGCCACTGCAGGCGTTGCAGGCGGGCCGTGAACTGGCTGGTGCGCTGGCTGCGGATTTTGGGGAGTGGCGGTTTTTTCATGGTGTGTGGTGAAGTGATGTGGTGTGGTGTGGTGTCCTTATTACAGTCGCATGCCGGCTTAAACTTGTGACCAATTTGTAAAAACAACGACTTCAGGAGTTTCCGCATGAATGCTTCAACCCTGACCCAAGGCAAACTGCGCGTGCTGGTCGCTGACGACATCGACACGTCCCGGCTTGCACTGGTTGAACTGGTTGAACACCTGGGCCACGACTGCCTGCAAGCGGCCAGCGGCGACGAAGCGCTGGAGTGCATCAAGGCGCACACCCCGGACATCGTGCTGCTGGACATCCTGATGCCTGTTCTTGACGGGTTTGAGGTGACGCGCCTGGTGCGCCAGCGCGTCACCGACCGCTGGCTTCCCGTCATCGTGACCTCGTCGCTGGCCTGGGGCGAAGAGCATTTCGTCAGGGCGCTGTCAATGGGCGCTGACGACTACCTGGTGCTGCCGGTCAGCCCGCCCATCCTGGAGGCCAAGCTGCGCCAGTACCAGCGCGTGCTGACCTTGCAGTCCAACCTGGCCATGCTGGCGCAGCGCCAGCGGGCCATTCATGAACACATTGCCGACGCCATCATCACGGTGGACCAGGCGCAGCAGATCATCGAGGCCAACCTGGCCGCCAAGCTGTTGTTTGGCGTTTCATCTTTATCCGAACTTGCCGGGCAGACGCTGGGCGACACCCTTGGCGTTGACCTGGGGCGGCTCATGATGCACGAGGAATTTGCATTCACCCGCAAGGATGGACACGTGAGGCCGCTGGGCGTGTCTGCCAGCCAGTGGTCCATCGGCACCCAGGCCTACTGCACCATTGCGCTGCATGACCTGACGGAATGGCGCCGCATCGAACGCATGAAGGACGAATTCCTGGCGACGGTGAGCCATGAACTCCGCACCCCGCTCACGTCGGTACTGGGCGCGCTGGCCCTGATGGCGGCCGGTGCGGCTGGCGTGTTGCCGGTGGCCGCCCAGGAACTCACGCAGGTGGCGCGGCGCAATGGTGACCGCCTGGGCCGGCTGATCGACGACGTGCTGGACCTCACCAAGCTCGAAAGCAACCGGATGGCGCTGCACCTGCGTCCCACCGCCCTCGAAGCGCTGGTTGCCGAAGCTGTCGCCACCAACGCGGCATATGCCCAGCGCGGCGACGTGACACTGGAATTCGTGCAATCGGCCACCAGGCCCCAGTCGATGGTGGATGCCCATCGGCTCTTGCAGGTGATGGCCAACCTGCTGTCCAACGCCATCAAGCATTCCCGGCCCGGCCAGCAGGTGAAAGTCGCGCTTTACGGCGACCCGCAAGGCTGGCGCATCGACGTGACCGACCAGGGCCCGGGCATTGACCCGGCTTTTCGGGCTCGCCTGTTTGAAAAATTCGCGCAGGCTGACGGATCGGACCGACGGGTTCAGGGCGGAACCGGCCTGGGGCTTTACATCAGCCGCCTGCTGGTGGAGCGAATGGGCGGATACATCTTTGCCGCGTCGGATGCCGGCCAGGGCTCGACCTTCAGCGTCGTGCTGCCCGTGTACAACGAACATGACGCCAGGCCGTGGGTGGTGTGCATCGCCCGGGACCGCCAGCACCTGGACCGGTTGACGGAATGGCTCTCGCCGCTGGTCCGGGTCGAAGCCGTCGCCGATGCCGGCATGGCAGCCGCCCTGGTGGCGCGTGAAGGCCCGCCCGCTGCCGTGATCGCCAACCCACAGGCCCAGGGTTCGGCAGACGATTTTTGCTTGCGGCTGCGGGAACTGGCGTCGGCGCAAGACATCTTCATGGTCGGCGATGCCCTCGACGCCGACTTCGCCCGGCGGCAAGGCATTGCCTGGGTGCCGCTGGCCGGAGAACCCCGCCAGCGCCTCGTCAATGGCCTGCGGTCCATTCTGGAAAGAAGCAACAAATGAAGGAAACTGGCATGGAAGCATTCAAGCGCGTGATGTGCGTGGAAGACGATCCGGACATCCAGATGATCCTGGAATTCAGCCTGCACCGGCTGGGCGGCTACGAGCTGTGCCTGTGTTCCAGCGGCCAGGAAGCGCTCGACAAGGTTGCCGAGTTTCGGCCCCAACTGGTGCTGCTCGACGTCATGATGCCGGAGATGAGCGGCCCGCAAACGCTGGTGCGCTTTCGCGCCATGAACGTCATGCGCACGGTGCCAGTCGTGTTCCTGACGGCAAAAGCCATGCGCGACGAGGTCGAGGCGCTGCTGGAGCACGGTGCGACCGGCATCATCGTCAAGCCTTTCGATCCTGTCGCGCTGCCTCAGGACATCCGCATTTACTGGCAGCATGGCCGTGCCAGCCATTCCTGAAGGACTCGACCCCGCCCTGGCGGCGCGATTCGAGGCCATCCGCAAGCAGTTTGTCGCCGGCCTTGCCGCGCGCCAGCGCGACATCGATGCCGCGCCCGACCGGGAGGCCCTGGATGCTGCGCTGCACCGGCTGGCCGGTGCAGCGGGCGGCTATGGCTACGGCGAGCTGGGCCAGCTGGCGCGCCAGGCCCTGCAGGCCGGCGACGCCAGCGCCCTTGCAGCATCGCTGGCCCATCTGCGCCAGACCATCGACCGCCTCGCCGGCTGACGCCTGGCCGGCGCGCACGAATACCGGAACGGCCCCCTCGGCTGCGCTACTGCTGAAGCGCCTTCGCTTCTGGCCTGAAAACAACTTTTCAGCATCAAACAGGCCTTTTGCGCAAGCTGTGTGAGCGCAAGCAGCTATTAATTCAATAGCAAACAAAATTTCTTTTTGCCTGCAGTGATTGCCGCCCAAGCGGGTTCTGCCCTGGGGCGCGGCATGGATCGGTGGCGGCCTGGACGGCAGGCACGATCACGTCCACGAATGTTTTTGCCACACTTTCACCACACTCTTTTCGAGTATCCGCCTTCTAATCACGGCCATGTTGTCAAGCAATTGAATCGATCAGGAAAACAAGCAAATGGAATTATTGAATCAAACCCAAGGCGATGGCGTGCTGGTCGTCGAATACGGCGAAGAAAACCTTGACGCGAGCAATGTGCGCGACTTTCGCGATTCGATTGAAAAAATCATCAAGAACCAGACCAAGGTCGTGCTGGACATGTCCCGCCTCAAGTTCGTGGACAGTTCAGGCCTGGGCGCCTTGATCGCCTGCCTGCGCGACACCAACAGCCGCAAGGGGGATTTCCGGTTGAGCGCCATGTCGCGCTCGGTGCTCGCCTTGTTTGAACTGATGCGCATGCACCGGGTGTTCAGCATTCACGACACCGTGGATGGCGCAGTCAGTTCGTTTCAATGACGCACGCCTGACGGCATCCGCCTCTTTTTTCAATCCACCCCAACGCCCACCATGGTCGATTTCAACCGCAACGTCCACTGCCTGCTGGGCTTGCCCATTGACGCGGTCAGCCTGCCCCAGGCCGCAAGGCGTCTGGATCAGGCGCGCACCAGTCGTCAGCGCTGCTTTCTGTCCACCCCCAATCTGAACTTCGCCATCACCAGCCTGAGTGAACCGACGTTTCGCGCTTCGGTCTGCCGCAGCGACCTGAGCCTGGCAGACGGCATGCCGCTGATCTGGGTGGCCCGGCTGCTGGGTATTCCTGTGCGCGAGCGTGTCAGTGGTTCTGGCGTTTTTGAATTCCTGAGGGTCAACTCGCCGACCCTTTGGAACATTTTCTTTTTTGGCGGACAGATGGGCCGGGGACAGGAAGCGTGTCTGGCGATCGGTGACCAGGAAGAGGTGATGCGGCCTGCAGGCTACATCTACCCGGGATTTGGCGACATTGAGCAAATGAGCCGCACCGAGCTGATCGACTGCATCAACGGCAGCGGTGCCGACATGCTGGTGGTGTCGCTGGGCGCAGCCAAGGGCCAGTCCTGGATTTTGCACAACCTGGAAGGCTTGAACACGCCCGTGATCAGCCATTTGGGAGCGGTCGTCAACTTCGTGGCGGGCACCGTGTCCCGTGCACCGCGCTGGATGCAGCGCACCGGACTGGAGTGGCTCTGGCGCATCAAGGAAGAGCCAGAACTCTTTCGCCGCTATTTCAACGACGGCCGGCAGTTTCTTCGCCTGATCGCAACGCAGGTGCTGCCGCTGGCGGTGCTGCAGCGCATCGATGCACCGACCCAAAGCGAGTTTGAGCGGGCGAACCTCAGCCACCCGCAGGGCATGGACAGTGGTTGCGTGCGTCTGGCCGGGGCCTGGCGCCAGGACAACCTGACGCCTGTGCGCCGCGAGTTTGAGCGGCTGCTGGCCCGGGCTGCCGATGCCACCCTTGACATGGCAGACGTCACAGGAATGGACAGCGCCTTCATTGGCCTGACGCTGTTGCTTGATGAGGCCTTGAGTGAGCAGGGCGCACAGTTGCGCCTGATCAACCTGGTGCCCCGACTGCAGCGCCTGCTGCAACTCCATGGCGTTCACCACCTGGCGCTCAAGTGAAAGAGCGTGAGGTTCAGTCCTTGCGGGGCTTTGCCTGTCTGCTACTGGTGCTCTACCACGTGGTCGGCGACAATCCGGACCGTGGACTACAGATTGAGGAAGGCCCCTTGCGCATCCTGGTCAACGGGCTGGCGGCGGTGCGCATGCCCCTGTTTGCACTCATCGCCGGTGCCCTGCATGCGCGTTATCCGCGTTGGGGTTACCGGCTGATCAGCGACAAGTTTTTGCGTTTGATCGTTCCCATGCTCACGGTCGGCACGCTGTTTGCCATCGTGCAAGCCATGGCGCCCGGAACCAACGACCAGGTGGCGGACTGGTGGTTGCTGCATCTGCTGCCAGTGGCGCATTACTGGTTTCTGGAAGCCCTGTTTTTGCTGTTCGGGGTGATGGCCTTGCTTCGCCATATCAAGATGCTCGACACGGTTCCGCGCTTTGCCGTGGTATTTGCTGCCAGCACGCTGGCCTATCTGATGCACCTTGGCGTGGCCTGGCTGGGAATTTCCGGCATGTTCTACCTCCTGCCTTATTTTCTGTGTGGTTTTGCGCTGGAGCACTTCAAGGCATGTCAACCGAATGCCAGGCGCGTGGCGCCGCTGATGTTTTTCATGGGCGGGATCATCATGCTGTTCTGGGCCAGTCCGGTGGTGGAAGCCGACCGGTTTGGCTGGGCCATGCTGGCCATCGGGTTGCTGATAAGCACCGCCTTCTGGCTGCGTCCTGTGCGGGGTGAATGGCTTGCCCGCATTGGCGATTTTTCATACACCATTTTTTTGTTCCATGTCTTTTTTACCAGCGCTTCACGCATCGCGCTCAATCATCTGGGTGTGCATGCCGTAGCGGTTTATGTGGTTGCCGGCGTTGCGTCAGGCTTGATAGGCTCCATGGCGATTCATGCCCTGGTCATGCGCTCCACCGTCTTGCAGGCGCTGGTGTGGGGGCAGTTCAAGAAAAAGCGGACGCCTGAACGCTCACCGCAGCCGGTCGAGGTGCCAACCCGCCTGCAGGAAAATTCCTGAAATCACGCTGCCGCTCACATGATCCTCATGAAGCCCCATGGCTCGATACAACTGCTGGCACTGGCTTATTTGTTCACAGCTGCCCTTTGCATCGTCACTTCGCAATACCGTGCTCTCGGCGGCGAGGCACTGACGATGGATGACCGGATGTGGCATACTTTTTCTGTCGGGCTGTTTTTGATGGCGGCTTACACGCTGGCTGGAGGCGAGCAGCTGATGGTCTCGTGGCTGCGTGGCGCGGCGCGGGTCGAAGGCTGGTATGAACTGCGTCGGCCAATTCAATTGCTGGTGCTGGCCATCGTGTTCGCGGCTGCAGCCCCTCTTTTCTTGCGCATGTGGCGCGCCGCATCGCTGAGCGAAACGCCCACAGCGCTGGTCATGGCGGTGACGGGAATGGGAATCATGGGAATCGTTTTTTGCCTGTCTTTGATCTCTTACCACCATGCCGACACCTTCATGAATCGGCACCTTGCAGGACTGCGTGTTTCCCGGTGGATGGAACTGAGCGGCCTGGGCCTGGTTTGCCTGGGCGCGCTGCGCAAGTTAATGCTCACTTATTCGCTTCGATGACGGGGGTTTGCAGTGCTTGACAATATTCGCGCCGACTTTCGTGCCCATGGCCGGGATTGGGGATCGCAAGGGTTCTGGGCCATGGGGGTGTACCGCTTTGGCCGCTGGCGTTATGGCGTACGGCCTTTGCTGTTGCGCAAGTTTTTTTCTTTGCTGTACAAGGTTTTATACAAGCTCATTCAGATCATCACCGGCATTGAACTGCCGTGCGAAGTGAAGGTGGGGCAGGGCTTTGTCATCGAGCATTCAGGCGGCATCGTGGTGAGCGGCTTTGCCAGTGTTGGCAACAACTGCCGCATCCGCAACGGCGTGGTGATCGGCCTGGCACGGATCGAGGAACCGGGTGCGCCGCAACTCGGCGATGACGTCGATGTGGGTGCAGGCGCCAAGCTGCTGGGCAACATCCGTATTGGCAACCATGTGCGCATTGGCGCCAATGCGGTGGTGATCACCGATGTGCCCGACCACTGCATTGCAGTCGGCGTGCCCGCCGTGATCAAGCCTCGGCGCAGCTGAACGGCTTATTCGGAGTCGCGCTTGGTTCGCACCCAGCCCGAATGGCGGCGCATGAAATAAGCCAGATAGACAGGAATTTTCCAGATGGCATAAATCGGTATGGCCAGCAACTCGCGAGTGCTGAGCAGGTGGCGCCCGTAGCGTGACCATGTCAGCCCGACCGACCCGATGAAGGCCAGTGTGGCGGCTGCCAGGATTGCAGCCGCCGGCACCAAGAGGGGCCACAGGAGGCTGCCGGCAGACGCCAGCGTCAGCCCTGCGCCCAGCACCAGCGCGTAAAGCGCCAGCGGTGGAATCATCAAATCAAGCGTCAGTACATAAAGCGCGGGCTGGCCCGAGCGCAGCGCAGCCCATGCCACGCGAGGAAATTCTTCCATCTGGGTTGCCAGGTGGCCATGCTCCCAGCGCGACTTTTGCACCCGCGCCACCTGCGAATCATCCGGAAATGCGCTGCTGACTTTAGCGTCAAGATAAAACTGCGCAGGATGGCCGCGGATGGCCATGTCCACGCCCAGCTTCATGTCTTCCACAATGTGTCCCGTCGCCAGTTGCGCGGTGGACATCAGGTCCCAGGGCAAGGCCATGCCGGTGCCTGTCAGGTGACAGGCGCCGCCGAGGCGGTGGGAACCCAGAGGCCGCACCATGTTTTTCATCACAAACGCAAACTCAAGGATCCTCAGGCGCACGCTGCTGCCGGGTCCGGCCTGCATCAGGTTGAGCATTTGCACCGGGCAGCCGGTTTGCATGCAGTGCGCCGATACGCGTTCAACTGCCGTGGAGGTCACGGTGCAATCGGCATCCACCACCATCACGACATCCGGCGGGTCTGCCCGCAAGGAGTCCACCCCGAACGCGAGCGCGTAGCCCTTGCCGCGCAGTTCGGTGTTGTGGCGCTCGACCACGGTTGCGCCCGCGCCACGCGCAATTTGCGCGGTATCGTCACTGCAATTGTCGGCCACCACCACCAGGCGGTCACCCTGGCGCATCTGCGGTAGCAGACAGGCGATGGTGGGCAAAACGTTTTGTGATTCGTTGTGCGCCGGCACCAAGACAGCAACCCGCAAGCGACTCTGAACACGATATTTTGGAGCCGAGGCAGCGTTTCGTTTGCCTGCAGCCAGGGTAAGAACCAACATGGCGACGGCAGGCAGTGACAGCAGTACGGCGGCCACAGCAAGCAAAACCGTTCCTAGCATGTGCATTTCAGGGGCCATTAGAGACACAATCTCGCATTAGTTTTCATGTTGAATCGGAGTGTAATGGCTGCAACTGAAAAACAAGCTTTGCTTTTCAGCATAGAAAAATTCAATGGAAAATACCCCCCCCAAAGGACGTGGCCTGCATCCTGTCATGAGTTTTCGGCATCACGGCCGCACCAGCGCCTGGGTGGCCTTGCTGGTGGTGTTGCTCGGGTTACCCATGATATGGGTCAAGGGGAAAAGCCAATACATGACCGAGGCGGTTTTTCAGGTCTCACCCAGTTATCAGAAAAACTTGTCAGCAGACAAGGAACTGGAGCTTCAGTCAAATTCTCAATACCGGGATTTTGTCAATCACCTGTCGCGATCCTTGCTGCGCTATGACGTGCTTGAAAATGCCTTGGTGCTGCTCAGGAGCGCCGGTATTGAACCTCGGCTTCCTGCGGAAACCGACCGGAAATGCATTGAGCGTCTGCAGCGCGCCGTCTATGTCCTTCCGGTGGCCGATACCTACATGGTCAAGGTGGGCCTCAGGTCTGACCAGCGTGAGCATCTCGATGACATCATCAATGCCATCATGGATGCTTTTTTGGAAAATACCCGCAACGAGCAGATCTACGGCTCCGATGAGCGCATCCTTGTGCTCCAGGAGCGCACTCGGGTTGTGCGTCTTGAAGTGGGGGAGTTCGAACAGCAGCGCGCCGAGCTTGCCGGAAAGTTGGGATTGACCACGTTTGGCGAAAATACCGCCAATCCTTACGATGCGATCCTGGCACAAGCGCGTGAAAAGCTGACGCTGGGATCGATTGAGCGCAGCCACGCCCAGGCGACACTTGACGCCTTTTCCGCACAGCAGGAAATTCCCGCTTCAGCCGGGCGTTCCTTGCTGGAAATGCGTTTGCAGGACAGTGGACTGCAGGCGCTGCGCAACGAGGTCATCAAGCGTTCGGAAGAACTCAACCGCATCATGGCCGGCGTCGAGGAACGGCATCCCGCGCGTGCGCCCGCTGCGGCCGAGCAAGTCGAGATCAACAACCGGCTGCAGTCGCGTGAAAACGCCTTTGAAAAATCGGCTCAGCAAAATATCCGTTCCCGTCTGATGGCGTCTGTCATGCAGACCCGCCAGATCGAAAAAGAGCTGCTGGACCGCGTACACGGCCTGGAAGCTCAGGCCACCACCTATGCCGCCGACTTTCGGTCGGCCGTCAGTCTCAGTGGCAATATTCGCAAACGGGAGGTGGAACTTGAGGACATGCGAAGCCGCCTGAACTACATGGGCACTGAGCGCAACGCCATTGGGTTTGTCCGTCTCATTTCCCGTGCACTGCCTGCTGACACGCCGCAAGGCATCGGAAAAACCAAGTTGCTGGCAGGCCTGCTGTTGGCCGGCCTGGCACTGACGTTGCTGCTGCCCATGGTGTTTGACATGCTGGACCGGCGCGTCCTTGCCGTGGGCGATGCTGAACGTGCGCTGGGCATTCGTTCGGCTGCATGGTGGGTCGAAATCAATGATGAGCCTTCCAGAATCCTGGCGCGTGACCAGTCACGTCGATTTGCCTCAACACTGCTGCGCAACAAGGCCAGGGGAGCGCGGGGCGTTTTTGGTTTCACTTCGGTGAAGGTGGGTGGCGGCACAACGGCGCTGGTGATGGACGTGGCGAGCACATTGAAACAACTCGGCAGTCGTGTGCTGATCGTCGATGCCAACTCGCTCAGCCATCACTCGCTGATTGCCAATACCGGCCCTGGGCTGACAGACCTTCTGGACGAACGGGCATCGCCGGACGACGTTATTTCAAACCAGGAACACATGGGCCAAATGCTCAGCGTGGTGTCGTTCGGGCAGGCCTCCGAGCGTGGCATCCAGCGAATGGATATCTTGCGCGATGCCATTGCGCAGTGGAGTCTTGACTACGATCTCGTGCTGCTGGACATTCCTCCCATCTTGCCCAGTGCCGACGCCGAATTGTTGATTGATGCGATTGGGCAGGTGTTTCTGGTGGTGCAAGCCAATGCCGCAACCAAAGGCGAAGTCGCCCGCGCCCGCGCTCAGCTGGAAAAAATGGCCCCCGACGCGCTTGGTTTGGTGGTGAACAGGGTATCCATGGAACTTGGCGGCCAGGAGCTCAAGGCGCAAGTGGTGGAAACCATCACCGGAGGCAGCTTCAACACCTTCATGAGCATGCCTTTTCTGCGGCTGCAACTGGAAATGATGCGGCTTCGCTGGTCAAAAAAGCGGTTTTGGCCCAGGCGCTGAACTGATGGCATCGATCAGCCGGCGCGTTGCGTCATGCCACGAATAGCGCTGCGCGGTGGCATAAGCGTGGTCCGAATACTGCTGCCACTGTGCCTCGGGCTGCGTACACATCGCAACCAGGGCGTTGGCCATGTCCATCGGCGATTCCTTGGGTACCAGCACGCCGCCGCCGCCCGCCATCAGGTCTTCAGCAGCGCCAATGGGAACGGCAATGACCGGCGTACGGCAGGCCATGGCCTCCAGCATGGGCAACCCGAAACTGTCCAGCCGCGAGCCAAACAGCCAGGCATCGCATTCACTGTAGCGATCACGCAGGGCATGTTGCGCCGGCCGATGGGTGAATACCGCGTCTTTGGGCAGGGGAAGTTCGGCTGTGGGCTGGTCGGCGCCAAAGGCGATGACGCGTAATTCTGGAAGCTGCTGCCTGGCGAGCGCGCAAGCCTCAATGCAAATATCGGCGCCCTTGATGGCCGCCGTGGCATAGACAAATCCCACCACCGGGGCGGCATTGCGCCTGCGAGGGGCAGCATTGAACTGCTCAAGGTCCACGGCATTTGGAATGACCGTGATCGCCAGCGGACCGAGCGCTGCTTCGATGGTGTTCTTCAAGTCCCGGGAAATCGCGATTTTGAGGTTGGGCAGCTTCAAAGCTGCATGCACTCTTGCAGAGTAGTGGCTACCGAACCAGATTTCGTAGCCCTGGATCAGGTGGACCTTGCGGCCCTTGCTGGCCGGAAAGCGGTCCATCCATACCGCAGTTTCCCACCACGTCGCCACGATCACATCTGCATCCGGCACGTCGGCCGCCATGATGGGGCCGGCGCGCGGCATCACCTGGTGCGGCACACCTGACTGGGCGACATGCCCTTCGGCTGGCGGCGCACTGCGCCGGCGACCCCAAGAGGCTTTCAGGCGTAGCCGCCAGTTCGGTGCATCGGCTGCGCAGGTGACCACCAGGACTTCATGGCCCAGTGCCTGAAGCTCGCGCGCGTACACCGCCACCACGCGGGTGCCGCCGGTCAGGTTGTCGCTGGGAAGCATGAACGTGATGCGCATCGTGTTGTCTTTATGGTTGGATGGCCAGCAGGTGCCGCAAAGACAGGTCGATCAGCCATCCGAACAGAAGCCCCAAGGTCAGTGCGATGGGCCAGACAATCTCGGAGCGCCAGTTCAAAAGACCTTGACGGTATTTGAAGGCAAGGGCTACAGGCCATCCGACGAACTGACTGGCCACGACCGCCATCACCGCGCCGCGCTCACCGCCCCAGGCATAAGCAGCGGGAATCATCAGCACCAGGCTGGCGGCGCGCAAGGCGTTGCTGGCCGTGACCCAGGCGGGCTGGCTGCGGGCAAACATCATTTGTTCCAGAACCTGGTAACGGATGGCCAGCAGGCCCAGGCTCAGCATCTGAAGCATCCACCCGGCACTGGCGTAGCGAACGTCATACAACAAATGCACCGCCCAACTGCCCGCCATGAACGCCGTGCCCGCTACAAATCCCAGCATCAGATCGGCCAGTTGCTGGACGCGTACATAAACCCGTGCTGCCTGCTCGGCGCTGGTTCGGAGTGCTTCGCTCAGGCTGGGGAAAATCAGGTGGACATTGAGGCTGCTGACCAGTCCGGTGATTGCGGCCAGCAGCAAGGCAGCAATTGAAAACACGCCGAACGAAGCGGCAGGCAGCGTGCCCCCCAGCAGCAATTTTTCGCCATGCGCTGCTGCAAAGCCAATCAGGGACGACAGGAAAATCCATTTTCCAAAGCCAATGATCTCGTGCGCGCAGGCTGCATCCCAGCAAGGACGCACCCGGACGCCGGGCAGCATGGTGTGGCTGAGCACGGTTCGGGCTGCAGTAGCCATCAGCGTGCCTGCAACCAGGCTCCAGACTGAATGGGTCATGAATGCCAGCACAATGGTCACCAGCATGCCCGCCAGCTGTGACAGCAGCTCCAGACGTGTGAGCAGGCCGGCGCGCAATTCCCTTTGCGCCGTAGCCAGGTGCATCGACTCGGCCCCCTGGAGCAGTGCGGACAACGAAAAAACGGCCATCATCCACGGCAGGCTTGCGTTGGTGTAAACCGTGCCCGCCGCAAACAAACCCTGCCGGGCACCCCAGCCCATGCCGATCGACAGCGCAAGCACGACGCAAGCCAGCAGCACGGCGCGACCCAGTTGCACGCTCATGGCGGTTCCCAGGAAGTGGGCATCGCGCCCGCGCGGGCTGGTCACCACGCTTTGCCAGACACCCAGGTCGGAAAACATGACCAGCGCAAAATATAGCGTCTGCACCGCAGCCACCAGTCCGAAGGCTTGCGGCATCAACAGGCGCGTCAGCACCAGGCTGCTGGTCAGCCGCAGCGCCTGCGATGCCAGATTGCTGCCCAGAAGCCACATGCCTGCGCGCAGCATGCGCGAGCGCAGGCTGGACGGAGCGCTGGATAACGTCACCATGGGCGCTGCGGGCTGGCCGTGCCGGCGCGGGTGTCTTTCCAGGCCTGGCGCAATTGGCTGCAGTGGGTGGACATGTCGTCCGCCTTGGCTTTGAATCCGCGCAATGCAGCGCGCCATTGGCGCAAACGGCTCCAGCCCGACTCGATCAAAAGAAGCCCGGCCGCACCCGCCGCACCATGGTGCTTGCGGTAATACAGCAGCGCACTGCGCATGCGCCAGCTTTCCAGTTGCGAGCCGGTACGCGATACGCGGGCATTCTCAACCGTCTTGGCTGACGCGCCGCCAATGTGCGTGGCCTTGAGTTCAGGCCAATACTGCACGCTCAAGCCGTTGTCGCGAAGGCGGCGGCACAAATCGACTTCCTCGTAATACATGAAGAAGCGCTCGTCAAAGCCCAGCAGCCGGCGAAACACTTCGGACGGAATGAAAACGAAGGCGCCCGGAATCCAGTCCACTTGCGCGTCATCATCGGGATTGGCCCATCGCCGGTCGAGCCGTGCAAAAAACCGGCTTGCCGGGTAGCGTGCAGCCAGGCCCGACAAGGTAAACAATTCGTCGCGCAACTGGGGAAACATGCGGGCAGAGGGCTGGCGGCTGCCATCGGTTCCCAGCAATTCGCCACCACCCAGCCCCACCTGCGGATGTGCATCCATGAGCGCCACACCTGCACGCAGCGAACCGGCCTCGGGAAATGCATCCGGGTTCAGCAGCAGCAAATGCCGACCTTTGACCTGTCGTGCCGCCAGGTTGTTGCCAGCGGCAAAACCCAGGTTTTGCGGACTGGCCACCAGCCGGACCCAGGGGTAATTTTGGCGCACCAGTTCAGCCGTGCCGTCGCGCGATGCGTTGTCCACCAGCACCACTTCTGCCCGGAAGTGGTCTGCTTCACGCTGTATTTCCGTGTTCAGGTGGTCAAGCAGGCGGCCAATCAGGTCGGCCGAGTTGTAGGTCACGATGAGGATGGACAGGTCCAGGGTCGAGGCGGTCATGGATTTCTCACTCATTTCGGAAGCTGGGAATCAACGGGAAGCAGCGGGAATCAGGGGAAATCCGCCAAAGATATGGCTGAGCTGGTCCACGTTGCGCGCCAGGTTGAAGTGCTGCTCCACCTTCTGGCGGGCTGCCTGCGCCATCGACCGGCGCTGCGTTGCATCGCGCGCCAGCATCAGCAATTGCTGGGCCAGGCTGTCAACATCGCCTGCCGTGGCGAGCAGGCCGGTGCGCTGGTGTTCGATCAGTTCCGGGATTCCGTTCACCGGAGACGAGATGCAGGGAACGCCACTGGACATGGCTTCCATGAGCACCACGGGAATGCCTTCAGCCAGGCTGGGCAGCACAAACACATCGGCCTCGCTCAGCGCGCGCCGCACGCCGTCTTGCGTCAGCGCACCCGTTAAGGTGATGCGCGCGTTGAGCTGGTGCGTTGAAATGGCGGTTTCAATGCGGCTGCGGTCCGGGCCTTCGCCTACCAGCGTCAAATTGAAGTCGATGCCGGCATCGCGCAATTGCGCGCAAGCCTGGACCAGCAGCACCTGCCCTTTGGCCGGGGTCAGCCGCCCAACGCACAGCAAGCTGACTTTTTGCGTGATGTTGGTGCGCGGTGAAAACGAAAATTGCGCCGGATCGACCCCCAGGCGGCAAACCTTGAATTTTGTCCAGTCATCCGGCGCGCTGATTCGCATCAACTGGCCGCGTGCAAACTGGCTGATGCACACCACGGCATCGGCGGCGCGCATCTTCCAGGCAAGCTTTTGCCCCGGCACGTCGTCAAATTCGTCGGGGCCGTGAATGGTGTAGGAAAGGTGGCATCCGGTCAGCATTTTTGCCAGCACGCCGACCGCCGCGCCCGCATTGCCAAAATGCACATGCAGGTGCGCAAGCCGGCGCTGATGCATCCAGCGCCCCACCATGGCGGCCTCCACCGCATAGGCCAGCCCCTTCATGCCCTGTCCCAGACCCATTCCCTGACGGATCGTCTTGAACAACCGGCCAGGCGCGCGAACCGCCCAGAACGCCAGGGCACCGATGGCGCCCGATGCACCATCGGTCTTGACGCAGTAGGTGGCTTGCGCCTCGGCGCGTTCCGCCGCGTCCATGGCTTCGAGCTGGCGATCAGGCAGGTTGATGGACGCGGTGTGGATGGTGTGGCCCAGGGTCCGCAATTGTGCAATTTCACGCAGGATGAAGGTGTGCGAAACCGCCGGGTACCGGCTGACCAGGTAGGCAAGGGGCGCTGTTGTTGTCTTCATGGATGTTTTTTCAAGGGGTCTGGTGGCGCTGCGAAGGGTGGTTAAAGGGCGCGTGCCGGCACTCCGGCAGAGCGGCTGTTTTCCGGCAAAGGCCTGGTCACCACGGCGTTGGCGCCCACGATGCTGTGGCTGCCAATGTTGGCGCCTTTGAGGACAGCCACCCCGCGCCCGATCCAGACGTTACGGCCAATGTGGATGGAAGCGCTGTCGTAGCCGCTGTCGCGCATGGAAACATCGCTGGAACGGTGATTCGCATCGCGGATGCTGCTGTACTCGCCGACCATGCAGCCATCTTCCAGAACCACGCGCTCGAACGCAACGATGTGGACACCGCTTGACAGCACCACGCGGTTGCCAATTTCAATGCTGCCCTTGCCTTGGGTTTCCAGGTAAACACCGGGATAAATAAGCGCTTCCTGGCCAATCGTCACCTGACCCGTGCCGTGTACGTTGACTTTCCCCAAAATCACGTTGGATGGATGCAGTTGCTGCTTGAGGGCGGTTTGCAGGCTCACAAAGCTCCATGCACGAACCCAGGGTGTCGCCACTTTGCGGCTCAGCCAGGCTGCAGGCGAAAGAGCCGCCACCAGTGCCTTTTTCAAGACGTATGAACGCGGCCCTGGCGAAGCCGCTTCATCCTTGTATTCCACCAGGGAGAGTTGACTGCGACTGGCCTGCGCACGGCGCCAGGCCAACTGACCCGCCAGCGCCGGCAGCTTTTGCACATGTGAGTGAATCGCGTACTGAAGGCACAGCAGCGGCTGGCCGGGCGCTTTCCAGCGGCATTGCCAGGCACTTCTGAGCACCACCAGCGCGGCAAGCGCCAGAAGCACCAGGCCGGCAGCACCATGCGCCAGGAAGGCAATGGCCAGGATCAAGGGGTAGAGCGCATACAGCACGCCGTGGCGCAAATCGCGGACGGCTTCTTTTTGCCACAGGCCGTCGCCCATGTGCTTCATGCGGTGCGCAACTTCAGCGTAGGCAATCCCGGAGCGGTAGCAGCGCAGGGCATAAGCGCGAAAGCTGCGCACGGCCAGATCATGGTCCGTCATGGGCACGTCCAGATGTTCGATGCGCCACTGGTGGCTGCGCAAGCGTGCGCACAGTTCGGGCTCTTCGCCAGCCTTGAGCGAGGGGTCGAATCCGCCCACCTGTGCCAGCGCGCACCGGCGAACCAGGACATCGCCGCCAAAGTAAAGCGCCGGACCCACCGGATACACCCAGTCAAGGTCGAGAACCCGGGTGTAGATCGACTGGTGGGGGTCGGATTCGCGGCGATGGCCCCATGCCGCGCACAGCGTTTCGTTCTTCAGCGCATCCAGTGCGGTGCGAACAAAACCCGGCGCCAGTCGGGTGTCGCCATCCAGAAACAGGATGAATTCGCCTTGTGCCTGCCGCCAGCCGAGGTTGCGCGCCTTGGCCGCGCAGGGCGACTCGTCGTTCAGTGCCAGGCAGGCGGCGCCCGCTTGCTGCGCCACCTGAAGGCTGCTGTCCGTCGAGCCTGAATCGACATAAATGATTTCGTGTGCAACATGGCGCCAGTCGGCATCCTGGACCGATGCCAGGCAGCGACGCAGACGCTCGCCCTCGTTGCGGCCGATCACCACCACCGAAACCGCCACGGCGGAAGACAGGGGCGCTTCAGAAGTGCCCATTGTTGTGCTGTTCGCTGTCATTGCTGGTGTCATTGCTGTTTTATTTGAGAGCGGCTTTGAGTGTCACGCCGAAACTGAGCACCGACAGGCCGGGCGAGATCTGGCGCATGAAGTAACCGAGATCGGCCAGCTTGTTGCGCGGGACGAAGATC
>Ga0105047_10008426_pt1 | contig 17156 bp, 14 predicted proteins | sample MAT04_FD_78384 | JGI IMG/M metagenome (GOLD analysis project Ga0105047, IMG submission 78384) | Freshwater microbial communities from Lake Fryxell liftoff mats and glacier meltwater in Antarctica - MAT-04 (megahit assembly) | ecosystem: Environmental > Aquatic > Freshwater > Ice > Liftoff...
CCGCCACGCTTCCGCCGCAACTCTTCAGCCGCCACGCGTCAGCCCCCGAAGGCCTTCTTGTAGTCTTCGAGGAACTTCTTGATCCCCGAGTCGGTCAGCGGGTGCTGCATCATCTGCTTGATGACGCTCATCGGCACCGTTGCCACGTCGGCCCCGGCCATTGCGCACTCGACCATGTGCTTGGGGTGCCGCACGCTGGCGGCGAGCACCTTGGTCTTGAGCCCGTAGTTGTCGAAGATCTGCCTGATCTGCTGGATCAGCACCATGCCGTCCTCGGCCACATCGTCAAGCCGACCGATGAACGGCGACACGAGGAACGCGCCGGCCTTGGCGACCATCAGCGCTTGCAACGGCTGGAAGCAGAGCGTCAAGTTCGTCCGGATGCCCTGGTCGCTCATCGCCTTGCAGGCCCGCAGCCCCTCGACAGTGCACGGTAGCTTGACGACGATGTTCGGGGCGATCTTGGAGCGCTCCAGGCCCTCCTTCATCATTCCGGCAAAGTCCAGCGCGATGACCTCGGCGCTGACGGGGCCCTTGACGACCTCGCAGATCTCGGCGAGGCGCTTGCCGTAGTCAACGCCTTCCTTCGCGATCAGGCTGGGGTTGGTGGTCACGCCGTCGAGCACGCCCAGGCTCGCGGCTTCTTTGATCTCGGCCAGGTTCGCGGTGTCAATGTACAGTTCCATATCAGCACCTTATTCAATCGATCCTCGGCGCGACGTGCGCCACCACAGCCGGGCCTTGACCCGCGCCAATCCCTCCGCCCGCCCGTTGGTCGTCAACCCGGGGCTCGTCCTTGCTCGCTGGGCCAAGATCGCCCACCGGCGTGCCCGCAAAGCTCGAAGACTGATCGATCATGATCCCGCGCGGGCTGGAAATATCGATCTTTGTGTGCCCCGCGTCGATCCGCTTGCGGTGCTCAGCGCTCTGGCGCAGGTCAAGCAGGCGACGGAGCTTCTGCTCTTGGCTCGCCTCGGCGGGCGCAAAGTCACCCGGAGCCGTGCCCCAGACCACATGCGCACCAGAGCTGGTCACAATCGAGAGCGTGCGATCGCGGGTGTAGCGGCCCACGTCGACGCCCACGACCTGCTCCATGATCGGCGCGTGCCCGGCCAGCACGGCGATCAAGCGGATCCCCGCCTGCACGTCGCCGCCCTCCCACGCCGCGCCGGGCTTGAGCGGCGGATTCTGGCTGGCGCTGAAGATCACCGGAAGCCCGGTCTTCCCGGGCGCGTACTCAAGCGGTAGCAGCTCGCCCTGAGCCGAGACAAGGTGGTCGGTGTTGATGACGCGAACCACGGCGTAGTACGTCCGCCACCGCCCGCGAACAGTCACGGTCCCGCCCGGGTGCCGCTTGATGCTGGTGACGGCGCGAAGCCAGCCGCTGGCTTCGAGGGCGAGGGCCGCACGCGGCAGTGAGCCAGCGTCAAGCGGATCATCGCTGATCGCGTCGGTCGCAAGGCGTGAGAGGAGCAGCTGCTGGCTCGGGGGCAGCCACGTGCCCGCGTCGGCTCCATCGGCAAAACGAGGCCACTCGATGGCGACCACCGGGGGCGTCCCGCGCAGGTGGCCGGCTTTCGTCGCCAGTTCGCTGTTGCCCCAGTACGCGCCCGCGGCAACGCCCACCAGCAGCGACGCGGTCAGCGCCGACGCGATGATCTTGGCACCACGCTGATCAAACCAGGCCAGGGGCATGCTCGATAGTAACTTCGGCACCGGGCCCCGCCGGGGGTGATTTTCCTCCAACATCCACCCCACCTCCCCACCTGCCGCCACCCGCCTGCCGCTACCCGCCATGGCCCATCAGCGCCTGCGATTCCGCCCAGCCCACGCCCCCCACGCCCCCCACGCCCCCCCACGCCCAAGCCTGGCCCGCCCGCGCCAGCCAGAACCTACGTTCCCCGCATGTCCGCATCTTCACCTACGCCTGTCCCGGCCCTGCGCCTGCCGCCCAAGGCGCTGATCGCGATGATCCACGTTGCCGCCCTGCCGGGCACGCCCGGCGCGGCGCTGAGCCCCGCGAAGATCGCGCGCCAGGCCGCCGCTGAGGCCCGCGTGCTGGCCAGCGCCGGCTTCGACGCGCTGCTGATTGAGAACATGCACGACGCGCCGTACATCATGGGCCGGCAAGACCCTGCGATCGTCGCGTGCATGACGGCGTGCGCAATGGCGGTCAAGGCCGCGGTGCCGCAGCTGCCGCTGGGCGTGCAGGTGCTGGCGACGGGCAACGCTGAGGCGGTCGCGATCGCGCACGCCAGCGGGGCCGAGTTTGTCCGCTGCGAAAACTTCGCCTTCGCGCAGGTGGCAGACGAGGGGCTGATGGCCACGGCTGAGGCCGGCCCGCTGCTGCGCTACCGCCGATTGATCAACGCGGCGGGCGTGGCGCTGGTCTGTGACGTGAAGAAGAAACACGCCAGCCACGCCATCACCGCTGACGTAAGCCTCTCGCAGGCCTGCCACGCTGCGGAATTCTTCGGCGCCTCGGGGGTTATTATCACCGGCGCGCACACAGGCGACCCGACAAGCCCCGACGACCTCGCCCAAGCGAGCGAGGCCACCGCTCTGCCGGTCTGGGTCGGGTCGGGAACAAGCCCCGCGAACGTCCGGGCCATGCTCGCGCACGCCGACGCGATTATCGTCGGGTCTTACATCAAGCACGCCGGCGACTGGCGGGCCGGCCCCGACCCCAGACGCTGCAAGGCCCTGCTCAAGGCCGCCGGGCGGTGAGCGTGCCTGCTCGCAGAAATTAGAATCCCGCGAAGGGCCGCGTCACCACTTCAGCCGTCTCGTGCGCCGTCGCGTCTGCCGCGCAGTGGGCGCACCAGCTCGCGGGGTGCGCGCTGATCGTGCCAGCCACTCCATTCCACAGCCCACTTGAGCCATTCGCCCCCAGCACCAACACGCGCTGGTCGTACGCCTCGGGTGCGTGCCGCGGCGCTGGCAGCAGGCTCAGGCGGCTGGTCATGCGGTCGCGGAAGCGCTGCTCAAAGCTCTGGAACTTGGGGTTACCGACCGTGCTCTTGTACTCGCCGTTGAGCTTCTCCGCGATGATCTCGGCCCGGCGCTGCGGGTCTGGGTGCGTGGCCAGAAAGGCCTCGATACCGCCGCCGCCGCCACCCGAAGCCTTGGCCAGGATCTGCATGACCTCGTACGCGCCGCGCGGGTTGTACCCCGCGCGGGTCATGTACCGCATGCCCAGTGCGTCAGACTCAAGCTCTTGATCCCGGCTGAACTTCAGCGAGAAAAGCTGACCCCCCACCGCCAGCGCGATACCCGCGTACTTCCCGCTGTCATCCTCGGTGGCGCTGGCCAGGATCGTCCCCGCTACGGCGGTGCTCACCGAGATCACGTTCGCCTGGCTGATCCGCTCGGCGGTGTGCCGGGCCGTCACGTGCCCGATCTCATGCCCCAGCACGCTGGCCATCTGCGCCTCGCTGGTCATCTCCTTCACCAGCCCGCGCGAGATAAAGACCTTGCCACCCGGGAGCGCGAACGCGTTGATAATCCCCGAGTCCAGCAGAGTGAACTCCCACGGCAGCCTCGGGCCCTCGCCCTCGGTGGTCGCCGCCAACGCACGACCAACGTCCGTGACGTACTGCTGCAGCTGCTGGTCTCGCACCTTGCCGCCAAACTCTTCGGTCAGCTGCGGTGCCGCCTCGGCGCCGATCTGCAACTCTTGCTGCGGGCTGACGCCGATGATGAACTGCGAGCGGCCCGTGGCGAGGTTCGTCTCGCAGCCGCTCACGCCGGCCGTGCCAAGAAATACGGCCGCCGCAAGCACCACGCCGCGCACGACAACACGTGAGACGGAACCTGAAACCCGACCAAGCGTGCCTGGCGTGCGGCGAGATGGACGGCTCAAGGGCGCGGTGCTCATGCCCATAGTGTAATCGCCCCAGGCGTGGCCGCAACTGGTTAAGCGCCCGTCGGGCCTGGGCCAGCGGAGCCATAGCATTTGCCTATGCCAGAAGCCCCTGATCGCGCAGGATTCGCCCCCGGCGCGGCCCCGCCCAATGCCGTGGGTGCCGCGGTTTGGACCGACCGCGACCTGGCCAGCAGCCCGCACGAGCACGCCGAGAAGCAAGAGCGTGTGCGGAAGATGTTCGCCGCCATCAGCGCTTCGTACGACCTGAACAACCGGCTGCACAGCTTCGGGCTCGATCAATCGTGGCGCCGCAGCGTGGTGCGTGCCGCGGGCGTCAAGCCCGGCGAGGCGGTGCTGGACGTGGCCTGCGGTACGGGTGACCTGACTCGGCTGTTCGCCGCGGGCGTGCGCCCCTCGGCCCCTGCGGGCAAGGTTGTGGGCCTTGACTACACCGCCGAGATGCTCGACATCGCGCGCACGAAGCGCGCCCGCACGAGCGACCGGGGCATCGAGTATCTGCAGGGTGACGCCATGCGCCTGCCGTTCGCGGACGCGAGCTTTGACGTGCTCTCGATCGCCTTCGGCATCCGCAACGTGCAGAGCCCGGCCTTGGCCATCGCCGAGTTCTTCCGCGTGCTGCGACCGGATGGGCGCTTGGCGATCCTTGAGTTTGACCGCCCGCGCAACCCGCTGATCCGCTGGGGCAACGACCTGTACACCAAGCGGATCATGCCGCGCACAGCCACACTCATCAGCCGCGACCGCTCAGGCGCGTACAAGTACCTGCCCAAGAGCGTTGACACGTTCATCGACCGCGACGGGCTGGCCAAGCTCATCATCGCCGCGGGGTTCAAAGACCTGCGCCAAACCCCGCTGACCTTCGGCGTGTGCGTCTGCCACCTTGCTCGCAAGGTCTGACCGCAAGCTGGTGTTGCCGCACGCGCTCCCGATCACTGCCCGCGCACGGTCAACGGCGTCGCGCCGCCGCGATCGCCCCCGTTCGGCACCACAAAACGCGGCACGTCTGCCAGCGATGGGCCCTCAACAAACGCGCTCAGCAGCCCGCGCCACTCGGAGTACACATAGCTCACCGCGTGCCGCTCGTGCAGCCCGCGCAGCTCAGCAAGCAGGCGTTCGTACAGCTCCTGCTGCCAGGCCTGGGCTGAGCGGTCGCAAAAGTACACTCGGCAGCCAATGGGCTTGTGCCCGTGAGCCCCGCACAGGTTCAGCACCTGGTACGGGCAACCCCCGCGCGCGATCGCCGCGGCCAGATCACCCTGACTTGGCACGCCCGCGCGCAGCAGGCAATACGCCGTCTCGAGCCCCGTGGCGTACAGCCTGTGCCCGGCGGCGTCAAAGTTGCAGCAGCGCCCACTCGCCCAGCACGCCGGCCCGCGCGCCGCAATCGCACGCGAGGCCTCGGCAAAGATCAGCTCAAGCTCGGCCACCACCCTTGGCTCGCGGGCCGCGGCAAGCCACCCGGGCACGAGCGTGCCGATCGCTTCGCTCACACGTTCTCCGTATCGATCTCATCGTCTTCATCAGGCCCGATCGCCGAGATCGCGCCCGCCGGTGCCACCGGTCGCTGCCAGCCAAAGTCCGGGTCAGCCGTCAGCACCGACGCGGCCTGCTTAAGGCACCGCAAGCACGCGTGCGCGTCCGGGTGCGTTGGGCTGGCCCACTGCGGCTGGTCGCGATGCTCAAGGCACAGCGTGCAGAAGGTCTTGGCCAGCTCCTTCCCCGAGCCCTGGTGCACCACCGCCGCAAACGCCACGCTGAGGCACTGCGAGCAGATCAGCGCGCCCTTGTGCCCCTCGACCATCGAGCGGTCGTCGGCCCAGTGGTTTCGGCAGAAGTCACAGACGAAGAACGCGTTGCCGTCACCCTCAGGGTTGTGCATGCGCAATCAGAGCCCCGACATCGGCCCCGGTCCACACGCCGACCAATCTTCGAGACCAACCTGCGCGCGATCGGGCCGGAGTAAGGGCCCCCAACAGCGACGGCCCTAGACTGGCCCGGTGGCCCGTGTCGCCCTCGGCGGCCCGCACCCGCCGCAGCACCGATCCAACTGATCCCGCAGGGGCCCGCCATGTTCCTGATCCGCCGCGCCAAGCCCGAGGACGTCCCGACGCTGCTGAAGCTGGCCAAGATGGTCCACTTCATCAACCTGCCGCCGGACAAAGAGATCATCGACGCCAAGGTTGCTTGGGCCCGCCAGTGCTTCATGCTCGCACACGAGACCCAGAGCGGGCGTTCACGCCCGGGCAAGAAGCCGGCTGAGGCCGCGGCCAAGCGCCCAGACGCCGGGCAGAACCGCGCCAGCGCCGGTGCCGCCGGCTCAAATGGCGCGCTCACCGGCGGGCTCAAGAGCCTCACTGGCCGCTCGCCGCTGTTCATGTTCGTGATGGAAGAGCAGGCGACCCAGGGCGTGATCGGGACCAGCCAGATCATCGCCAAAATGGGCGGGCCGGGGCAGCCGAACATCTCGCTGCAGCTCTCGCGCCGTGAGATGTTCAGCCAGAGCCTCCAGACGGGCGTGACGCACACGATCGCCAAGATGTACCTTGACGAGAGCGGCCCGACGGAGATCGGCGGGCTGATCATGCAGCCGAGCTTCCGCGGGCACCGCCTCAAGCTCGGGCGTCTGATCGCGCAGGTCCGCTTCCACTACATGGGCCTCTACCGCCACATGTTCAGCGACCGCGTGCTGGCCGAGATGATGGGCCCCATCAGCGCCGACGGGCACAACCCGTTCTGGGAGAACTGCACGCGGCAGTTCATCAACATGACCTACGAGGAGGCCGACAAGTTCTGCCAGGAGACCAAGGAGTTCATCCTCAGCCTCTTCCCGCGCGAAGAGATCTACCTCACGCTGCTGCCACCGATGGCCCGCAGCACAGTGGGCACCGTCGGGCCCGACACCGTCCCCGCCAAACGCATGCTCGAAAAGCTCGGCTTCAAGTACCACCACCGGGTTGACCCCTTCGACGGCGGCCCGCACCTGGAATCACCCACCGACGACATCTCGCTGGTCAAGCAGACCCGCCGCACCAAGCTCGGCGAGCCCGCCACCGACGGGCACGAAAGAGCGTTGAAGGCGTTTGGCATCGTCTCGGTCATCGACCAAGACGGCGAGTTCCGGGCCGTCGAGACCCACTATTCAAAGGACGCCCAAGACCGGCTCATCCTCCCGCGCGAGGCCCTTGAGACGTTGCAGGGCGAGCCCGGGATGGAGAGCGGCTTCACGCCCACCGAGGCCGTCGAGCACCCGCGACCCACGGCCCGCGCTGCCGAGAGGGGCCCGCCCGGCCCGAGCCCAGCCGCTGCCAAGGGCTCATCCGCTGCCAAGGGCTCATCCGCTGCCAAGGGCCCGGCAGCCGCCGCTGGTGGCAGCGGTGCCAAGCGGCCGCGCGCAAGCGCCACGCGAAAGTAACGCCCACTCCCAAACCCGAACCGAGCGGGCCAACCGGCCCTCGACCACCGCCCCGTGCCGCCGGCGGTTCGCGGCTGGCCTGGCGTGAAAGTTGGCCCGGTCACGCGACTTGTGGCCCCCCCCCGGCAATGATTGGCCCTCGCACGGACGTCCCTTGACGGCGTGGGGGTGACGGCGTGACGGCGTGGGCGCATCGCGAGGCCCTTCTCGTGACACGCCCGTCGATCAAACCAAGAACAACCATTGAAGGAAGAACCATGACCGCCCGCCTCCTCGCCGCCGCCGCCCTCAGCGCCGGCCTCCTGTTCGCGCCCGCCGCCTACGCCCAAACAGCGGCCGCCGCCGTCCGCCCTCCGGTAGCAACCCAGGACGGCATCGCCAAGGTCATTGCCGAGCGTGCCGCCGCGTTGGTCACCGTCAAGTTCGTGCTCGCGGTTGAGGGTGGTCCCGGTGGCGAGAACGAGCTGGAGGCCGAGGCCGGCGGTCTGATGATCGACGGCACGGGCCTGGTGCTGGTCTCGAACCTTGAGATGGGCGGTTCGCCCGGCCGCCAGCGGGCCCGCGCCCAGGCCAAGAACATCAAGGTGCTCATCGGCGACGACACCGAAGGCGTTGACGCCAAGCTGATCGGGCGCGACAGCGAGCTGGAGCTGGCGTGGGTCCAGATCGACACGCCCGCCGACAAGGCCTATGCCGCAGTTGACCTGGCCAAGGGCGCGACCGGCAAGGATGCGGGTGGCGCGGGGGATGCGGGGGTCGTGGGGATCGTGAAGGTCGGCGACACGCTGGTGGGCCTGGACCGCATGAACAAGTACTACGACCGCGCGCTGGTGGCCTTTACCACGCAAGTCGGCGGGCTGACCAAGAAGCCCCGCAACCTGATCATCCCCGCCGGCGGCAAAATTGAATGGATCGGTCTGCCGCTGTTTACCGTCAGCGGCGAGTTTGCGGGCATCTCGGTGCTGCAGCCGATCGGGGCCGACGAGGAAGATCCCAGCGCGATGCGCAACATGGGCCGCACCGCGGGCTTTGACCGTGGCCTGAAGGTCATGCCCGCCGCTGAGATCGCCGCCTCAACCGCCCGCGCCGTCGAGGCCTTCAAGAGAGGCAAGGCCCTGGGCATGGAAGAGCCCAAGGTTGAGACCCCCGCCACGCAGCCCATCGTCCCGCCCCCCGCCGGCGAGATGCCCAAGCCCTGATAGCTTCCTGAGAGCCGGTCCTGAGACCAGCACTCACGCCCGGGCCAAGCGGTCTATATTCGCCGCCCGACCAGTCTCAAACTCCAGTCGCAAACTCCAGTCTCAAACTCCGGTCTCAAACTCCAGCCTCGCACAAGGAACCGAAAGAATGTCTGAACAGCCCAACCAGCAGCAGCAAATCCAGCTCCGCATCGAGGAGAGCCGGATGCGCACCACCTACGCCAACACCATCCGCACGACCACGACCCCCGATGAGGTCGTGCTCGACTTCGGCATGAACATGCCCATGCCCGGGCCCGACGGCCGCCCCGCGATCCTCTTCGATATCGGCAGCCGCGTCGTCCTGAACTGGCGCGGCGGTAAGCGCCTGGCCATCAGCCTCGGGCAGGTCATCCGCCAGTTCGAGCAGGCCAACGGCGAGATCGCCCTCGGCCCCGCCACCCAGGGCAACAACACCCCCAAGATCGTCGAGTAAGTTTTACCGCGTTCCGCCGCCTAGCGGTTCCTTCGTCGGGACCACGGCTCGAAGCGCACCGCATCGAAATCAAAGGCCCCTGCCGCGAAACGGCGGGGGCCTTGTCATTTCAAAGCGCACGCCGCGCGGCCTGTGAGCTATCCTCGCACTCACACTATCTTCGGAGATTATCCCGTGGCCAAGAAGCCCCCCGCCCCATCACCGCGCGCACCGCGCCGCTCAAACTCCGCCGCTCTCTCGCCTGACGTCGCCAACAGCACCCGCACCCCCACCACCACCACCACCACCACCGGCACGCGCGTTGAGACCGACACCATGGGTGAGATGACCGTGCCCGCCGACGTGCTGTACGGGGCCAGCACGCAACGCGCCGTGATCAACTTCCCGGTCTCGGGCCGACCCCTGCCCTGGGGCATCATCCAGGCCTACGCGCTGCTGAAGGCCTCGTGCGCGACCGTCAATCAGAAGCTTGGGCGACTCGACAAGCAGCGCGCCGCCGCCATCGGCGAGGCCTGCGACGAGATCGCCGGCGGGCTCGCCAGCCGGGGCGGCTGGGCCAAGCACTTCCCTGTTGACGTCTTCCAGACCGGCAGTGGGACGAGCACCAACGTGAACGTCAACGAGGTCATCGCCAACCTTGTCTGCGTGGCCCGGCAGGTGCCCATCGGCTCATCCAAGGCCGCCGCCTACCTCGGGGCTGGCGGCGTGCATCCGAGCGACCATGTCAACATGGGCCAGTCCTCGAACGACACGTTCCCAACCGCGATCCACCTCGCCGTGGCGCTGGCGGTAAGCAACGAGCTGATCCCCGCCCTCGCGCGGATGCACAAGCGGCTTGACCAGCAGGCCAAGGCCTGGGACCGCGTGGTCAAGATCGGCCGCACGCACCTGGCCGACGCCACGCCCATCCGCCTGGGGCAGGAGTTCTCCGGGTATGCCAGCCAGCTCAAGTACGCCGTCGGCCGCGCCCAGCGCGCTGTTGTTGTTCTCTGCGAGCTGCCCATCGGCGGCACCGCCGTGGGCACGGGCATCAACGCGCACGAGCGGTTTGGCAGGCTGGTCTGTGCCGAGCTGGCGCGTCAGACCGGCGTTTCTTTCCGCGCGTGCGACAACCACTTCGAGGCCCAGCACGCCAAGGACGCCTGCGTCGAGGCCAGCGGGCAGCTCAAGACCATCGCCGTCAGCCTCAGCAAGGTCGCCAACGACATCCGCTGGCTCGGCTCGGGCCCGCGCTGCGGGATCGGCGAGCTGGTCCTGCCCGCGGTCCAGCCCGGCAGCAGCATCATGCCCGGGAAGGTCAACCCCGTCATCGCCGAGAGCCTCATCATGGTCTGCTGCCAGGTCGTCGGCAACGACGCGGCGATCACCTACGGCGGGTTCGGCGGCGTCGGCAGCTTGCTGGACCTCAACGTGGCCATGCCTCTGATCGCCGAACGGCTCATCGAGAGCGCGACCCTGCTGGCCAGCGGCAGCGACATGTTCACCACCAACCTGCTCGCGGGCCTGCGCCCCGACGAGCAGCGCTGCGCCGCGCTGATTGAGGGCTCGCTGGCGATGTGCACCAGCCTGGTGCCGGTGATTGGCTACGACAAGTCTGCCGCGGTGGCCAAGCAGGCCTTCAAGGAGGGTAAATCCGTGCGGCAGCTCGCCACGCAGACGCTGGTGGGCACAGCCGACCTCGCGGGCAGGAAGATCACCATGGAGACCCTGGCCGACGCGCTGGACCCGTGGAGCATGACCCTGCCCGGCGGCGCGGGCGACGCCTAGCCAGTCGGCAGCAACAGAGGCCGGGCCCCGACATCGCCGCCTTTGTCACAGCCAGACCTCGCACGGCTGTCACGCTCTGGCGCGGTGGGGGCGGTGGGGGCGAGCCGCGTAGATGTGAAAACGCCCCTCGCGATCGCGCCCAAGAAGGCGTGAGCGAAGGGGGCGTGGATATCAACCGGCCATGACCGCCGCCTGCACTAGTTCTCTTCCGGCGTCACCACAAAGACCATCGCCGACTCGGGCGTGTAGTACTTCTTGAACGTCGCCAAGACCTCGTCGGGCGTGAACGCGCCGTACGCCTCGCGCGTCCCGGCGATGTCGTCCAGCAGGCGGTTGCGGTACGTCAGGCCAGAAAGCTGGCCCGTCCAGTAGCCGGGCGACTTCATCTGCTCGTCAAAGGTGTTGTAGATCTGCTTGACGGCAACCTCCATCTCCGCCGGCGTGATGCCCTTGTCCGCAAACTCGGCGTACAGCCCGCCGATGGTCTTGACCAGCTCGGGCACCTTGGGCGTGTCCGTCGGTGCGCTGGCAAAGAACAGCCCGAAGCCCGGCCAGGCCACCGCCGGGCGTGAGCCCGCGCCGATAGAGTAAACAAGCTGCTTCTCTTCGCGGATGACCTTGTTCATCCGCACGCTCAGCACGCGTGATGCCAGGTTCAGCAGCCGCACGTCGCGGACGTTCTCCGCATCAGCCCCGAAGAAGCCCGAGAGCACCACCGCCTGCTTGGTCTCGGTCTTGACCGTCCGCTCAACGTTGCGCGGGCCGGGCGCGCGTTTGATGCTCCGCTTGGCGTCCAGCGTGCTAACGCTGATCCGCTCACGCGCCGGCAGGCTGCCCAGGTACGTGCTGACCAGCGCCATCGCACGCTCCTGCGGAATGTCGCCAACGACGCTGATCTCAATGGGCGCCGTCGCCACGACCCGCTTAAGCCAATCCTGAGCGGCCTTGGTCGTCACGCGGTCAACCTGTTCGGCTTCCAGCGGGGTCGTTCGGGCCTCGCCCGACGGGAAGACACTCCCCGCCACGATCTCGGCCATCACGCCCTGCGGAAGGTTCTTGCGCTGCGCGATGCCCTGCTTGGTCGCGGTCTTCCACTGGTCAAGCGCCGCGGGCTCGACCATCGGGTCCGTCAGCATCAAGTGCGCCAGTTGCAGGCCCGTCTCGAGCTCCTCGGGCGAGCCGGAGATCGAGAGCGAGACCGTGTCCTCGCCCGCGCCGCCGCGGACGCTGACCTTCTTGTCGCTCATGAACTCGCGGATCTCGGTGCTCTTGAGCGCGCCGGTCGCAGGACGGCTGAACGCCACCGCGGCCGCCTCGGAGATGCCCCGGTTGTCCGCGGTCTCCTCGATCGCCCCCGCCGCCAGACTGACGACGATCGTCACCTGGTTCTTCTCGATATCCATGAACTTGTAGTTGACCCGCGCGCCACTGGCCAGCCAGGCGCTCGTCACGCCCATGGCCGCGTGCGTCGTCACGTCCACCGGGCTCGAGGCCGCCGGCGCCTTGCCCATCAGCTGCGTGATCTTGGTCCCCGCGGCCTCGGCGGCGGGCGTCACGTTGAAGGCCTCACGCCCAAACTTCGTCAGCTCAGCCTCGGTCGGGATGCTCCCGGAGGACGGCAGCTCGGCGATGAACTTCAGGTTTGTAGGGTCAAACTCGCTGGCGAAGCTCGCTGAGACCTCCGCCGCCTTCATGCTCGGCAGCAGACGCTTCATCAGCTCAAGGGTCTGCGTGGGCGACATGATCGGCTCACCATCGGCGACCTGCCCGTTGTAGCTGCGCAGCAGCGCCTGCGCAGGGACGGTCCCCTCGCGCTGAGCCGACTGCTCGGCGTTGCTCATCAGCGTCTTGACCGCCGAATCGACCTCCTCCTGCGTGAACCCGTGCAGGCGCGCACGCTGGACCTCGGTGGTCAGGTCGCGGAACGCATTGCTCCACTTCGCGGGCTCGGCGGTAATCTGCCCGCCCGTCCAGCGCACGCTGCGTGCGAAGGTGCTCACGCTCACGTCAGCGTTGATGAACGCGACCGAGCCGGCCTCGAGCTTCTTGGCCAGTCGCTGGTTCAGGCACCACGTCCCGATCAGTTCAACCAGGTCGCTCCGCGCCTGGCTGACCGTCGTCGTCGGCGGCCGCGCGGCCGCAACCTTGGCAAAGCTGATCTCTGCGCGCTGCTGCTCAGGATCGGTCACCACGATCGCCGCGTCCTGCGTATAGACCTTGACGCCCACGTCCAAGTCCGGCGGCGTCTCGCGCCGGGGCTCAGAGCCAAAGTGCTTGACGATCGCGGCCTTGACGCCCTCGGGGTCCATGTCGCCCACGACCATCACCGTCGTGTTCGTCGGCGCGTACCAGGTCTTCCAGTATGCCTCAAACGCCGGGCGCTGCACGCCCTTGATCGTCGCCTCAGTCCCGATCAGCGGGATGTGCGTCTCAAATCTCGATCCGGGCATCAAACGCTTGAGCACCTGGTCTCCCACGCGCTGCGCCGGGCTCTGACGAGAACGCTTCTCTTCCAAGATGATCCCGCGCTCTTCCTCGATCTCCTTGGGATCTAGCGTCAGCCGAAAGGCGACGTCAGAGAAGAACAGCAAGGCCTTGTCGAGGCTCTCGGGCTTGTTGTCGGCCAGCTCGAGCTGATACGCCGTCTGATCGATGCTCGTGAAGGCGTTCTGATGCCGCCCGAAGGTCAGGCCCAGCTCCTCAAAGAACTTGACCACCGAGCCGGGCGGAAAGTTCTTCGACCCATTGAAGGCCATGTGCTCGAGGTAGTGAGCTACGCCTAGCTCCGAAGCCTCTTCATTGAGGCCACCGGAGTTCACGTGCATCCAAGCCGCCACGCGCCCGGGCGGGTTGCTGTGCTTGCGGATGATGTACCGCACACCGTTCTCAAGCGTGCCCGTCAGCAGCGCCGGATCGGTCGGGAGCTGTTCGTCCAGAAGAATCGCGCCCATCGCGCCCAGCGGCGCAACGCCCGTCACCGCCGTTACCGGCAGCGGCCCAGCCATAGACGTGGGAAGACCGACCGACACCGCCAAGCCAGCGGCCAGAACAATCTCGAGCGTTCGACGCATGTATGTGCCTCGGAAATCCGCCCAACCCGGCCCGCGCACAACAATGCACCGGCCAGACGCAGGCGTAGGGATCGACAAGTCTAGGGGTCGCTGCGCGAGCCTTCTGCCCCTCACGGAATCGATACACCCGGCCGCGGCACGCCACCCGCTCCCGGTTCCGCCGTCGGAACGCGATCAGATTCACCGCCATCATCACCGCCACCCCCACCTGCTGCGCCGCCGCCGCCCACCCGTCCACGCGCGGCAGCCGGCCCGGGCCACAGCACCACGGTCGTCACCGCGCCAGGGCGCCCCCACGCCGACACCTCGTGCGCCACCTCATCGATGCTCAAAGTCGCGAGCACCTCCGGCGCTTCCCCGAGCTCGTCGATGTGCACACCCAAAAACCACGCGGCCGGGAGCGCCCCGCCCCAATACTCGCGCTCACCTAGCCGCTGGTGCGCCTCGCGAACCGCCAGCGCCCGCGCCGCCTTGAGCGCCTCGGCTTCTGGCCCGCGCGCCGCAACCTGCGTTAGCCGCTCGCGCACCGACGCCGCCAGCTTCCGCCCCGTCTGCTGCGCAAGCTCCGGCTCAACCCGCACCAGCATCGTCCCCACGCACAGGCCCAGCTTCGGATAGACCCGCCCGGGCAGGGGGCTGGCGACCACCAGCATTGCGTCAACGCCCGCCTGCCGCGCACTCGCACGCAGCTCGCCCTCCATAAGCACCGCGGCAATCAGCCCCGCGCGGCTCTGGCGCAGCGCCGCCAGCGAGGCGGCCGGAACACTCACGCTCACCATCACCTGCCCCGCGGGTAGCCGCCCCACCACCTCTACGTCCTTGCCCGGCTCACGCTCGATGCCCCGGCGCTCATCAAGGCGATCACGCACACGCGCGCGCACTGCGCCAAGCACCGCCCGCGCCTCGCGCAGCGCATCTTGCACCTGAATTTGTCCGACAATCGCCACATCGACGGCGCTTACCCCCGCAAGATCGCCGGCCACAACCCGCGCACGCTCGACCGTCAGCGCCGCCAGCGCCTCGGCCGTCGGCGGGCCCAGCGCGCCCTCTGCCCCGGGCGCAATCAGCCCCAGCATGGCACCAGCAACCTGACGCTGCGCGCTGCTCTGGCCTGCCAGCGCCACCCGCTCCGCGCGGGCCAATTCAAACCGCACGGCGTCCAGCTCGGGCCGGTCCAGTGTGGCAACCAGGGCCCGCAGCGTCGAGGCCAGGTCCGCCGGCTCACACCGGGCCCGCAGCACAAGCCCCTCTGGAGTCGCCCTCGCCGTCCAGGACCCGCTGGGCTCTTGCAGAGATGCCGCAATCAGCCCGGTCATCCCCCGCTCGCTGGGCAGCTCGCGCAGCTCAGTCCCCGCCAGCAGCACGCTGATGAGCACGTCGGGCTGGCCGACCATCGCCCGCGCGTGAACATGCACGCCGTTGCTCAGTTCAAGGCTTGTCACCCCCGCGCGACGATGCACGCTCAGGGCCACCACCGAGGCGGCATCGCCGCCCACATCAGGCGCGCCCGCTGCCCGCGGCACCAGCGCGCCCCAACTGGCCGCCAGCGTCACCGCCATCAGCCGCACCCACCGCGCCCGCACCACCAAGCTCCAAACTGCAACTGAATCACGCACACCGGTTTATAGCCGATGGTGCCCGTGTCGTTGCGATCTAGACCAGCACCCATCGCCCCCAGCCCTCCCCTGTGCCCGCGCCCGGCACCGTTCGCTACGCTCCCTCCATGCCGCACATCCATCCCTTCAGCGCCATCCAATACGGCCGACTGCTCAGCGCCCCCGCCGCACGCCAAGGCATCCCGATCGATGCCTCAGACCTCATCGCCCCGCCGTACGACGTTTTGGACGCAGCCGGCAAGGCCATCCTGCTGGCCAAGAACCCGGCCAACATCGTCGCCATCGACCTGCCCCACCTCCCCGCCAAGGCCCTCGGGCCAGACTCCGCATACGCCTCCGCCGCCCTGCGCCTCACCAGCTATCTCTCCAACGGCACCCTGGCCAAACGCTCAACATCCTGCATGTTCGTCTACCGCCAGAGCTTCGATTTCGCCGGCACGCGTCACGCCCGCACCGGCCTGGTCTGCACCCTTGACGTCCAGCCCTTCGGCAAACGCCCCGGCGGCGGCATCCTCCCGCATGAGCAAACCTTCAGCGGGCCCAAAGAAGATCGCCTGGCCCTTATGCACGCCACCGGCACCCAGCTCTCGCCCATCTTCGGCCTGCACCCAGACGCTAAACGCCACGCCGCACAACGCCTCGCACACATCGCCGCCCTCCACCCGCCAGACGTCAACGCGCGGACCGACGACGGCACCCTGCATGAGCTTTGGGCCGTCGACGACCAAACGCTTCTCGCGCAGCTCGAAGGTGACCTGGCGGGCGAAGACGTCTTTATCGCCGACGGGCACCATCGCTACACCACGGCCCAAAGCTACCTCGCACAGCTCGAAGCGGCCCAAGGTCCACTCCCCGTAGCGCACCCCGCCAAGCGCTGCATGTTCGTGCTCGTCTCTATGCACGACGCAGGGCTGGTCATCGGCCCCACCCACCGTGTGCTCGCCGGGATGCCGGGCTATTCATGGGCGGCCTTTGAGCGCGCCAGCAAGGGCTTGCTCGACCTCACGCCCGTCAAGGGCGGCCTCGGCACCATTACCGGCGTGATGAAGACCGCCGCCCGCCACCAGGGCCGCAACGTGCTGGGCCTTTACGACTTTGAGTCCGGGCACGCCTTCATCGCCTCACCCACGCACGCCGACCCGCTCAAAGACCAGTTCTCCGAGAAGCCGGAAGCTTGGCGCACGCTTGACGTAGCCCTCTGCCAGCACCTGATCGTCGAGCGGATCTGCGAGGCCAAGCTCATGGGCCTCCAAACCGGCCCTCACGCAACCGCCAGCGTCCGTTGGGCGTTCCCGCACAGTATTGAAGAGGTTCAGGCCATCGGCAAGGGCGAGCAGACCAGCGCCGGCGGCGGGGCCGACTTCGCCGCCCAGCTCGCGGTCATCGTTGATCCCACGCCGCTGCAGGCCGTGCGTGAAATCTGCGTCGCTGGCGAGCTGATGCCGCAGAAGAGCACGTTCTTCTACCCCAAGCTCGCTACCGGGCTGTTCATGCACGCGCTGAAGTAGCGCCGCGCTCGCGCTCACGCCGTCACATCGATCAGGCCCGGGACCGAGTCCCACCACGAACTCCGCTGCCCGCCCCAACCGCCTTGGCCGCTGAGCCCCGCCGACTCCCAAAGCCGCGACGCGAGCTGCTCATTGCTCAGCGGCTTGTCGATCAGCCCGCCGAACAACCCCGAGAGCCCGGCCTGCGTGACGCTGCTGAACGCCGCCTGGTCCATCACCGCG
>Ga0105047_10008429_pt1 | contig 17154 bp, 13 predicted proteins | sample MAT04_FD_78384 | JGI IMG/M metagenome (GOLD analysis project Ga0105047, IMG submission 78384) | Freshwater microbial communities from Lake Fryxell liftoff mats and glacier meltwater in Antarctica - MAT-04 (megahit assembly) | ecosystem: Environmental > Aquatic > Freshwater > Ice > Liftoff...
ATTCGAGCCCAAGCTTGAAATCAGAGAGTCGATGCGCGCGGTCGCGCCATTGCCGACGCCGAGCATCGCAATCAAGGAGGCCACGCCAATGATCACGCCCAACGCGGTGAGCATGCTGCGCAGGAGATTGGCGCGCAGTGCATCGAGTGCGGCCAGCAAGGCGTCGCTGAAGCTCATGCCGCGGCCCTTTGCTGCTGCTGATCGGAAACGATCTCGCCGTCGCGAAAGCGGATGATGCGCGCGGCGCGCGCCGCAACCGCTTCGTCGTGGGTCACCATGACCACGGTTAGGCCCTCGCTATTGAGGGTATCGAGCTGGGCCAGAATATCAAGCCCGGTCACCGAATCAAGCGCGCCGGTGGGTTCATCGGCGAGCAGCAGCTTGGGTGCGTTGACCAAAGCGCGCGCAATCGCAACCCGCTGGTTTTGCCCGCCCGAAAGCTGGCTTGGATGGTGTTTGGCGCGCTCCTCAAGCCCCACTTTGGCGAGTGCTTTGAGCGCACGTGGCGCGCGGTTCGCACGCGTCACGCCCGCATACATCAGCGGCAGCATCACGTTCTCAAGCGCACTCGCGCGCGGCAGCAGATTGAACGACTGAAAGACAAAGCCGATGGTCTGGTTGCGCACCCGCGCCAGCGCGTCGCCGTCGAGGTTGGCGACGTTTTCGCCATTGAGCCAATACTCGCCTGATGTTGGCGAATCAAGGCAGCCAAGCAGGTTTAAAAGCGTGCTCTTGCCCGAGCCCGATGGGCCCATGATCGCAACGTACTCACCCTGCGCGATGTCGAGGTCAACCGCCTTCAGCGCGTAAACCGACTGCTCACCCAAAGAGTAGGTCTTGCAAAGCCCTTTGGTCCGGATCAGGCTCATGCTCTGGGCCTCGCTGTGTTGACGCCGATCACCACGTCCTGCCCCGCCGTTAAGCCCTCCAGAACCTCGGTTTGCGAGCCGTCGCTGATCCCGATCTTGAGCAAGATGGGTTTTAGGCCCTGCGCGGTCTGTATAAAAACCCGGGCGCGGTTACCGCTCGCGCGGCCGCGCTCGGCCAGCCACTGGTCGAGCTTTTCCTGCTGCGCGGGTGCAAGCTCAGGCTTCAGCGCCATCGCGGCGTTGGCGAATACCCCCTGCATGCGCGTGCGCCGCTCTTCAGGCGTGGGATTGCTTTGCGCAATCGCCGCCATTTCGCCGCGCATCCCGCCCATGATCTGGCGCAGGCGCGCGGCCTGGCTTGGATCCAAGCCGAGCTCAGCGACCATGCGTTCACCCGGCTGTTGGCCGGCAGCCGGAGGCCCTGCTGGCGCGGCCTGCGCTGTTGCAACCACCGCCGCGCCTGCGGGCGGATTAAAGCGCAGCGCGGCGTTGGGCACGCGCAGCGCCTGCGACCGCTCATCAATGACCAGATTGAGGTTGGCGGTCATCCCGGGCAGCAGCTTGAGGTCGGGATTTTCCGCACTAATCACCACCGTATAGGTGACCACATTGAGCAGCAGGGTCGCGAGCTTGCGTATCTGCTCAACCTCGCCGGTAAAGCGCGCATTGGCGAAGGCGTCGACGCTGAAACGCACCGTCTGGCCCGAGCGGATCGCACCAATATCGGCCTCATCGATACTGGCTTCCAGCTGCATGCGTTTGAGGTCTTCCGCGATGGTGAACAGCACCGGCGCCTGCAGGCTGGCGGCAACGGTTTGGCCGCTGGAGACGTTGCGCGCGATCACGATGCCGTCCACCGGTGAGCGGATCAGGGTGCGCTCGAGATCGGCGCTCGCCGCATCCAAGCTCGCCTGGCGCTGCACGATTTGCGCCTGCGCCTGGGCGATCCCTGCTTCGGCGGAATGGGTGCGCGCGCGCGCCTGCTCGGCGCGCAAACGCGCCGCATCAAGGTCGCTCTCGGAGATCAAGCCCTTGCTGCGCACGTCGCTGGCGCGTTTCAGCGAGCGCTCGGCATCCACCGCATTGACCCGTGCTTCCTCGCGTGCGGCACGTGCACTGGCCAAATTGGCGCTGGCGATGGTCAGTTCGGCCGCGGCCTGCTGCGCGCGCGCCTTAAATACCGAGTCGTCAATCCGCGCGAGCAGATCGCCTTTTTTGACCAGCGAATTAAAATCCACCGCGATCTCGGCAATTTGCCCGGAGACCTGCGAGCCCACATCGACCGTCACCCGCGCGCTTAAACGCCCGGTCGCAGAAACCGTTTGTGCGATCTCGCCTGAATCAACTTTGGCGGTGCGGTAAGACACGCCGCGCGTGCCGCTATCAGCCGACCACCACCACACCCCGCCTGCAATAAACGCCAGAGCCACGGCGATCCACACCCACCGAATCTTGTTTTTCATCCGTGCTTTTTAGCGCCCGTGACGTCGCGCCCAAGTGCACGCGAGCATGGTCAATCAAAATCGAGTTTGGATTGCTTAAGCTCAAGCGTCCCGCGGCCGGCGGTGATCTCCTTGAACTCGCGTCTGGAAACGGAGATGTAGCGGCTGTTGCCGCCGATCTCGACTTGATCACCGGCGGTCAGCGCGCGTCCGTTTTCATCGACCCGCACCACCATGGTGGCCTTCTTGCCGCTGTGACAAATGGTCTTGATCTCGACGATGTCATCGGCCCATGCCAGCAGGTATTGCGACCCTTCAAACAGCTCCCCGCGAAAGTCGGTGCGTAGGCCATACGCCAGCACCGGGATGCGCAGCTGATCAACGATTTCGCTCAGCTGATAAACCTGTGCCTTGCTTAAAAATTGCGCCTCATCAACCAGCACGCAGTGCGCGGGCCCGAGACTCGCGATGTCAGCGTCGGCCATGCGCAGAAGGTCGTCGTCGCGGCCAAAGCTGAGCGCGGGTGATTTCAGTCCAATGCGCGAGGCGATGAAGCCTTCCTGATAACGGTTGTCGATCTGCGGGGTGAACAGGATCGGGCGCATGTTGCGCTCGCGATAGTTGTAGCTCGATTGCAGCAAGGTGGTGGTCTTGCCGGCGTTCATCGCGGAGTAATAGAAATAGAGTTTGGCCATGGCGCGGAGGTTACACGGGGAGACTTCGCGCATATCATGGCTGTATTCCAAGTCCCTGCACGAGTATCCGTTGAGCGACAACGCCATTCTGCCGCAGCTCGAGATCCGCCTGTTTAGCTCATCGAATGAGTCGCTGGCGGCGCTGTTGGCGCGCGCCGATGAGTTGGCTTTAAGCGAGCCCAGGCAAGCCGCCGCGGTCGCGCGTTCGGCGCTTCGCCAGGCCCACGGGTCGAGCAGGGATGTGCTGGCGATTCGCGCGCGTGCGCTGACCCTGCTCGCCAACTGCGAGTACCAGGAGAGGCGCTATGCGCAGGTCGTCGATGTGGTCGAACAGGCCCTGCCGATCGTGCGCTTCCTCAATAACCAGGTTTTGCTTGCATCGCTCAAGATTGCGCTGGGCCAAGCGCAGCGCTGCGTAGGCGCCTACCCGGAGGCGCTGGAGCATTTCATGCACGCGCTTGAGCTCTCGCGCAAGGAGAACCTGCCCGACATCGAAGCGCGCGCCCACAACGCCGCAGGAATGGTCTACGGCGAACTCGATGAGCCCGAGCAAGCGCTTGAGTATTTTCGCCAAGCGCTCAACGACTATCGCACCCTCGGTGATCAGCGCGGCGAAAGCCATGCGCTCTGCGATATCAGCGTGTGTTTGCAGCGCCTCCCGCTTCTTGATGCTGAGCAGCGCCGCGAGGCACTGGCTTCGGCCCAACAGGCGGTGGCTTTGTATCGCGGGCTCGGGTTAGGTCGGGATGAAGCCAGTCTGGCTGCGACTTTGGGCGGCGCCTGGCGCTTGCAGGGCAATCTGAAAGAATCCCTGCGCGTCATCGACCAGGCGATCAGCATGGCCGAGTTGCGCCAGCAATCGCAGTTTCTTGCGGATGCCCATCTGGAGCGGGCGCAAACCTTGATCGCGCTCGGTTTGAATGAGCCGGCCGTGCACTCGCTGGATGCCGCGCGCGACGCGGCCGAACGGGTGGATGCAAAGCCCTATCTCGCGCGCATCCACGCGCTGCTTGCCGATTGCGCTGAGCGGGCCAACGAGCCCGCGCGCGCGCTTGCCCACTTTAAGCGCAGCCACGCGGTGCGCGAGGCGATCGTCTCGCAGCTGAAAGGCGTGCACATGGCGTTTGTGCAGTCGCGCTTTGAGATTCTAACCGCCAAGCGCGACGCTGAGCGCTCGCAATTGAAGTCCTTCGAACTAGAGCGCGAAGTGGCCGCGCGCACCGCGGAGCTCAAGGCCGAAGCCGAACGCCGCGAGTTGGCCCAGCGCGAGCTGCGCGAAGCGGTCTACATCGATCGCTTGACCGGCTTTTGCTCGCGCCTGGCCTTGATCGAATTGATCGAGCAGCGCTTGAAGATTCAGCGCGACAACGTGGCTGCCCATTTCGCGGTTTTGTTTCTCGACGTGGATCGGTTCCGCCGCTTCAACGCAGCGCTTGGCTATGCGCGCGCCGATCGGGTGATCAAGCTGCTTGCTGATCGGCTCGGCGGCGCCTTGAGTGGGGATGACGAGCTGGCGCGGGTCCAGGCCGATGCGTTTGTGGTTCTTCTGATCGACTACGGCAGCACGTCCGCGCTGCGCAGCCGCGTGCAGAGCCTGCTCGATCAATTCAACGAGCCGCTGGTGCTGGATGGGACCGAGCTTTATCTGAGCGCTTCGGCTGGATTGGTGGTGGGCACGCCAAGCTATGTGCGTGCCGAGCACATTCTGCTTGACGCCGATACCGCGATGAAGCGGGCCAAGGTTTCCGGGCGCAAACTCGAAGTATTCGAAGCGCAAATGCGCCACCAAGCCAGCCAGCAGGTCACCTTGGAACGCGATATGCGCCAGGCGGTCCAGCAGCGCGAATTGAAGGCTTTCTACCAGCCCATTGTTGATCTGCGTAGCGGTCGGCTGACTGGTTTTGAAGCCCTGGTGCGCTGGCCGCATCGCACCCGCGGACTGTTGACGCCGGCGCTGTTTTTACCGGTTGCCGAGCAGATGGGCCTGATGCCGGACCTCGATCAGCTGGTGATGGGGATGGCGCTCGAACAGCTCAAGCGCTGGCGCACGCGGTATCCGGCTGCGGCCGCGCTGACGATGAATGTGAACCTAACCGCGCGCCACCTCCAAAGCGACGTGCATCTGGACGCGATTTTGCGCTTGCTTGAAGATTTCGACCTGCCGCGCACCGCGCTCAAGCTTGAGATCACCGAGACCAGTTTGGTTGATCTAGATCAAGCCCAGCTCGCGCGCTTGAGCGAGCTGCGCGACCAGGGCTTGCGCTGGGTTATCGACGACTTTGGAACCGGTTACAGCTCGCTTAGCTATTTGCAGCGCTTGCCGCTTAGCACGCTTAAAATTGACCGCAGCTTTGTGCGTGGCCTGCTCGATCACTCCAAAGACGCGCAGATCATCGACATGATGGTGCGCCTTGCCGAGGCACTGGGCCTGCGCGTGGTTGCTGAAGGCGTGGAAGAAGAAGCGCAGGCGCAGCGCCTCAAAGAATTGGGCTGCCACGACGCCCAGGGCTATCTTTTCGCCGCGCCGCTTGAGGCCGAACAAGCCGAGAGCTGGGTGGCCGGCCTGTAGGTTTTACGCCGCAGGCGTTGAGAGGCGCCGGCTTGGCCCTGCGCCGACAGCGCAAGCCCGGCGTTTTTTTCCATCGGCTCAGAACGGCAGGATCAAATCAGCGCGCGTTTGCAGGATTTGGCGCCTGAATTCGCCCTTGATGCGTTCCAGCGCGCGCTCGTTGTCGGCATCAAAACGCAGCACCAGCACTGGGGTGGTGTTGGATGCGCGGACCAAGCCCCAGCCGTCTTCCCAGTCGGCGCGAATGCCGTCGATGGTGGTGATGCGGGCGCCGTCAAAGCGCGCGCTCACGCGGAACTGGTCGATAAACTGGTAGTGCTCGCCTTCCTCCATCGGAATTTTAAGCTCTGGCGTGGATACCGAATTGGGCAGTTCAGCAAACACTTCAATCGGCGAGCGGCCCTGCGAGGCCAGAATTTCCATCAGTCGGGCGGCGGCGTAAATGCCGTCGTCAAAGCCGTACCAGCGCTCGCGAAAGAAGAAATGCCCGCTCATCTCGCCGGCCAGTTCGGCCATGGTGTCGCGCATCTTGGCTTTGATCAGCGAATGACCGGTTTTCCACATGATCGGTGAGCCGCCGGAACCCAAGATCACGCTGGAAAGGTGGCCGGTGCACTTCACGTCGAAAATAATCGCAGCACCCGGATTGCGCGAGAGCACGTCCTGCGCAAACAGCATCAACACCCGATCAGGGTAGATCATTTGCCCATCGGCCAAGACCACGCCAAGGCGGTCGCCGTCGCCGTCAAAGGCCAGGCCCAAGTCCGCGCCAGTCGCCTTGACGGTCGCAATCAGGTCCACCAAATTCTGCGGATCGGACGGGTCTGGATGGTGGTTCGGGAAGTTGCCGTCGACTTCGTCGTAGAGCGCCTGGACCTGGCAGCCAATCGCTTCTAAGACGCGCGGCCCGACCACGCCGGCCACGCCGTTGCCGCAGTCGACAACGACCTTAAGCGGTTCTTCGATCTGCACGTCTTGGGCAATGCGCTCGACGTAATCATCCAGAATGCCGGGCTGTTCGCGCACGCTGCCGGCGCCCGTTTTGAAGCGATTGTCGCGGATGCGCGCCCACAGCTTCTGGATGGCTTCATCCGCTAAAGTTTCTCCACCCAGCACAATTTTGAAGCCGTTGTAGTCGGGCGGATTGTGGCTGCCGGTGACCGAGATCCCCGATCCGGTGTTGAGGTGGTAGCACGCAAAATAGACCACCGGCGTTGGCACCATGCCGATGTCGATCACGCTCAATCCAGTTGATTTCAAGCCTTCCATCAACGCCTGCTGCAGCGAGGGACCCGACAGCCTGCCGTCGCGGCCCACCACGATCTGCTGCACGCCGCGTTCAATCGCCTCGGAGCCCACTGCTTGTCCAATCAGGCGCGCGACCCGGGTATCTAGGGTTTTGTCGAGCACGCCGCGAATGTCGTAGGCGCGAAAAATGGAGCGATCAATCTCGTTGACTTGCGCGGCGGCAGCGGGCTGCCGCGGCGGAACGGTTTCGATGATTGCCTCTGGGTCCGCGAGGCCCAGCACTTCTGCCTCAGCCACCGCGCTTCTGGCGCTGCCCGCAGTCGCGTCTTGCGCAGCGGCCGGGCTGCGACTGGCTCGAAGCTGCTTGAGCTTCGACCAAAATAATCCAGCGAGGAATCCAAGCGCGCCCAAAAGCGTGAGCAGCAGGGGGCTAAGCCAGCCTTCGGCTTCGCCAAATTTGTTAACACCGCCCGATGCGCCAATGCTGAAGCGCGTGCCCTCGATAAGAAAGACGTTTTCCTGCGCGGCGTTCAGCAATGAAACATTGCCCGCCTGCCCAAGCGTCAATGCCGCCTGCTTGAGCTCAAGGTAGCCGGAACCGAGACTGATCGCGCTGGCCAAATCCGAGATTTCGGTCGCCGGAAAGCTCGCCAGAATAAAACCCACTGCGCCTTTTTTTCCAGGGATCGGCTCAACCAAATTAAGCAGCGGCGTTTCCCCGGACGAGTCGATCTGCGCGGGTGGCGAACTGTCTTCGGTCGAGGCGATGAACAGCTGGTCGAGTGCCGCATAGGAAAAGCCAGGATTCGGGCTCGCCATCAGGGTTTGGATATCTGGGCCGATCAGATGCAGTGAGGCCAGGCTGGGCAGCTTGGTCTTGACCGCATCAGACAGGCTCACCGAATCGGTCGTGGTGCGCGAATCGGCCAGCGTAGCGGCGGTTTTCGGGTCCGCAGCCAGCTCCTTCAATGGGGCAGCCAATGCGCTGAGTTTTTCCTTGACCGCACGATCAAGCACCTTCGCCATGCGATCGACTCGCGATTCCGAATAGCCCCGCGTCACCTTGGCGCTGATTTGCCAGGCCCCGATCAGCAGCGCAAGCATCCCGAACACCAGCAGGCCGAGGCGCGCCAAGCGGTCAATTGAAACGGTTGCGCCGGTATCGCGCTCCAGTTTTGCGGCCAGTGCGGTCTTTTTCTTGCTTGCCATTCAGCCTGATCCTGTGTGTCCGAAGCCGCCCTGTGCGCGCTCACTTGGCGCGAAATCAGAAACCAGCTCCCAAGTTGGTTGCACCACCGGCACGATCACCAGCTGTGCAATGCGTTCACCCATGCAGATGGTAAAGGGCTTGTGGCTGCGGTTCCAGCAACTTACCAGCAAAGGCCCTTGATAATCTGAATCAATCAGCCCCACCCCGTTGCCCAAAACGATGCCGTGTTTGTGGCCCATGCCGGAGCGGGGAATGATGATTGCGGCAAAGCCTGGGTCTGCAATATGAATCACCATTCCGGTGGGAATCAGCTCGGTTTGGCCGGCCTCCAAGACCAGGTCCTGATCGAGCAGCGCACGCAGATCCACCCCGGCCGAGCCCGCCGTGGCCGGTGCCGGCAGTGGCCAGATGCTGCCCAAACGGGGATCAAGAATTTTCAGACGAATCATCATCGGTCCAAACGCTGCGCCAGTTCGCTGATCAAGGCCAGCGCCAGCGCGAGTTTAGGCTGCGCGGGGAATTCAAGGGTGCGCTCTTTGTCGATCAAGGTGAGTGCGTTGGCGCCGGCATCGATTCCGAGCCCGGGTCGACCAATCCAGTTGGCGGCGATGGCGTCCACGCCCTTGCGCTCAAGCTTGCCGCGCGCGTTGCTTTCAAGCGACTGCGATTCGGCGGCAAATCCGACCAGATAACCACGCCCCGGCACCCGCGCGAGCTCCGCCAGAATATCGGGATTGGGGTTCAGTTCGAGGTGCAGCTTGCCTTCCCCGCGTTTGATTTTGTGAGGCTTGGGCTCAACCGAATAGTCGGCAACCGCGGCCACTGCAATGATCAGGTCTTGACCGGGCAGGGCGTCAAGCATGGCGCGCCGCATCTGCTCGGCCGAGCGCACGTCGGTGCGCTTGACGCCCTGCGGCGTGGCCAAATCAACCGGGCCCGCAATCAAGGTTACTTCAGCACCCATTTGCGCCGCCGCGCGCGCCAGCGCAAAACCCATTTGGCCGGACGATCGATTGCCAATGTAGCGGACCGGATCAATATCTTCGAAGGTGGGCCCCGCGTTCAGAAGTACGCGCTTGCCGCGCAGGCGCTGCGGCGTCAGCAGGCGCTCGAAATGCTCAATCAGCTCAGCCGGCTCAAGCATGCGCCCTGCGCCCACATCGCCACAGGCCTGCGCGCCGCTGGCGGGCCCCAGCACGGCAACGCCGCGGGCCTTGAGCGTGGCCAGATTCGCCTGCGTCGCGGCATGTGCGTACATCTGTTGATTCATTGATGGCGCCAGCGCCAACGGTGCCGCGCAGGCCAGCGCCACCGTGCCGAGTAAGTCGTCCGCCATGCCGTGCGCCAAGCGCGCGATGAGGTCGGCCGACGCAGGCGCGATGACGAAAATCTCCGCGAAGCGCGCCAGCTCGATGTGGCCCATCGCGGCCTCAGCGGCCGGATCAAGCAGACTCAAGCCCACCGGGTTTCCGCTCAACGCCTGAAAAGTCAGCGGTGACACAAACTCGCAGGCCGCGCGGGTCATCAGCACGCGCACGTCGGCACCAGCGTCTTTGAGTCGGCGCGTTAACTCACAGGCTTTGTACGCCGCGATGCCCCCACTCACGCCAAGCAGCACGCGTTTGCGCTCTAGAATGCTCACGGAATGGCAAATGTCCTACAGGAAATCGAGACCTAAGCTTACAAACATTTGCGCCAATTGCCGACAGACTTGCGCAGCGCCAGCTGGCATCGTCTACGCATGACACATTTCAGCATCAAGCAATGGCCGCAAAGCGAGCGCCCCAGAGAGCGACTGCTTGCGCAAGGCGCGCAGCGTTTAAGTGACGCGGAGCTGCTCGCGATTATCTTGGGCAGTGGCCAGCGGGGCTGCAGCGCGGTCGACCAGGCGCGCCGCGCGTTGGCGGCTTTTGGTGGCCTTAAATCCCTGATGCACGCCAATCTGGCGGCCCACAAAAGCCACAAAAGCGGATTTGGCCCGGCCCGCTTTGCGGCGCTTCAAGCGGCCCAGGAACTGGCGCGGCGCCTGCTCGGCAGCGCAATTGAACGCGGCACCGAGCTCAACACGCCGCAGGCGCTTGGCGATTTCTTCAAGCTCTCGCTGGCGCAGTCGCCGACCGAGGTCTTTGCGGTGCTCGCGCTCGATCTCAAGCTGCGCAAAATTGCCTACGCCGAACTGTTTCAAGGGACCATCGACCGCGCCCCGGTCTACACCGGTGAGGTCGTGCGTTTTGCGCTCAAGCACCACGCCTACGCAATCGTGCTCGCCCACAACCACCCCTCTGGCGTCGCCGAACCCTCTGCGTGCGATGTCAAGATGACCCTGCGCCTGCGTGATGCGCTGGCCTTGGTCGACGTCCGTCTGATAGACCACTTTATTGTGGGTGATTCTGTGCCGACCTCTCTGGTCCAGCGTGGTTTGCTGTAGGGGAGATCCCCGTCTTGCGAGAATCGAGTAGGCTTCGAAGGAATCGCTCTCTTTGCGGGCGCTGCGGCGACCTGCTGTGCGCCAATCCGACTTCCGCAAGTGCAGGTTAACAATGACAGATCCAAGCAGTATTGAAATCCAGCGACGCTACTATGCTGAAACCGCAAATCAGTATGACTCAATGCATCTTGAGCAGAACGATGAGCACTTCTTCGCGCTGTCTTTCTTGGTCGGGGTGATTGACTACCTGGGTATTCGCTCCATTCTCGATATCGGTTCGGGGACAGGCCGTGCGCTTCAATACATCAAGAAATTGCGCCCAGATCTTCGCGTCATTGGGGTTGAGCCGGTGCTTGAGCTTCGCGAAATGGGCTATGCAAAAGGCCTTAGCCAAGCCGACTTGGTGGACGGCGACGCGACCCGTCTTGGCTTTGCTGATGGCGACTTTGACCTAGTCTGCGAGTTTGGCGTGCTGCACCACATCAAAGAACCCAGCTTGGCTGTTGCAGAAATGCTGCGGGTTGCGAGAAAAGCCATATTTGTTTCGGATTCAAACAACTTCGGTCAAGGCTCGAGAGTGGCTCGTTCGGTCAAGCAGCTGATTAATCTGGTCGGCCTGTGGAAGTTGGCGGACCTTATCAAGACCAAGGGCAAGGGATATTCGATATCCGAAGGGGATGGTTTGGCCTATTCCTATTCTGTGTTCAATAACTACAGTCAAATACGCGACCGCTGCAAAACTGTGCACCTGCTAAATACGAGAGATGGATTCATCAACCCTTATCAGACAGCAAGCCACGTGGCACTGCTTGGCATCAAGAAATAGAGCCGTCTGACGCGTCTGGTTGCCCCTTTTTGTTACGTTGTAACGTATTAACGCGCTATCAATTTTCATGTAGTCTTCGCGGCGCCGCAACGTCCGCGACGCAGTCGCCGGATCAGGCGGAGTACTTCCTCCTGTCTCTCTCAAATCGGAGCTTACGCATGAAATTTAATCGTCTTGTCGCTGCACTCGGTATTGCTTTGGCTGGCTTCGCCGGCGTCTCCTCCGCAGCCGAACGGCTGTTTTCGCAGGCATCCAATCGCTCACAGATCGCCAACCCCGGTGAGCTGCTGCGTCAAGTGGCGAGCGACCCCGCGAATGCGCGGATCGACATCGTTGCGGCGAACCCCAAACAGGTGAGCGCCGACACCCAAGAGATCAACTTGAGCCTGCCTGGTGGGATTGAGATCAGCGCCAAGCAAACCGCTTTCGAACGGATGGAAAGCGGCAACGAAGTGTGGAGCGGTCAACTCGAAATGGGCTATGCAAAAAAGGGCAGCGATACGAATCTCGTGCCGCTCGATGCCGCGCTCAACAACATCATCATTGTTCGCTCCGGTGACACCCTGCTGGCCAACATTCGCCTCGAAGGCGAGCTTTACCGCTTGATCCCGATCGACGACGGGGCGCATGTGCTGGTTGAAGTGGATCAACAAAAATTTCTCGTCGATGAGAGCGAAAAGGGCTATGCGGAGATGATGCGCAACGCGGGTGAGGTGGATCTGTCGGACAAAGCCAGCCGCCCCGGGGCCAAGGCCATTTCGACCATTCGCGTGATGGTTGCGTTTGGCGCATCCGCGGCCGCAGCCGTCGGCAACGAACAGCAGGCCATTGATCTGTCTTTTGCTGAATCGAACCAGGCGCTGGCTGCGACCAACACCGACATCAGATTCCAGCAGGCGGGCGCCATCCGGTTCTACACGCAAAGTGAATCGACCAACTATTCAACGATGCTGAGCCGGCTGACCAATTTGTCGGACGGCTTTTATGACGCCATTGGCGGCCAACGCAACACCAACACCGCCGACATCGTCGCCTACGTCGCACCCGCGAGCCCGGGCCTGTGTGGTCAGGCCGCCGGAATTGCCACCTCCAACGCCCAGGCCTATTTTGTTATGAACCCGTCTTGTCTTTCGGGCAACTTCACGTTCGTGCACGAGGCCGGTCACGTGGTCGGTGCCCGCCACGACAACGATCCAACCACAACGCCGTTTGCCTACGGCCACGGTTTTGTCGCCGCCAGCATCAATCGCCGCACGGTGATGGCCGTCAACAACGGTCCCTGCCCCAGCTGCACGCGCCTCGGTGCGTTCTCATCGCCTAACTACACAGTCAGTGGTGTGGCAATCGGCACGGCCAGCTTCCGCGACAACAACCGCGTTTGGCGCACCCGCGGCCCAACGGTCGCAGCGTTCCGCTAGATGAAGTTTTAAAGCGCGGGTTCCCTTGGGGGATCCGCGCTTTTTCTTGAAGACGCCGCCAAAAGCGCTTGCGAAACGGCGGCGCACCGATCGACACACGCTTTTAGCTTGCCCCTTTTTAGGCGTACCCTGTCGAGGTGCACCAACCTGGCAGATAGCGCACTTTTTTGGCGCGCTGGCAGCGGCGAGATCCCCGAAAGAGCAGCGTCGGTTGACCCAAATCAACCTGCTGCGCTCAGATTCGGTGTCCAATGGCGCGCAACCCAACCACAAAGCCGCGAGGTGCACCGTGTACAAAACTATTTTGGTCCCGTGGGTCAATCAGGACACCGATCGCGGCGCACTGCCGACGGCGATGGCGCTGGCCGACGCGTTCAGCGCGCATCTGGTCGCCCTAGTTACCGTCGACGTGCCGCCGCCGATGCCAAACGAGTGGGGCGTGATCACCAACGACTACTTCTTGAAGGCGCTCGATGAATCACGCGAGCGCGCAAAAGCCGTGGCCACGCGCCTTGGCCACTCCAGCATGCACCTAACGCACCCCATCGAAGTACGCATGATCGAATCGGTTTCGCTGTACCCCGCGCGCACCGCTTGCTTGAACGCGCGCTACGCGGATCTGACGATTATCCCCAGTGCGCCCCTAGAAGGCGCCGAGAGCGCGCTGTCGCATTCTTACTTTCAGGAATTGATCAACGGATCGGGTGGCCCGGTCATGGTGGTTCCGCCGGGTGCGCACAAAGCCCCAATGGCGCGGGTGGCGATCGCCTGGCAGCCCACTCGCGAGGCCGCACGCGCCGTTCACGACGCGCTGCCTTTGCTGAAAATGGCAAAGGAGGTTGATGTGGTCATGGTTGACCCGAGCGTCGGCGAGGGCAATCACGGCGAACAGCCAGGCGCCGACATCGCCGCCTATTTGGCCCGCCACGGTTTGGCCGTGCAGGTGATTTCGATTGCGCGACAGGGGCGCACGGTCACCTTCGCCTTGCTTGACCACGTGCGCGAACACGGCGTCGAGCTGATCGTGGCCGGCGGCTACGGCCATTCGCGGCTGCGCGAGCTGATCCTCGGCGGGGTCACCCGCGATCTGCTCACCTACACCACGGTGCCGGTGCTGTTTTCGCACTAGGTTTGCGAATGATCACTCAGACGCGCCCAAACCCAGCGCGCGCTCCAGCCGCCAGCGGTCGATTCTGATTGCGTCCGCGGCGCTGAACGGGCATGCGATGCCAAGCCGTGCCGCCATTTCGAGGATTTGCGCCGCGCCGCGTGGACGCAGCAGTTCCGGATGCTGCGCGGCATGGCTCAAGACGCAGCGTTCGGCGGCGAATTTAAGTTCAGTGGGCCCACTTGGCGCATGTTTGGGGTCGCGGGTCTCGCGCAGGCGCAAGAGCATGTCGCTGATTTCGCGCTCAAGCAGCTTGGGCTCGCGCGGGCGCGTCAACACCCAAGCGCGCAGTTCCTCGAAGGCCGTCGCCAATGCCGCGCTGCCGGCAACCGCTCGCGCGTGGACCAGCGCCTGGTGCTCCCAGGTCCAGGCGGACTCGCGCTGGTAGCGGGCAAAAGCGCTGATCGTTGACACCAGCTGGCCCGCGCTGCCGTTCGGTTTAAGGCGGGTGTCGACTTCAAACAAGCGTCCGGCGCCGGTCTGCGTGGTGAGGATGTGGAGCAGGCGCTGCGCAATGCGCCGAAATGCGCTGGAAGGCTCTGCGTCGTCGCTGAGCAAAAACAACACGTCCAGGTCCGAACTCGGCGCGAGCTCGCCTGCGCCCAGTGAGCCGTAGCCGATCACCGCAATGGCCCCGTGCAGTATCGCCGCATTCAGGCCCATGCTCTGGGCAACATTCGCAACCGCCAGATCAAGCGCGCGTGCCAGCAGCAGTTCAGCCAGTTCGCTGAAGCGCGCCAGCGCGCTGGTGGCGTCAATGCGCGCGTCCAGATAGCTCAAGCCGATCCGAAAAAGCTGCGCGGACTTCGCTTGTCGAAGCGTATCCATATCGGCTTCAAGATCGCCGCTCAAGCGCGAAGCAAGGCGTGCGGCGATGTCCGCGTTGCTTTCAAGCTCAAACAAGCGCGGGTCGATCAGCTCATCAAGCAGCACCGGCCGCTCTACCAGCGCATCGACCAACCACGCGCTGCGCGCGGCCAGGCTCAAGATCCGCTCCTGTACCAGCGGCTGCTCGGTGATCAGGGCCAAATAGGTGCCGCGCTTGAGCAAGGCCGCAATTAGTTTGAACACCCGTTCGGCCACTTCTTCGGTGAGGTCGCTCGCAACTGCGCGCCGCGCCAGTTGCGGCAGCAGCGCATCAAGATAGCCCTGCACGCGCGCCGACAGGCGCTCGCTTTCCGCCAGCGTGCGCAGGCGCTGGATCATCTCCAGCATCCAGCTTTCCAAAGCAGGTGCGCTCTCCTTGACAGGCTCACTGATCTTCAGCACCCGCTCAAACGCCGCACGCACCGCGGCCTTGGTTTGCACAAGGGCTTTTTCAAGTGCAGCCGCGTCGGGATAACCCAAGCTTTGCGCCACCCGCAGGCGCGCGCTTAGGTCTTCAGGCAGGGCATGGCACTGCTGATCGCGAACCATCTGCACGCGGTTTTCGACGCGTCGCAGCAGCGCGTAGTGCGCCTTGAGCTCGGCAAATTCTCCCGCTCGGTCCGGGCGCAGCGCGATTTGCGCGCTGATCGCCGCAGCGAGCGAGGGCGTGCGCAGGGCGGGCTCGCGGCCACCGCGAATCAGCTGCTCTAGCTGCACGATGAACTCGATCTCGCGGATGCCACCTTGGCCCAGCTTAAGGTCGTCATCGCGTCCTACGCGCGCCACCTTGCGCTCGATTTCGAGCTTCATCGCGCGCAGGCCCGACAGCGCGGTGAAATCCAGATAGCGCCGGTACACAAAAGGCTTCAGCAGCTGAATCGCACGGCCGCCCAGAGCCATATCGCCGGCGCAAACCCGCGCCTTGATCCAGGCGTAGCGCTCCCAGTCGCGGCCTTCGTTTTGATAGTAGTTTTCAAGCGCATTCAGGCTCAAAGCGAGGCGCCCGGACTCGCCAAAAGGACGCAGGCGCATATCGACCCGGTAAACCAGTTCGCTTGGATCGTTCAGCACGGCAATCAAGCGTTGGCCCAGGCGCAGGAAAAACGCCTCGTTGTCGAGCCCGCGCGCGCCATCGCTTTGGCCATGTTCGCCAAACACAAAAATCAGATCCACATCGGACGAAAAATTAAGCTCAAGTCCGCCCAATTTTCCGAGCGCCATCACCGCCATACCGTGCGCTTGGCCGTCGCTGCTGCGCGGAATCCCATGCAGCGCAATCAGCTCAGCATAGGTCGCGTCGTAAGCCTGAGTGATCAGTGTGTCGGCCAGCACGGAGAGCGCCCGCAGCGTGGCCTCAATCGGCGCGAGTTCCAGAATTTCAACGCAAGCGATCTGATAGGCGAGCTGCCGTCGGCGCCGGTGCAGCCTGCTCTTGAGCGACACGATTACGCAGGCTTCGATCTGCGCGAGCGCTGCCATCGACGCCAACCAAACATCAATCTGCGCGGGTTCAAGCGCGAGAAATGCGACCCAGCCTTCGGGGTCGCGGGCGAGCTCGTCGGCCAGTGCGGGCGAGGCGTCGCAGCAGCGCTGCAGCGCAAGCGAGTCCACGGCCTTCAATCCACCAGCTGATCGACGAGATCTGCGAGCAAGACCAAATCCTGCGCATCAAGCGTACTGCCGTCATCGCCGCGAAAATGCCGGCGCCACGCACGCACAGCCGCCTCGCGATCGCGCAGGTCATAGCCAATCAGGCGAAGCGCAAGCCAGGGGTCGACCGCATCGGGCTGCACGCAGTCAGCGCCGACACACGCCGCGCGCGGCCACAGCCCAAAACCCGCCTGCGCCAAGCGCGCCCAGGGAAAATAGCGGCTGGGGTCGGCCTTGCGCGTTGGCGCAACATCGCCGTGCGCAATGACTTGGCGCGGATCCATCTTGCGGCGCACGCAGATATCGCCCAGCAGCCGCAGCAGCGAAGCGATCTGCGCCTCGGCAAACGGCGACGCGCCATCGTTGACCAGCTCAATCCCAATCGACCGCGAGTTGAGATCATCCAGACCATTAAATCGCCCCAAGCCCGCATGCCAAGCGCGCTGATTCTCAGCAACCAACTGCACAATCCGCCCGTCCGCCGCAATCAAATAGTGCGCACTAACCCGACCCTGCGCATTGGCCGTTTTAAGCATGCGCAGCGCCTGCTCAAAAGTGGCTGTGTGCGTGTGATGCAGGATGATCAGCTGCGCCTGGCGCTGATTAAAGTTGCCCGAAGCCTCCCACCGCGCCAACCCACTGCGCTCCCCTACGGACACACACGCCGAAGCCAACCCACAAAACAAAACCAGCAAACAGCACTTCAGAGCTCTCATAGCCCAAGACTATGAATGCACCCCGATAAGCTGGCAAGCGCCATCCCC
>Ga0105047_10008430_pt1 | contig 17152 bp, 16 predicted proteins | sample MAT04_FD_78384 | JGI IMG/M metagenome (GOLD analysis project Ga0105047, IMG submission 78384) | Freshwater microbial communities from Lake Fryxell liftoff mats and glacier meltwater in Antarctica - MAT-04 (megahit assembly) | ecosystem: Environmental > Aquatic > Freshwater > Ice > Liftoff...
CCCCGCTACGCGCCGCTTGCTGCGCTTCCCGGGGGATATCGAAATGACCAGGGCGGGTACGAGCCGGCAGCCTGCGTCGACCCGGCGCTGCCCGCGGCCTTCGAGTTGGTTGCCGAACTGGTCAGCAACGTGGCCGAAGCGTTCGACTCCCCGCTCATCCATGTCGGTCTCGATGAACCCATCGACCTCAACCCGTCGGTGTGGGACGCGATCTTCGACGTGCCCGGCGCGGCGGTTCCCTGGCAGCACGTCGACAACGGTGCGTTCTGCGTGCCGCTGCCCGAACCGAGGCGCACCCAATACCTGCACTGGGTGCAGCGGCTTCGGGCGCTTCCCGCGCTCGATGGGCGCCAGATGCTGATGTGGGCCGACGTCATGGCGCCCCACCCCGAGCTGCTTGCCGAGGTGCCGACCGGAGTCACCATGGTCGAGTGGGGCTATGAGTCAACTCACCCATTCGATGCTCGCTGCGCTCGGCTCGCGGCATCGGGCCACCCGCTGTGGGTGGCGCCGGGCACGTCGAGTTGGTCGTCGATGAGTGGACGCATCGTCAACATGACCGGCAACGTGCGCGCGGCGGTGGACGCTGCACAGCGATATCACGCTGAAGGTCTGCTGATCTGCGACTGGGGCAACCTCGGCCACTTCCAGTACCTACCCATCAGCTGGCCCGGCTTCGTCACGGCCGCGGCACTGTCGTGGAATCCGTCCAGCTCTCCGGACGTCGCCGTCGCTCTGTCCCGCTTCGTGGCGCACGATCAGGCGCTCGCAGAGGCGACATGGCGGCTCGGCCATGCCAACGACCTCATCACGCCGTCCGCACCCGAAGCGGGCACGCTCGCCGCGTTGCTGACCGACGAGTCCGCCGCGGCCCTGCTGGCGGCCGGCGGCATGACGCCGGCGATGCTCACAGCCGCAGACGGAGAATTGTCGGAGTGCATCCAGCGAGCGCTCGGCTCGACAATCACTGATCTCGACGGGCGCCTCTGGGCAGATGAGATCGCCTCGGCTGCGGCGTGGCTGCGGCTTGGTGTTTCCCGTGCTCGTTCGCAATTGGGATGGCCGGGAGCGCTCGACGAGTCGCTGTGGGCCAACGAAGTAGAACGGCTACTCGCGGAGCACCGCCGGCTCTGGCTGGCACGCAACAGGGACAGCGGCATCGACCAGTCGGTTGCGATGCTGCGCCACGTCACCGGCACATCGACATCAATCGCACAGCACGAGGAGACCTTGCATGGCATCGATCACGCTTGACCACGTCAGTAAGACCTACCCCAACGGTGTCGTGGCTGTCGACGCAGTCGACATGCACATCGAGGACGGCGAGTTCATGGTGCTCGTCGGCCCGAGTGGATGTGGGAAGTCGACGTTGCTGCGCATGATCGCCGGGCTGGAGGAAGTGACCGACGGAGGAGTGTTCATTGCGGGTCGCGACGTCACGTACGAGGCGCCGCGCTCGCGTGACATCGCGATGGTCTTCCAGAACTACGCGCTGTACCCGCACATGTCGGTGCGCAAGAACCTTGGCCTTGGTCTGAAGCTGCGTCACACGAAGAAGAGCGAGATCGACGATCGCGTGAACGCCGTGGCCCGAACCCTGGGGCTGCAGAAGATGCTGGATCGCAAGCCCGGTCAGCTCTCGGGAGGCCAGCGCCAGCGCGTGGCGATGGGTCGCGCCCTTGTCCGTGAACCTGTCGCGTTCCTGATGGACGAGCCGCTGTCCAACCTGGACGCCAAGCTGCGTGTTGCGATGCGCGAGGAACTCGCCCGCATCCACCAACAGTTCGGCACGACCACTGTGTACGTCACCCACGATCAGGTCGAGGCGATGACGCTGGGCACCCGCGTGGCAGTGATGCGCGACGGGGTGGTGCAGCAGTGCGCATCGGCCGACGACCTGTTCCACCGACCGGTCAACCTGTTCTGTGCATCGTTCATCGGTGCTCCGGGGATCAATCTTGTCGATGCCGTTGTCGAACGCGGTGTCGCTTCGTTCGCTGGCTTACAGGTCCCGTTGAGTGGTGCCGCCGCCGATGTCGATGGACCGGTGGTGATCGGTGTGCGGCCCACGGATCTGCGGCCGGCGCGCCCAGGAGATGAGGGTGGCCAGCGCATCGAGGCACACTTCGATCTCGTGGAGAATCTCGGCTCGCAGCGCAACGCCGTCTGCTGCCTGGACGCGCCGCGCGTCGCCGCGCGGTGTGCGTCGGATGTGTCCGAAAACGACCAGGTGTTGGTCGGCGGCACTGATCGTGCGCGTTGGACCGTCGTGCTCGACGACCACGTCGACGTGCGCGTCGGCGACCGGCTGGACCTCGTGTTCGATCCGAGCCGGGTCCTGGTGTTCGATGCGGAAAGCGGTCAGCGCATCGAAGGTTGAAGTAGTCCCGTGCGTCGGGCGGACCGGCCGACGCGGTCAGTTGGCAGGCGGCCGAGGAAGCGCCAAGCCGACATGCAACGCAGAGACCGGTAGCACCTTCAACCGCTCCCCATGGCTTGCGCCGGTGGGGGCCTGTGCCCGTTCGTAGCGGTCGATCACCTGGTGCAGCCCCACGAGGTCTTGTTCGGTGAACTGCGATCGGTAGCAGTCGAGGGTTGCATGGCGTTCGCGTTGCACAGCCGAGGTATCCGTGACCTGGTTGGCTTCGGCAGTGAAGTAGTACCCGATGCGAGGCACCGCCACGGCAGCCGCACCGGTGCTGCGACGCACCCTGGGCAAGCCGCTGAGGATGATGGCCTCGCTGACGGCGCGCCCGGTGATGGTGTGGTCGCTGTGCGCTTCGTGCGGCAACCAGGGGTCGACCGTCAGAACGAGGTCTGGCCGGGTGTCGCGTATGAGGTCGATGATCTGATCACGTAATGCGATGTGGTCGAGTCCGGCCGCGTCAGGCCACTCGAGGTCAACGTGGTCGCGGACCCCGACGATGGCTCCGGCCTCTCGCTGCTCTGCAAGGAGATGACGACGGGCGACGTCGTCGGGCAGATCGGCGTCGAGCACTCCGGCCAGATCGTCGGTGACGGTGACGTAGGTGATGACTGCGCCTGCGCGAGCCAGGAGCGTCAGCGTGCCTGCCGCCCCGATGTCGTTGTCGTCGTAGTGCGGCTGCACAGCCAGTACCGAACGTGCGTCGAGAAGCGTCATCGGGCCGCACCATATCGCAATCTCGTGTTGTCGATCACAATTAGTCATTACTCTTGACCTAATTGATTCACATGTCGTAGAGTGACGAAAACAGGCGCACGCAAAGAGCGTTGTGCGCCGCACGAGGGGAGCAACAGTGGCATCGAATCGGAGAGTTCGTCGTTGTATGGCGGGCATGGCGGCGCTGGCGATGGTGGTCACCGCCGCAGCCTGTGGCGGCGATGACACCAGCACAGCCACGTCGCCAACGACTGGCGCTACAACAGCTGACAGCGTCGTCGCCGACAGCAGCGCACCGCCCGACTCCGCATCGCCGGACACAGCCGCGCCGGACACCACTCCGGCCGACTGCGGCGGGCCCGGAGACGCGGGCGAGATCAACGTGTTCCTCATCCCGAGCCCGTCCTCGACCGCCATCCAGTCGTTCATCCCGGCGTTCGAAGAGCAAACGTGCATCAAGGTGAACTTCTCCGAGACGCCGTACGGCGAGGCTCATCAGAAGCAGCTCCTTGCGTACGAGCAGGGCGATGGCCAGTACGACGTTGCCCAGTTCGACAACACGTTCTTGGCGCCTTTCGGCGCTGCGAAAGCGATGACGCCGCTCGATGGCTACCTGGCCGATAGCGCCGAGTACGACATCTCCGACTTCTCCAAGGGGCAGCAGGAATACGGGATGTACGACGGAAAGACGCTTGGCCTGACCCTTTCGACCGAGCCGATGATCCAGTGGTACCGCACCGACATCTATGACGAACTCGGTCTCGAGCCCGCAACCACCTGGGACGAGTTCCTCTCCAACGCGAAAGCTGTCAAGGAGAGCGGGAAGGGCGACGGCAACCTCATCGGTTTCGGTCCCGGGTCGTCATGGTGGTTCATGACGCTCGTGTGGAGCTTCGGCGGCCAGTTGTACGACGCGGACTTGAACCCCACCGTGAACTCGCCCGAGGCGATCGAGGCCATGACCTACATGACCGAGCTGTTCAAGTACGCACCTCCCGGCGCCATCTCCGCAACTGGCGACGACGTGATGTTCAAGTTCCTTTCGCAGGACATCGGGTCGATCATCCAGTACTCGGGCTACTACGGCTTCACGCTCGATCCCGACTTCAACAAGTACGTCGGAAAGATGGGCACGGCAAAGATGCCGCTCGGAGCCGTCGACATCACGCACCTGGCCGGCTGGAACATTGGCATCCCTGCCGACTCCAAGAACCAGGATCAGGCGTGGCAGTTCCTCGAGTTCGTCCTCGGGAAGGCCAACGCTCGGGCGTACCTCGACTCCGGTGCGGCGGCCATCGGCCGAACCTCGGTCACCTCTGACGCTGAGCTGCTTGCCGACCAGCCGTATCTCGAGTTGCTCAACGTCCCCTCCACCAGCCGTATCGAGCGGTATCCCCAGCTGAAGGTGTGGCCCGAGATGGACCAGGCGATCACGCAAGCCATCACCGGCATTCTCGATGGGCAGAGCAGCGTGGAGGATGGGCTCAACAGCCTGAACGACGAACTGAAGCCGATTCTCGCAGCCGAGAACGGGTGAGCGCCGGCACGCCGGCACTCGTCGATGTCCCCGCACTCTCCGCTGCTGCACGCCAGATCGTTCGGCGTCGGCAGCGGAGAGCAGCGCTCCTCACAGCGCCGTCGTGGCTCATGTTGGCGGCGCTGTTCGCCGTGCCGATTCTCGTCGGGGTGTACCTCTCCACGCGTAGCGACAAGATTGGCAGCTTCGTTCCGGGCAAAGGCGTAGGGCTCGACAACTATCGACGTGATGTATTCGACCAGGGCTTCGTCGCCGCGCTGGCCACCACTCTCATCATCACCCTCATCGGGTTGGCGATTCAGCTCCCCGTGGGAATCGGCCTGGCAGTGGTGCTCAATCGCAACCTGCGCGGCACGCGTTTCTTCCGCACGGCGCTGTTGTTGCCGATGCTGCTGACACCCGTGGCGGTCGGCCTGATGTGGCGGTTCATGCTGGACACGGATCTCGGCGTCATCAACTGGCTACTGGACTCGGTTGGCCTGTCGCGGATCGGCTGGCTGGGGGAGAAGTGGGCGGCACGCGTGTCGATCGCCCTCGTCGATTCGTGGCAGTCCATTCCCTTCGTCATGCTGATGACGTTGGCAGCGCTCTCCACCCTGCCCGAAGGCCCGCACGAGGCCGCCCGCATCGACGGCGCCTCGACGTGGCGCGTGTTCCGATTCGTCACACTGCCGATGCTGCGCCCAGTGCTCTACATCACGCTGATGATCCGTCTTGTCGACAGTCTGAAACTGTTCGACATCATCTTCATCCTCACCCGTGGTGCACCGGGCAGAGCTACCGAGACGATTGGACTGCTGACCTACAACACCGGCTTCAACTTCCTACAGACCGGACGAGCGGCCGCCCTCGGGGTGGCAGTGGCGATTCTCACCCTGCCCGTGTACGTGCTGTGGCTGCGCGCGCAGCGGTCAACGCGATGAGCGGTACGGCGCGGGGCACACGTGCGGGCAGGATCGCGTCGTATGCGGTCCTCATCGGCGCAACTGTGGCGGCGATGTTCCCGGTCTTCTGGACGGTCTCCACCAGTATCAAGAGCCGGGTCGACTCCTATGCGGACCCGCCGAAGTTCATCAGCTTCGACGCGACCGCAAAGAACTTTCGATCGCTGTTCAAGACGGATGGGTTCCTTCAGATCTATCGCAACACCATCTTCGTCACGCTCACCTCGACAGTGATCAGTGTTCTTGTCGGCACGATGGCGGCCTATGCGTTGGCGCGTCACCGCAAGTTTCCTGGGCGGCGACCCTTCGAAGCAACGTTGGTGTTGGTGAGGGCGATGCCAGGCATCGTGCTGATGATTCCGATCTTTCAGATCGTGACCCGGCTGAACCTCTATGACAACCGAGCGGCACTTGTCATGATCTACGCCACCCTCAACCTTCCGTTCGCCGTCTGGTTGATGACGGGCTTCATGGATGGCATTCCGGTGGAAGTGGAGGAGAGTGCTCGCACCGACGGGGCCAGCGGGTTGCGAGTTTTCTGGCACGTGATCCTGCCGCTGGCCACCCCGGGTGTGGTGGCAACCTCGATCTTCGTCGCGCTGCTTGCGTGGAACGAGTTCCTGATTCCGGTGCTCCTCGCCGGTGAGTCATCCAAGACATTGCCTGTCTACATCAGTGGCTTCATCTCTGCTCGTAACCTCGACTGGGGTCCGATGGCCGCTGCGAGTGCGTTGGCCATCATCCCGATCGCGCTGTTCACGGCGCTCATCCAACGCCGCCTGGTTGGCGGCCTCAGTTCTGGAGCAGTGAAGGAATGAGTGCGACTCGAAGGTCTGCCTCTACGGGTCCCGATGTTGCGGACCGACATGAACTGGTGCGGCGCGCGAACATTGAAGTGGTCTTCCGAACCATCAGCGAAGGGGCGCCCGTCAATCGAGTCGAACTGGTGGCCAGCACCGGGCTGTCGAAGCCGACTGTACTGTCCGTCGTTGCCGCGTTGCTGGAGGAGGGGCTGGTTCGCGAGACATCTGCGACTGCTCCGCGCAACTCTGCCGGTCGAATCCCTGTCTCCTACGAAGCCAACCCTCAGGCCGCGTACGTGGTCGGTGTCGATCTGGGCGGCACGAAGACGGCGGTGGCGTTGGCAGACCTCTCGGGAGCGCTCTTGGCCAAGAGCGAGGACGTCACCACCCGCGAGGGCGGCCCTGCAGTGGTACAGCAGATCTCCCGGCTCGCCCGTGATGTCGCGGCGCAGGCGGGCGTTCCGTGGCGCAGCGTCGATGCCCTCACCGTCGGCACCCCCGGTGTAGAAAACCGCGACGGCACGATTCGGATGGCGGAGAACGTCCCCGGCCTCGATTCTGTGAAGGTTGCGGCCGCGTTGCGACGGTCGTTACGCACCGAAGTGCGTTTGGAGAACGATGTCAACCTGGCCACGCTGGGCGAGTTCGAGCAGGGTGTGGCACGAACCTGCAGCACCTTCGTGCTACTGGCCATCGGTACCGGCTTGGGCATGGGCCTGGTGGTCGACGGGCGCCTTCTCCACGGATCGCGTGGGGCTGCCGGCGAAATCGCGTACCTCCCGCTCGGCGCAGACCCTGCTGGACCCGAAGCGCGCCGTAGAGGCGCGTTCGAGGTGGCCGCGTCAGGGTCGGGAGTGCAAGACATACTGCGTTCCGAGTGGCGCGCCACGCGAGCGCGGATCGGAACGGCACTGTGTCGAACAAGCACCGCTCGGGAGGTGTACGCGGCTGCCGCACTGGGCGACTCGCTCGGTATCCGCGTCGTCGACCGTCATGCCGCGATCGTTGCGCAAGCCGTACTTGCCGTGGCGTCTGTGATCGATCCCGAACTGGTGGTCATGGGCGGTGGCATCGGCGCAAACCCGGTCTTGTTGCAGCCGCTGCGCGACGCCGTCGAAAGGATCTGTCCGTGGCCGCTGCGAGTCGAATCGTCGGCGCTCGGCGCCGATGCCGGAGTCATCGGCGCGGTGCATCACGCCCGTCGAGCGCTCCCGGAAATCGAATCCGCCCGGGTGAGCACCCGGCTACAGACTGGAGACCCACGATGAGCCCCGTCCCGGTGATCGGTGCGCCGTTCAACTGCGTGGAGGCCGATGTTGGCGAGATGCTGATCGATCGGCGCGCCCCGCTGATCGTGTGCAGCAACGAGCCGCCCTGGTCGGCGTTTCGACCACGTCTGGGCGAGGCCGACCTACTGGCCGAGGTTCCGGCGTGGAACATGGACCTCGTTCATCTGGCGTCGATCGTCGAGGGCCTGACCGCCAACCACCCGGCGGAGCGGCTGGCCGCCGCAACGGTGGTCGGCTTCGGGGGTGGCACGGCGCTCGACACCGCCAAGTACGTGGCATTGATGCTCGACAGGCCCTTGCTGCAGGCCCCGACCATCACGTCCGTCGACGCCGGCTTCACCGACGCAATCGGCGTACGTGACAGCGGGCGAGTGCGCTACATCGGGAACATCGTGCCCGAGTTGGTCGTGCTCGATCTCGCGCTCATCCGCTCGGCACCGCCGCGCCTCAACCGGGCTGGGGTGGGCGACATCCTGTCGTGCCACACGGGATTGTTCGACTGGCGGTTGGCCACCGACCACGGGTTCGGCCATCCATGGCACGACGGGCTTGCCGCACTCGGTGCGCAGCTTCTGAATGAGCTGGAGGCAGCGGCCGATGAGATCGCAGCCGTATCCGACGACGGGGTTCGGTTTGTTGCCGATGCCTACCGACGCATCGGAGCCGCGTGCGCCTGGGCCGGCCACAGCCGATTCGAGGAGGGTTCGGAACACTTCTGGGCGTACGCATTCGAGCATGCCACCGGTGCGCACCCGGTACACGGAGAGATCGTCTCGTTCGCCGTGTGCGCCTTGGCCCATGTGCAAGGCAACGATCCTGATCGCGCTCGCCGAATCGTGCAGCGGGCCGAGGTCCGCGCCAACCCGATCGACCTCGGCATCGACGAGGCGTCGTTTCGAGCGTGCCTGCTGGGGCTGCGCGACTACGCCCGCGGAGAGGAACTCGACATCGGCGTGGCCGATCTGGTCGACATCACCCAGTCACAGGTCGACGCCGCGTGGGCCTTCGTGGCCGAACTACCAAGGCATGGTGATAGCTGATGGCAGGCATCTCGTTCAACGGGGTCACCAAGGTGTTCGACGACGGCACACTTGCCGTCGACCACCTCGATCTGGAGATTGCCGACGGTGAGTTTCTGGTCCTCGTCGGTCCATCGGGCTGCGGAAAGACCACCTCCCTGCGGATGGTCGCCGGCCTGGAAGATCCCACATCGGGGGAGATTCGCATCGGAGATCGGCTCGTCAACGATGTACCCAGCCGACATCGCGACATCGCCATGGTTTTCCAGAACTATGCCCTCTACCCACACATGACCGTGAGTGACAATCTGACCTTCCCGTTGCGGATGCTGGGCGTCGACAAGGCGACTCGTCGCGACCGGGCACGTGAGGTGGGTGCGATCCTCGGAATCAGCGAGTTGCTGGCCCGTCGTCCGAAGCAGCTCTCGGGTGGGCAGCGGCAACGGGTGGCCATGGGTCGGGCCATCGTGCGCGAGCCGAGTGCCTTCCTGATGGACGAGCCGCTGTCGAATCTCGATGCGAAGCTGCGAGTCCAGATGCGCGCCGAGATCGCTCGCATACAGAAGCGGCTCGGCACGACGACGCTCTACGTCACCCACGACCAGGTGGAGGCGATGACCATGGCCGACCGCGTGGCCACGATGAGCCGCGGGCTGGTGCAACAGGTCGCTTCTCCGGCGGACCTGTACGCGCACCCGACCAATCTGTTCGTGGCTGGTTTCATCGGTTCACCGCCGATGAGCCTTTTCGAGGGTGTCGTGGTTCGTGATGCCGACGTGCTCGGTGTGCGCTTCGGATCGCAATGGTTGGAGCTTCCTGCGTCCCAGTCACTCACGGACTGGGAGGATCGCGCAGTAGTGATCGGCATTCGCCCAGAGGATGTCGAGGACGCCGCCTTCGACAGTGCTGCGCCGCAGACCCGGCGTCTGCGATTGACGGTTGACCTTGTCGAGCAATTGGGCAGCGATGTGTTGGTGCACCTTCTCACCGACGCCACTGCAGCGCAGGGCGCTCAACTCACCGATGCCGCCGAAGACGCCGCCCAGATTGCGACACCGACGGCGGGAGCGCGGCTCCTCGCACGTTGCAATCCTCGATCTCGGATTGCTCGCGGCGATGTTGCCGAGTTCACCGTCGACACCGAACGCGTGCACCTGTTCGACCCGGCGTCCGGTAACGCATTGTGACGTCGTGAGCGAGGACATCGATCTTCTGGATCCCATGGCCGTCGAGGATCCGTCTCGATATTTGGCAGTGCGGCGCGACCGCCACCCGATCGCCTATAGCGAACGGCACCGAGCGTGGGTCGTGATGGGGCATCCCGAGGTGTCGGCAGCGTTCCGCGACGAGCGGCTGTCGACCGAGCGTATGGATGGCTTCACCCGCCGGCTGTCCGGTCGTCGGGCCGAGGCGCTCGCGAGGGCGATGGAGCTGTTGGAGGGTTGGATGCTGTTCCATGAGCCGCCCTCCCACACACGCCTGCGGGCACCGCTCGCGCGCCAGTTCACGCCGCGGGCGACGGCGCAGTTGCAGACGCGGATCGAAGCCATCGCCGACCAGTTGTGTGGGTCGATGGCCACACGCGCCAACCCGGTTGACCTCGTTGACTCGTTCACCCATCCACTGCCGGCGGCGGTGATCGCTGAGCTCTTCGGAGTGCCGGCCGAACTACGCGACTGGCTGGCCTCATGGTCGGAGAAGTTCGGTGTGGTGGTGTTCGGCGCGACGGGGAGAGCCGACTACGAAGACGTCGCCAGGGCGGCAGGCCAGGAGTTCGCGGACCGCATCGGCGACCTGATGGATCGTTATCGCCGAGTGCCGGCTGACAACCTGCTGTCGTTGTTGCTGGCCGAGGAAAACCGACCGGGGGGGTTGACCACCACCGAGATCATCGGGGCCTGCTCACTCCTGCTCTTTGCCGGCCACGACACCACTTCGTCGCTGCTCGGCTCTGCAACCGTGGCGTTGCTCGACCGTCCGGAACAGGCCGAAGCAATGCGCTCCGTCACCAACGATGTAGATCTGGCGATCGAGGAGATGCTGCGCTACGAGTCGCCCGCCAAAGCCATGATGCGAACCGTCATCGACGGCCACGAACGCAACGGTCACCTGTTCGAACCCGGCCAGTCGGTCTTTCTAGCAATTTCCGCCGCGAATCGCGATCCGAGAGTGTTCGAGTCACCTGACCTGATGAATCTCGCTCGACAGCCCAACCCGCACCTGACCTTCGGGTTCGGCCATCACTTCTGCCTCGGGGCTTCGCTCGCCCGGCTCGAGGCCCGCATTGCGCTGCCGATGTTGCTGCGTCGCTTCCCGAATCTCGCATTGTCCGGACCTGTCGTCTGGAGGCCGACCATCAGCGACAGATCGCCTGCCTCCATCCCCGTCACGTATTGACGCGGCATCGTGAGCCGGGCTGCTCAGAGCAGGCCGTGCTCGCGGGCGGCTTGCACGGCAGCCTGGCGGCTGGCGACGGCGAGCTTGCGGTAGATCGCGCTGCACTGGGTCTTCACCGTGTTCGGCGACACGTAGAGCTCGCGCGCGATGGCCGGTAACGACAGCGCCGACGGCAGGTAGTGGAGCACGGCCAACTCACGTTCGGAGAGTTGCTCGACCAGGCCGGCCGTTGGTTCGGGCGATGGTCGGGCCAGCCGATGCTTGGCCGAAACGCGATCCAACAGAGGACCGTTGATACCTGGGTCGGGGCACTGCTGGATGATCCGGTGCGCCTCATCCAGCAGTTCGCGCCCACGTTCTGTACCGTTCTGCAGCAGCACGTCGCCGGCGATGGTCAGCACGGACACCAGTCCTAGCAACGTCGTCGCCCGACGTGCGAGAGCGACGGCGTGCTCAGCCCTGTCCGTTGCGTCGGATGGACCCGCCGCCGCCAGGATGGCTATCGCTGGAGCAATGCCGTGGTACTCGCCGAGACCGGAGACCGTTGCGAATTCGAGCGCACGTTGAGCCGCTGCGCGGGCCGCGTCGGTGCTCGCGCTGTGGAACTCGACGACGGCAGCCGCAACAAGTGCCATTGCATGCGCCGTGACCCGCTGCTCGGCCTGGGTGCTCACGAATGCAATCGCAAGAGTGGCTCGCGCCTCCTCCGCGAGGCCCGCCCAGGCGAAGGCGGCGCCCACTGCGGCTGTCAACTCGCTCGGTCGCGCTGCAACATTGCCGGCGGCGATGACCTCCCGTGCGCCATCGAGCGCCCTGCCGACGTCGCCCATGCCCAATGCGAGATTGATGCGCAACGGCATGGTGCGCATCGGGTCCAGGTCGGTCGGCAGCGTCGCGGTCGCTCGATCCAGAAGAAACTGGGCTTCCGCATAGCGGCCGGTCAGGTAGTGGTCCCAACCGGACAGCAGCGAGCAGAGTGCATCGAGCTCGCCGCCGCTGGCCAACCGAGCGAGGACCTTGCGCAGGATTCGTAGCTGGCCACTGCCAAGGAGATCCGGACCGACGAGCCGCATCAGGTGCATCGCCTGTTCGCGGTCGCCTGCCTCCAACAGATGGTCGACGGCGGCGGCCGGGTAGCCGGACGTTTCGAACCACGCAGCTGCTCGCCGGTGGAGATCGGGCAACCGATCCGGGATCGAGCGGCGAGCTTCGAGCAGCAGGATGTCGCGGAACAGGTGGTGGTACCGATACCACTCGCCCGTTGTATCCAGCCGGATCACGAATTGGTTGCGTGTGGCGAGGCCGTTGAGCCAATGCGCGCCGTCATTCGAGCCGGTGACCGCATCGAGCAAGGCTCCCGACAACCGATGGAGGACGGATGCTTCGATCATTCGGCAACGCTCGTCCTCGTCGAGCACGGCGAGCAACTCGTCGGTGAGGTAGCCGGCAACGAGCTGATCATCACCGCGAAAAGTCTGGACGAACCGGTCGGTGTCGTCGATGTGTGACAGCGACAAGCCGGCCAGCACGAGGCCTGCGGCCCAGCCTTCGGTGCGCTCGCACAAGTCGTCGAGCCGTTGGCCGCCCAGCCGTTCGGCAACTGCGCCCAAGAGGGCTGCGGCCTCGACAGAGTCGAACCGAAGGTCGCCTGCGCGGAGCTCGCGAACACGCCCACGAACCCGCATCCGACCCAGTCGAAATGGAGGGTCGGCCCGGGTGACGAGCACGACCGTGAGCTGTGGTGGGCACAGGTCGATCAGTCGTTCCATGCCCCGATGCACGGCAGCGTCGTCGATGAGGTGATAGTCGTCGAGCACGATGAAGAGTCGACTCGGCAACGCCGAGAGCTCGTTGACGAGTGCTGGCACGATGACCTGGCCGGACCCCGAAGAGCCGACCACCAGCGGTTCCAGGCGGGTCGCAACCTCGAGGTTGGCGCGGCCGAGTGCCGCGGTGAAAGAGACCCAGAAACGCGCCGGGTCCGCGTCGGATTCCTCCAGCTGTAACCACGCGACCGAGCCTGTACGAGATGCCGCCCACCCTGCGACCAGTGTCGACTTGCCAGAACCGGCCGGTGCGCTGACCAGCACAAGAGGTACGGCAGCGGCGTCCGACTCCTCGAACACGGCGTCGAGGCGGACGCGGTCCACCATGCGCGCCGGGGGCACCGGGGGCCGCAGCCTGGTGGCCGCCAGGTTGCTGCTCGACCAGTCGCCCACCAGGCGAACATAGCGGGCGTTCACCTGGGTGATTGGCCAACAGGGGTGAAGCCAACTCACCTGCTCTCGTGCGACCGTACGACATGCCCGACGTACACACCACGAGATCGTGCTCCGAGGCCGACTCGGCAGCCGCCTGCTCGGCCCCTTCATGGACGACTTCATCATCAACTTCGACGAGGCCGGTCATACCCGGCTGCTCGGCACCGTCCGTGATTCGTCACACCTGCACGGCCTCGTGGCGTACCTGGCATCGATCAACGCCGAGTTGATCTCCATCACCCCGGTCATCTTGACCCAGCACACAAGGAGCACCTCATGATCACGGTTTCCAATCTCACGAAGTCGTACGGAAGAACCACCGTCGTCGACGACCTGTCGTTCGAGCTCACCGCCGGACGGATCACCGGCTTCGTCGGCCCGAATGGTGCCGGCAAGTCGACCACGATGCGCATGATGGTCGGCCTCGCCCGACCCGACGCCGGCGAAGTGACCTACAACGGCTCGAACTACGCCGACCTGCGCGACCCTGCCCGCACCGTTGGCGTCGTCCTCGATGCCCAGGCCATGCACCCTGGCCGCTCGGCTCGCAACCATCTCCGATCGATGGCCGCAATGAGCGTGCTCCCGGAAACCCGTGTCGATGAGGTGCTGCACTTGGTCGGCCTTGACGCCGCCGCCGGCCAACGAGTTGGTGGCTTCTCGCTGGGCATGCGCCAACGCCTCGCCATCGCCGGTGCGCTGCTCGGCGACCCGGAGGTGCTGATGCTGGACGAGCCGGCGAACGGCCTCGACCCCGACGGCATTCGTTGGCTGCGCACGATGCTCGCCGGCTTCGCCAACGATGGCGGCACGGTGTTCGTTTCCAGCCACTTCATCGCCGAGCTCGCCACCTTCGCCCACGACCTGGTCATCGTCGGCAATGGCCGCCTCATCACCGCCGAGCCGCTGACCACCACCCTCGAGCGCGACCGCTCGCTCAGCCTGGAAGACATCCTCCTCGACCTCACCCACGACGCCGCCCGCTACAGCGCCGCCTGATCCTCCCTGCAACCCGAAAAGGAACCACAACATGAACACCATTGCATCCCTCCAGCCCACCTCCACGCAGTCGCCGATCGTCCGCGATCTGCGTGCCGCCGCCCGCAGCGAGTGGATCAAGCTCCGCTCCGTCCGTGCGACGCCGATCTTCGTCGGACTCGCCATCGTCATCGGCGTCACGATGTCACTGATCCTCGGCAAGGTCGTCAAGACCGACCCCTACGAGGATCTGCCGTTCACGATCGGCAACACATTCCTCGTGTCCAGTTGGCTCACGACACTGTTCGCCGTTGTCGCCGGCACCCTGCTGTTCACCTCCGAGGTGCAGCACGGCACCCTCGCCGGCGCACTCACTGCGCGTCCGTCGAAGCCGGTCATCGTCGGGGCGAAGGCGCTGATCGCTGCCGCGCTCGGGTTTGCCATGGGTGCGCTCGGCATCGCTGGCGGGCTGGTCGGCGGTGTGCTGAGCGGAATGGATACCGGCGACACCTCCGGCGCCGGGTCCGGTGTGGCGTGGGCGCTGGTGCTGACCACACTTGCCGCAGTGCTCGGCCTCGGCGTCGGTCTGATCGTGCGTCACAGTGCGGCCGCGGTGACCTCCGTGCTCGTCTGGGCACTTGCCATCGAGGCTCTCGTTCGCAGTACGGTGCCCCCCAACGTTTCTCGGCTACTGCCGTTCACCGCCGCCAACGGCCTGCTGGGCACCCGCTCTGCGGCTGATACGCCAGCGACCCTCGCCGCTGCGTTGTCCAGCGTGGGCAACGCAGCGGTCATCGGCTGCTGGGCCGTCGGCGCGATTGCAATCGGCACTTCGATGCTGATTCGCCGGGACTCGTGAGGAGCGTTTCGCCGCCTTCCAGCACCGTAACTTTCGGCGGTACTTCGTGGGCCAAGTGATCTCGAGCGTGGGAACCTGGCTGCAGACGCTCGCGGTCACCTGGCTGGCGCTCGACCTCACCGGCCGGAGCGATCGCCTCGGTATCGCTGTTGCACTGCAGTTCCTGCCGCTCCTGCTGCTCGTTGGTCGCGAAGCTCTGCCCAGTGCCGTGGCCGCGAACAGCATGATCGTGTCGGTGTCACGGCGGCGAGGTCCCATGTGCCGTCCGCCTCGTCGATCCATGGGCCGACGGCGAACGCGCCGCCCCCGTTCGGGTCGCCGGAATCGCACACGTACAGCCCGCCGACGACCGCCTCGGTGGTGGAGACGTGCTCGCTGCCGAGCGGAAGGGCGGTCACGTCTGCCGCGGGCCCGACCCATGTGTTGACGACGCTGCTATCGCTCGCTGCTGGATCGGTCGTCACCGTCGCAGCTGGTCCGGTCACAGCTGGTTCGGTGGCACTGGCCGTGTGTGACCTGAACGTTTCCGAAGGACGAGCCCTCAGACTTCCCTCAGCTTCTTCGAGACCGCTTCCGCGTCGCTCCCACAGCGCGAAACTTTCGCGAAACAAGTCCATCCGCGATCTGCTTCTGTCCGTCGGTTGGTGAAGAATGACGGCATGCAGAAGTCATCTACCAGGTCGCGCCGTGCCGTGGCCGGCGTCGTCATGCTGGTCTCGTTGGCCGCATGTGGCAGCACGCCATCCGCAGCACCCGAGTCGACCCTCGATGCGAGCGCGGCATCCGGCACGACCAGTGTCCCCGAACCGGTTCAGGTCACGACACCAACCGCACCGTCGGCGACGGCGGGCGGGACAACCGTCGGCGCGGCCGCAACCACCGAACCGATCAAGGTGCCAGAACTGTTGCAGTTCACCGCACCACTCGTCGGTGGCGGCGAGTTCAACGGAGCAGATCGCGCCGGACAGACGACGGCATTCTGGTTCTGGGCTCCCACTTGAAGCGTGTGCAACGCAGAAGCTGCTTCGGTCGAAGCAGCAGCACAACAGTGGGCCGGCCAGGTCGACTTCGTCGGCGTTGCGTGGACGGGCGACGATCGTTCGTTCCAGAAGTTCGTCGACAAGTATTCCTTGTCATTCCCTCAGATCAGCGATGACCCGGGAACGGTCTTCGAGCGCTTCGGCGTCCTTGCACAGCCGGCTCTTGTCGTGGTCGCCCCGAACGGTGACACACAGGTCATGCTCGGCGCACTCGACGATGCGAAGCTGGAGACGGTGCTCGCGCAGGCCGCCGCCGGCTGAGTGGGCGGCATGAATGCTTGCCCTTGAGGGCAACTTCGCATACAGCTTTCTGCTGGGCATGTTCGCGGCGGTCAACCCGTGTGGGTTCGTCATGCTGCCTGCGTATCTGATGTACTTCCTCGGGCTCGAGAGCCAGCGCAGTGATACCGAACCGAAGACGGCCAGTGTTCAACGAGCGCTGGTCGTCAGCCTGGCCACGTCGGCGGGTTTCATCGCAGTGTTCCTCGTCGTTGGAACCATCTCGCGTCTCGTGACGCGCGGCATCCAGGACAATGCGAAGTACGTCTCGCTGGTGGTCGGCGTCGGCTTGATCGTGCTCGGCATCATGATGCTGCGCGGGTGGAAGCCGCCGATGACCACCGCCGGTGTCGGCGCCGGTCGCGAGCGCAAGCGCACGTTCGTCGGCATGTTCGTGTTCGGCGCTGCCTATGCCATTGCATCGATCGGTTGCACGATCGGCTTCCTGGTCTCGGCGGTCTTCGGGTCGTTCGCCGCGACGGGCTTCGTGAGTGGCGTGCTCAGCGTCACGCTCTACGGCGCCGGCATGGCACTGGTCGTCACCGCGCTGACGATGACCCTCGCTGTCGCCAGCGGCGGTTTACTGCGAGTGTTGCGGAAGGGG
>Ga0105047_10008431_pt1 | contig 17151 bp, 14 predicted proteins | sample MAT04_FD_78384 | JGI IMG/M metagenome (GOLD analysis project Ga0105047, IMG submission 78384) | Freshwater microbial communities from Lake Fryxell liftoff mats and glacier meltwater in Antarctica - MAT-04 (megahit assembly) | ecosystem: Environmental > Aquatic > Freshwater > Ice > Liftoff...
ATCAGGCACGGTCGGGCCACTGGCGATCACGCTCGCGTCGTCACCGGGCACGTCGCTGATGGTCAGCGTCACCACCCGGGCTGGCGCACAGGCGGCCGCCAGCCGCCCGCCCTTGATGCGAGACAGGTGCTTGCGCACGCAATTCATCTCGGAAATACTGGCGCCACTGGCCAGCAAGGCCTTGTTCACTTCCTGCTTTCCGGCCAGGTCGAGCCCTTCCGCCGGCAAGGTCAGCAGTGCCGACCCCCCCCCGGAGATCAGGCACAGGACCAGGTCGTCTGGACCCAACCCCTGGGTCATGTCCAGTATCCGCTGCGCTGCCAAAGCGCCGGCGGCATCGGGTACCGGATGCGCCGCCTCGACCACCTCGATGCGTTGCGCCAACCCCTGCGGCCGCTGCGGAATATGGTGGTAGCGGGTCACGACAAGCCCTTCGAGCGTGGCATCGGCCGGCCACGCAGCCTCCACGGCCTGGGCCATCGCCGCACCGGCCTTGCCGGCTCCCAGCACGATGGTGCGCCCGCCACGGGCAGGTGGTTTCGGCAGGTAGGCGGCCAGCACATGGGCCGGCAAGGCCCGTGCGACGGCCGCGCCATACAGTGTTTCAAGCAATGCCCGTGCCCGGGCCGTTTCTGGCGGCGTAATATCTGAACTGGAAAATGGAGTGGTCATACGCCGATTCTGCCAAACCGCCACGACGCAGAGCCAGAGCCGCCGGCCAACATCGCATGACAAAAAACCTGCTGATACGCAACGCCCGCTGCGTCGCGACCTTTGACAATGCCGATCCGGACCAGGCCCGCGAGCTACGCGATGCCTCCTTGCTCGTGCAGGGCAACCGCATCACAGCGATCGGCCCCGCCGCAGAACTGCCGCAAAGCGCCGACACGGTAATCGATGCGCGCGGCCATCTGGTGATGCCGGGCCTGATCAATACCCATCACCACATGTACCAGTCGCTGACGCGGGCTCTGCCCCAGGTCCAGAACGCCGAACTGTTCTCCTGGCTTCGCGGTTTGTATCCGATCTGGCGCGGGCTTACCCCTGAAATGGTGCAGGTCTCCACCCAGGTTGCGATGGCCGAACTGCTGCTCAGCGGCTGCACCACCAGCAGCGACCATTTGTATATCTATCCCAATGGCGTGCGGCTCGATGACAGCATCGAAGCGGCCGCCGCGATCGGCATGCGATTTGTCGCCTGCCGCGGCAGCATGAGCGTGGGGCAGTCGTCGGGCGGACTGCCACCCGACGATGTGGTCGAGCAGGAGGCTTTCATCCTGAAGGATTCGCAGCGCCTGATCGAGGCCTACCATGACCCTGGGCATGGCGCCATGGTGCAGATTGCGCTGGCGCCGTGTTCGCCTTTTTCGGTCAGCCGTGACTTGATGTACGAATCCGCTGCACTGGCGCGTCACGCTGGCGTGCGGCTGCACACGCACCTGGCCGAGAACGACCACGACATCGCGTACACCCTTGAGAAGTTCAACTGCACCCCCGCGCAATACGCGCAGGATCTGGGCTGGCTCGGTGACGATGTCTGGCATGCGCATTGCGTCAAGCTCGACGACGTGGGCATTTCCCTGTTTGCGGCTACCCGCACCGGCGTGGCGCATTGCCCTTGCAGCAACATGCGCCTGGCCAGCGGCATCGCGCCGATCCGGCGCATGCGTGACGCAGGCGTGCCCGTGGGCCTGGGTGTCGACGGTTGCGCCAGCAACGATGCTGCCCACATGGTGAACGAGGCACGCCAGGCCTTGTTGCTGGCGCGTGTCGGGCGGGCCATGGCTCCACCTACCCGTGGCGCTGACGGTCGATCGGTGTTCGGTTGCGACCTGGGCCCGGCCGAGATGACGGCGCGCGACGCGCTGGCGCTGGCCACCCGCGGCGGCGCGCAGGTACTCGGGCGTAGCGACATCGGCCACCTCGCCGTGGGCATGTGCGCCGACCTGGCTCTGTTCGACCTGCAGAGCATCACATTTGCCGGCGGCGCCATCCACGACCCGGTTGGCGCGCTGGCATTGTGCGCCAGCCCGCAGGCCGCGTATACGGTGGTGAACGGGCGGGTCGTGGTGCACCAGGGGCGATTGCAAACCGTTGAACTCGCGCCATTGGTGACACGGCACAACACTTTGGCGCAACTTCTGGCGTCGTGAGCAGGTGAAGCGGTTAAAGTGACGGCTCCTCGCAACGGCCTCTTGTCGACGAAAGCCCGATTCATGCCGATTTACCAATGCGCCCCCGCATCTCCCCATCACACGGGCAGAGCCGCCCCATGATGGGCTGGCTTTCACGGTTGTTTTCGGGCGACGCCAAACCGGCCGATCGCGCGTTGCGGACCGAGCCCCGCCAACCACTGGCCGAAGCGGTAATGGTCGCGATGGATGACGTGGCGGTGGAACCTGCACCCGAAGCCGAGGCCATACCCACCCTGCCCTGGCTGCTCGACTGCCCGCCACTGACCGAATCGGCGCTGACCGACGCCGAGCGCGCCGCGCTCCTTGCTCTGTCCAAGACCCTGGCGCTGCCGACAGTTCCGGACAATTTGCTGCCCAGGGCTGCGTCGTTGATTCCGCAATTGATCGCACTGGTCCGTCAGACCGACCTGCCAACTCCCGCCATCGCCGAACGCATCGGCAAGGACGCCGGCCTCACCGCTGAAGTATTGCGCCTGGCGAGCAGCCCGTATTACCGTGTCCAGGGCGATGTCAACGACTTGCAGCAGGCGATCAGCCTGATCGGTCTGCAAGGCCTGCAGACCGTGATCGCACGCGTGTTGCTCAAGCCCATCTATCAGTCGGCGCCCGGCCCTTTGAGCGGACGCGCTGGCGCACGCATGTGGGACCATTCGGAAGCACTTGCACGGCACACCGGCATCCTGGCCGAGCAGGCCGGCCTGTCCGCTTTTGACGGCTATCTGTGCGGCATGTTGCATGACACTGGCTGGACGGTGGCGTTGAGCGTAATTGATCGGGCTGGCATCACATTGGCCATACCGCCATCAACGGCGTTTGCCACGGTGCTGGACGAAAGGGTCTATCGCCTGTTCGGTCTGGCGGCGCAGCGCTGGGACATCACGCCGGGCTTCGCAGCCATGGCCTTGGACGCCCGATCGAACGGGTTGGCCTCGGCAAGCCATCCACTGGCGCTGGCGCTGCGCACGGCACAGCCGCTCTGCATGCAGGAGTTGTCTTCGGGCTGAATCCGGCGTAGCCGGCCGTGGCAAAACCGTCGGACTGACGGCAGGCCCGCGCTCGACGACTATTCAGTCGACCTTTGCGCCCTGCTCGAACCAGCGGCCGATCAGGGCGCGCTCGGCGTCCGTAATGGCGGTGGTGTTGTTCATCGGCATCAACCGTGTGACAACCACCTGCTGGTATACCGCCTGTGCGTGCTGCCTGAGGGACGCGGGTGAATCGAGTCGCACGTTTTTCATCTGAACCTCAGCGCCATGGCACATGCCACAACGCTGCGTTATCACTTGCTGCACCTGTGCCATGGCCACGGGTGCAGCCGGCGTTGCCGGGGTTGGGGCGCCGAGCACCGCGACCACCGGCTGCGGCCGCAGCCAGACGATGACAGCGGCTATCAAGGCCACACCCACCAGGGCATAGGGCCAGGGATGGCGGTTGCGTCCGAGTTTGAATCCGTGGCGCATGACAAAGAACTGCCGGATCGCTGCACCGGCAAACATCATCAGAATCAGCACGACCCAGTTGTTGGCATGGGTGTACGTGAAGCTGTAGTGGTTGCTCAACATCGCAAACAACACCGGCAGCGTGAAATAGGTGTTGTGTACGCTGCGCTGCTTGGCGCGCTGGCCGTGGATCGGGTCCACCTGCCTCCCTTCGCGCAGCGCCTTGACCGTGGTGCGTTGGCCTGGAATGATGACAAAGAACACATTCGCGCTCATCGCAGTTGCGATCATTGCGCCCACCAGCAAAAAGGCGGCCCGGCCGGCAAACCAGTGACAGGCCAGCCAGGACGCAAGGCAAACCACCAACATCACCAACGCCCCGACGATCGCATCGCCATGGCGGCGCTGGCCGAAACCGCGGCAAATCAGGTCGTACAGGATCCAGAAGACCACCAGGAATGACACCGCCACGCTGATTGCCGCGCCGCTGGACCAATTCACCAGCGAAGTGTCGATTAGGTAGGTGCGTGCACTCCACAGATAGGACACGGTGAACAGCGCGAAGCCGGACAACCAGGTGCTGTAACTCTCCCAGTAAAACCAGTGCAGATGCTCTGGCACGAGCTTGGGCGCGACGGCGTACTTCTGCGGGTTGTAGAACCCGCCGCCATGCACCGCCCACAACTCGCCGCCGACGCCTTGCTCGCGCAGCTCCGCGGACGTGGGCGGAACCAGGCTGCTGTCGAGAAAAACGAAATAGAACGAGGAGCCGATCCAGGCGATGGCAGTGATGACATGCACCCAGCGCAGCAGCAGGTTGGCCCAGTCGAGATAGTAACTTTCCATATATCGGTCCTCTCGCGAAGCGGTTCAGTCAGCGGGGCCTGCACTACGCTACGTTATGTACGCCAGAGTGTATACAATTTTGTGCTCATTTCAAAGCGGACTCACCGCCCCGAGGAGCCGGCGCAAGCCTTGGACGCGATTGCAACAACTGTGCCGCCACAGCGACGGCAATGACCTCGGGCTCCTTGCCCGGCATACCGGGCAAGCCGATCGGGCAGGTAACGCGCTCCAGTTCATCGTCACGAAAACCGCGCTCCGACAGCCTGTGTCGAAAGGTCGCCCATTTCGTCTTGCTGCCAATCAGGCCGATATAGGGAAGGTCATCGGTACGGCGAACGCGTTGCAGGCATGCCGCCAGGATGTCCAGGTCCTCCGCATGGCTGAAGCTCATGATCAGCACGGCGCTGCCCGGCGCAAGAACCGCCACGGCGGCCTGAACCGGCTCGGAATGCTCGCACACGACACTGCGCGCCGTCTGCGTCGGCAGCACACTCTCGCGGCTATCGATCCATGTCACCGCAAAGGGCAGCCGAGCCAGCACCTCGACCAGCGCATGCCCCACGTGGCCGCCACCAAACAGCGCCACCGGTATGCGGGCGCTGTCCAGTCGCGTCCGCAGCACGGCGATCGATGTGTGGTCTACCGGCTCGAGTCGCAACATCATGACGCCACCGCAACACTGACCCAGGCTGGGACCGAGCGCAAAGCGCAGCACCGCAGGGCCGGTATCGCCAGCCAGCCGCCGACGCGCCTGCGCCATGACCTGGTGTTCGACATGGCCGCCGCCTATGGTGCCAACCACGGCGTCGGCGAACACCGCCATCCAGGTGCCCGCGTCACGCGGCACGGAACCCTGGGTCGCATCGACCGTGACCCAGATCGCCGGTTCACCGGCGAGCCGTTCGAGAGCCAAATCCGCATGTTTCACGACTTGTTACCGTGCAGGAGAAGGCACCCGGGTGCCAATAGGACAAAATCACGCACAGTATGCCTGTGCAGGCGCGGCCCGGTTGCCGGTCAGTTGGCCAGCCAATACCATTCAACAGGTTTGACCACCCACCGTCACCGGAGTCCATCTTGAACAAACCCTACCGCCCGCTGTTGCTCGGGGTTTTTTCCGCAGTAGCCGCCCTGCTGGCCAGTTGCGCCCCATCGCCTCGCAGCACGCCCGAACCGTCACCTGCACCGGTAGCATCCCTGCCGGTGCCGTCCGTTCCAGCTCCGTCGGTCCCTGCCACTGCGAATGCTCCGTCGGCCCCTGCCACTGCGCAGGCTCCGCCTGCCGTGATCAATCCTTTGGTGAGTCAACTCCCCGCGGCCTCCTATGCGTCGAATGCACTGGCGTACCGGCGCGATGCTGCGACACACCTTTATGCCCACAACGCGCAGCGCATCTACAAGGGCATGCTGAAACCCAATCTGTATGCGGTCGGTGTGCTCGATGTCGACATCGACCGCCAGGGTCAAGTGACCCAGGTGCACTGGCGCCGGGCGCCGAAGCACGCGCCCGAGGTGATGGCCGAGATCGTGCGCACGGTGCGCGCCGCAGCACCTTATCCGGTACCGTCCCGTATGGGACGTGTCACTTACACCGACATCTGGTTGTGGGACAAGAGCGGCCAGTTCCAGCTCGATACCCTGACCGAAGGCCAGATGTAGCCGTCTGCCAAGGCCCAGGTTCAGGATCCACGATAGGTCGAATAACTCCAGGGACTGACCAGCAGCGGCACGTGGTAGTGCGCAAGAGTGTCTGCGATGCCGAAATCCAGGCTGACCTGGTTCAGGAACGGTGGATCGGGCAAATCCACGCGCCGCGCGCGGAAATACCCCGCCACATCGAAAACCAGCCGATAGGTGCCGGTCTTCAGGCTGGCACTGTCGTACAGCAACCCATCGGGGTTGCGACCGTCGTCGTTCAGCGTGATGCGCCGCACCAGCGTGGCGGCTTCGTGGTTGGTCGTAAACAACGACACCTGCATGCCAGCAGCAGGGACACCGTGCATGGTGTCCAGGACATGTGTGCTCAATCCCATGGTGTTCTCCTGATGCCGCAGGCCGGTGGCCTGCCAAGACGCGTGTAACGCCTGTCCGCGCAGGTCGACATACAAAAGTGTATACACTTTGCTCGCCCAACGCTATCATGCGGCGATGGAGTCTTCCTCAACCGCGGTAATCGTGCAGGCGCTGACCAGGGCCATTGTCGAACACCGCCTGTTGCCCGGCAGCAAACTCGCCGAGCAGAAGCTGGCCGATTTTTTCGGTGTCTCGCGCACGCTGGTGCGTCAGGCCCTGCTGCAGCTGTCGCAGCACCAGCTGGTAACGCTGGAGCCGGCGCGCGGCGCCTTCGTGGCAGCCCCGTCGGCTGACGAAGCGCGCCAGGTGTTCGCGGTGCGCGGCATGCTCGAATGCGAGATGGCCCGGGCTTTTGCACTGCAGTCGACGCCGGCACAGATCCGCGCCTTGCGTGCGCACATTGCGCAGGAGAAAAACGCCATCGATCAGGACGACGCACAAGAGCGCACCGAGCTGCTGGGCGACTTTCATGTGCGCATGGCCGAATTGATGGGCAACCAGGTGCTGGCGCAAATGCTGGGCCAGCTGATTGCGCGCTGCGCGCTGATCACGCTGATGTACCAGAGCAACCGCGAGGCCCGGCATTCGAACGAGGAACACGTGCAGCTGGTGCGCGCCCTGGCAGCGCACGATGGTGACACAGCCGCCCGTCTGATGGCCGAGCATCTGGCGCATGTGCAAGCCAACCTGGAACTCGAACGCTCGGTTCCGAGCAACGATATCGCAATGGCCTTGAGCTGAATCATGACGACCTCCGCCCTCCCCTACGACAGCACCGCCGACTACCCCCGCGACCTGATCGGCTACGGCCGTAAGCCGCCGCATGCGTTGTGGCCCGACGGCGCGCGCATCGCAGTGCAGTTCGTGCTCAACTACGAAGAAGGCGGCGAGAACGCCACATTGCACGGCGACCCTGCGTCCGAGCAGTTCCTGTCCGAGATGTTCAATCCGCCCGCGGTGGCCGATCGCCACCTGAGCATGGAAAGCATCTACGAATACGGCTCGCGCGCCGGCGTCTGGCGCATCCTGCGCGAGTTCGAGCAGCGCAGACTGCCGCTGACAGTGTTTGGCGTGGGCATGGCGCTGCAACGCCACCCGGAACTGACCGCCGCGTTCAAGGAACTTGGCCATGAAATTGCCTGCCATGGCTGGCGCTGGATCAGCTACCAGGGGATGGACGAGGCGACCGAGCGCGAACACATGCGTATCGGCATGGACATCATTGCCCAGATGACCGGTGCACGCGCGCTGGGCTGGTACACCGGTCGCGACAGCCCCAATACCCATCGGCTGGTGGCCGACTACGGCGGCTTTGAATACGACAGCGATTATTACGGCGACGACCTGCCGTTCTGGATGCGGGTGCGCAAGACAGACGGAACTGTGGTGCCGCAACTCATCGTGCCCTATACGCTGGACACCAACGACATGCGGTTTGCTTCAGCCCAGGGATTCGCACAGGGCGACGACTTCTTCACCTACCTGCGTGACGCCTTCGACGTGTTGTACGCCGAAGGCGACCCTCAGGGCAACAACACCCCCCGCATGCTGAGCGTCGGCATGCACTGCCGTCTGCTCGGCCGACCCGGGCGCATGCGCGGCCTGCAACGATTCCTTGACCACATCCAGTCGCACGACCGGGTCTGGATCTGCCGGCGCCTGGACATCGCGCGGCACTGGAAACAGACCCACCCCCATACCGGCTGATAGCCGCAATGTCATGGCACACCTGACCCTGGAACAACTCAACACGGCGCAGTACGCGCAAGCCTGCACCATGCTCAACGGCTTGTACGAACATTCGCCATGGATTGCCGAACAGGCACTGGCCAGTCGGCCGTTCCGATCAATGGCCCACCTCAAGCACACCATGGTGCAGGTGCTGCGATCAGCCGGGCGCGAAGCACAGCTCCGGCTGATCCGGGCCCACCCGGAACTCGCTGGCAAAGCCATGCAGGCCAACACCCTGACCACGGAATCCACACACGAACAAAACAAGGCCGGTCTGACCCAGTGCAGCGCTGACGAACTGGCCACCATCGCTCGGCTCAATGCCCAATATGGTGCACGCTTCGGATTCCCGTTCATCCTGGCGGTGCGCGGTCCGCGTGGCACCGGCCTGAGCAAGGCGCAGATCCTGGCTACGTTCGAACGTCGGGCGAACCACCACCCGGACGTTGAACTGCAGGAGTGCCTGCGCAACATTCACCGCATCGTCGAGCTGCGCCTGAACGACAAGTTCGGTGTCGAGCCCACTCTGGGCAACCAGGTCTGGGACTGGCAGGAACAGCTCAGTGTGCATTCCGACCCCGGTTATGCCGAGAAAGGCCAGCTCACCGTCACCTACTTGACCGATGCCCACCGCGCCTGCGCGGCGCAGATCCGCGACGACATGTTCAACTGCGGCTTTGACTCCGTTCAGATCGACGCCGTCGGCAATGTGGTCGGGCGTTACAAGGCGACGGCTGCCGGTGCCCCCACCTTGATGACCGGCAGCCACTATGACACCGTGCGCAACGGCGGCAAGTACGACGGCCGGCTCGGCATCTTCGTGCCCATGGCCTGCGTGCGCGAACTGCATCGCAGCGGCAAGCGCCTGCCGTTCGACATCGAGGTGATCGGTTTTGCCGAAGAGGAAGGGCAACGCTACAAGGCCACGTTTCTCGGCTCGGGCGCCCTGATCGGCGACTTCCGCATGTTGTGGCTGGAGCAACGGGACGCTGACGGCATCACGATGCGCCAGGCCATGGCGCATGCCGGCCTGGACATCGACGCCATTGCAGCACTGCAGCGCGACCCGAAGCAATACCTGGGTTTTGTCGAAGTGCACATCGAGCAGGGCCCGGTCCTTGGCGAGCTGGACCTGCCGCTGGCCGTGGTGACATCGATCAATGGCAGTCTGCGTTACGTCGTCGAGTTCATCGGAACCGCCTGCCATGCGGGCACCACGCCGATGGACCGGCGCAGTGATGCCGCCGCCGGAGCGGCCGAAGTGGTGCTGGCGGTCGAGCGCCGTGCGCTGCAGGATGCCGACTCGGTGGGAACGGTCGGGCAGCTGCACGTGCCCGGCGGGTCCGTCAATGTCGTTCCGGGCCGTTGCCAGTTCTCGCTCGACCTGCGTGCACCCTCCAACACGCAACGCGATGCGTTGGCCCACGATGTGCTGGCGTCACTGCAGGAAATTTGTGACCGGCGCCAGTTGCAGTACACCATCGAAGAGACCATGCGCGCTGGCGCGGCCCCCAGTGCACCCGCGTGGCAGGCGCGCTGGGAACAGGCGGTGCAGGCACTGGGTGTGCCGCTGCACACCATGACCAGTGGCGCCGGTCACGACGCAATGAAGCTGCATGAAATTTTGCCGCAGGCGATGCTGTTTGTTCGTGGCGAGAACGCCGGTATCAGCCACAACCCGCTTGAATCCACCACCAGCGACGACATGCAACTGGCCGTGCAAGCCTTTGAGCACATGCTGCAACTGACGGCCCGGTCCTGCTGATCCCCTCCTGACCCCGAACGCCATGAACACCTACGCCCGACTCGACACCTGGATCGACCAGCATTTCGACGAACAAGTCATCTTCCTGCAGGAGCTGCTTCGGGTAGCCACCGACACGCCACCCGGCAACAATACGCCGCACGCAGAGCGCACGGCCGAACTGCTGTTGGCCATGGGCATTGATGTCGAGAAACATGCGGTGCCCGAGGCCGAGGTCCGGGCGGTCGGCATGGTGTCGGTCACCAACCTCGTGGCACGGCGCAAGTACGGCCGCGGCCCAACCGTCCTGCTCAATGCCCATGGCGACGTGGTACCGCCGGGGGAAGGATGGACCCACGACCCTTATGGTGGCGAGATCGTCGACGGCGTCATCTTTGGCCGCGCCGCAGCGGTCAGCAAATGCGACTTTTCCACCTACACCTTTGCCACGCGTGCACTGGAAGCAGTGGCCCGACCTGTCAAGGGCAGCGTGGAACTGCTGTTCACCTATGACGAGGAGTTCGGTGGCGAGATCGGTCCGGCCTGGCTGCTGCGCAACAAGGTCATCGCGCCGGACCTGATGATCGCAGCCGGTTTCAGCTACCAGGTCATCACAGCCCACAACGGCTGCCTGCAGATGGAAGTGACTGTGCACGGCAAGATGGCGCATGCGGCAATTCCCGATTCGGGCGTGGACGCGATTCACGCGGCGGTGCAGATCCTGCAAGCCCTGTATGCGCAAAACAGCGTGTACCAGCAGATCCACTCCCAGGTCGAGGGCATCACCCATCCCTACCTCAACGTGGGCATGATCGAAGGCGGAACCAACACCAATGTCGTGCCCGGGCGCACCAGTTTCAAACTCGACCGGCGCATGATTCCCGAGGAGAATCCTGCCGAAGTCGAGGCCACGCTGCGCGGCATCATCCACGACGCGGCGGAGGCCATCCCCGGCGTCACGGTCGACATCCGGCGCCTGCTGCTGGCCAACGCAATGCGCCCGCTGCCCGGCAACAAGCCGCTGGTCGACGCATTGCAGAAACACGGCGAGCAGGTATTTGGAGAGAGAATTCCCGCCCTCGGAACTCCGCTGTATACCGATGTACGCCTGTTCTGCGAAGCCGGCATTCCCGGTGTGATCTATGGTGCGGGCCCGCGCACCGTGCGCGAATCCAATGCCAAACGCGCCGACGAACAACTCGTGCTCGAAGACCTGCGCCGCGCCACCAAGGTGATCGCACGGAGCCTGCACGACCTGCTGTCCTGACCGGCCGCCATCTGGCGCCCTGTACGAAAGACGACCATGCCCCGTTTCGCTGCCAACCTGACCATGTTGTTCAACGAGTTGCCCTTCATGGAGCGTTTCAATGCGGCACGTGAGACCGGATTCGACGCTGTCGAATACCTCTTCCCGTACGCCTACGACAAGCAGGACCTGGTGCAGGCGCTGAAAGACAACGCACTGCAACAGGTATTGCACAATCTGCCACCCGGTGATTGGGACGCGGGCGAACGCGGCATCGCCTGCCATCCGCAGCGCAAGGCCGAGTTTCGCGACGGCGTGGCGCGCGGCATCGCATACGCCACCGCTCTGCAATGCCCGCGCGTGAACTGCCTGGCCGGCAAACTGCCCGATGGGTTGGACCGCGCCAAGGCGCTGGAATGTCTAATCGACAACCTGCGTTTTGCTGCGGCCGAACTGGGCAAGGCCGGCATCCGTCTGTTGATTGAGCCGATCAACCATTACGACATGCCCGGCTTTCTGATCAACACCACGGCGCAGGCTATGGAAGTGCTCGAAGCGGTGGGCAGCGACAACCTGTTGATCCAGTACGACATCTATCATGCGCAGCGCATGGAAGGTGAGCTGGCCGCGACGATGCAAAGACACCTCCAACGCATCGGCCACATGCAGCTGGCCGACAACCCGGGTCGCCACGAACCGGGCAGCGGCGAGATCAACTACGCGTTCCTGTTCAGGCACCTCGATGCCATCGGCTACCAGGGATGGATCGGCTGTGAATACAAGCCGGCCACCACCACCACGGCGGGTCTGGGCTGGCGCAAGGCCTTGACGCGCTGAACCCGTGGCGGCTCACCGTGTCAGGAACGCCAACAGCTTGTTGGCGAACCAGCCATAGGGCGGTGCAAGCAATTTGAGCGATGAAAAACGCGCCTGATAGAACACCGGTCGCAACTTGGAAAACGTCTGGAACCCCTCCATGCCATGGTAATTGCCCATGCCCGAATCTCCGACGCCGCCGAAGGGCAAGTCGTGCTGGCCGACATGGAACAAGGCGTCGTTGACCGACACGCCGCCCGACATCACCCGATCGAGCAGCATCTGAACCACCTCTGGATCATTGCTGAACGGGTAGATCGCCAATGGCCGCGGTCCCGCGTTGACGGCATCGACCACGGTTTCGAGTGTGGTGTAACCGCGGATCGGCAGGATGGGGCCGAAGATCTCGCGCCGCCAGACCAGCGCCTCGGGTGGCGCATCGAGCACGATGTGCGGCGCGATCTTGCGTGTGGCACGGTCGAATGCGGGTCCGGGCAACAGCTGCACCAGCGTGGCACCGCGCTCGCGTGCATCGTCCAGCATCGCCAGCAGGCGATCAAACGCCACTGCGTCGATGATGGAGGTGTAATCAAGCGACGCCAGCGTCGGATAACGGCGTGGCACGATCTCGTGCGCCTCCTTGACGAACAAATCGATCTTGGCCTGCGGCATCCACAGATGGTCGACCGAGGTGCAGATCTGACCGGCATTGAGGTTTTTGACAAACAGGATGCGCTCGGCTGCCTTGCGCAGCGGAAAATCGTCACACAGGATGGCGGGCGCCTTGCCGCCGAGTTCCAGCGTCACCGGGCACAGGTTCTGCGCCGCAGCCGCCATCACGGCACGGCCGGTTTTTCCGGAACCGGTAAACAGCAGATGGTCAAACTTGAGCTGGGAGAACGCGACGCCCACACCGCCGGTCTCGTCAAAGAACTGCAACTTCTCGGGCGCAAAGTACGCTGGCATCTTGTCGATCAGCAAGCGCGCCAGGTGGCGCGAGTTCTCGCTCATCTTGACCATGGCCCGGTTGCCGGCGGCAAAAATGTAGGTCAACGGCACCAGGCTCAGGTTGAGCGGGAAGTTCCACGGCACGATCACGCCGACCACGCCCAACGGCTGGGGGATGACCCGGTTGCGCGCGCCAAAAAAGGTGCGCAAATCCACACTGCGGCGCTGTGGCTTCATCCAGCTGCGCAGATGCTTGATCACGTGATCCACGCCATCGACCACCGGAAAAATCTCGGCCAGCAGCGTCTCATGCTGCGACCGATGGCCGTAGTCAGCGCTGATCGCGTCGCACAAGGCCTGCTTGTTTTCGCGGATGAAGCGCTGCAAGGTGCGCAGGTCGGCCACTCGCTCGTCAAAACCCGGCACCGGGTGCGCCAGATAGGCCTTGCGCTGCAGCGCGAGGGCGGACTCAAGGGAGCTGGAAATGTCTTGCATCGATGCCCTGAGGCCGTATCACGGCCATGGAGAGAAAGCCCGAGCTTACCTGCGCGGGTCGGCAGCCGTTGGAGTCGCAACTCCAAACGGGGTTTTTCAGCCAGCCACGCCACGAACATCGCAAACCCTGTGTCGTAAAACGACGATGCGGGAACGGCATTACCACTCACCAGACCCTGCAACGCAAACCGGCCCCGGTTTCGGGTAGCCTTCAGGCTGCGGTGCAAGTCACCACACCAACAGGAAATCAGAATGACCAAAGAACTCTCTCCTGCAGAACACGCCCTGCGCGAAGCCTCCCGCGAATACCACCGCAGCCCGACCCGCGGCAAGATCTCGGTCACACCGACCAAGGCCCTGTCGAACCAGCGCGACTTGTCGCTGGCCTACTCGCCGGGTGTGGCCTACCCCTGCCTGGACATCGAGGCCGATCCCTCGCTGGCGGCCGATTACACCTCGCGCGGCAATCTGGTTGGCGTCATCACCAACGGCACGGCTGTGCTGGGCCTGGGCGACATCGGGCCGCTGGCGGCCAAGCCGGTGATGGAGGGCAAGGGCTGCCTGTTCAAGAAGTTCGCGGGCATCGACGTGTTCGACATCGAACTGGCCGAACGCGACCCGGACAAGCTGGTCGACATGATTGCCGCCATGGAGCCCACGTTGGGCGGCGTCAACCTGGAGGACATCAAGGCGCCGGAGTGTTTCTATATCGAACGCAAATTGCGCGAGCGCATGAACATACCGGTGTTCCATGACGACCAGCACGGCACCGCCATCATCTCGGCCGCGGCCCTGCTCAACGGGCTGGAACTGGTGGGCAAGCGGATCGACCAGGTCAAGGTGGCGGTCTCCGGCGCCGGCGCCGCGGCGCTGGCTTGCCTGGACGTGATGGTCGGTCTGGGCGTGTTGCGCAAGAACATCTATGTCTGCGACTCCAAGGGCGTGATCTACCACGGCCGCCCAGGCGGTTTCGACGAATCCAAGCAGCGGGTGGCGCAAGACACCGACGCGCGTACGCTGGCCGACGTGGTCGACGGTGCCGACGTGTTCCTGGGCTGCTCCACCGCCGGCGTGTTGACACAGGACATGGTCAAGACCATGGAGCGCGCGCCGATCATCCTGGCACTGGCCAACCCGGAACCGGAGATCCGGCCGGAACTGGCGCTCGAGGCGCGGCCCGACTGCATCATTGCCACCGGCCGCTCGGACTACCCGAACCAGGTCAACAACGTTTTGTGTTTCCCCTATATCTTTCGCGGCGCGCTCGACTGTGGCGCCACCAAGATCACGGAAGAGATGAAACTGGCCTGCGTGCGCCAGATCGCCGATCTGGCCAAGGCCGACATCAGCGAAGAGGTGGCCAACGCCTATGCCGGCAAGGAGCTGGTGTTCGGGCCCAACTACCTGATCCCCACGCCGTTCGATTTGCGCCTCATCATGCGCATCGCGCCGGCCGTGGCACAGGCCGCGGCCGACTCCGGCGTGGCCACGCGCCCGATCACCGACATGGACGCCTACCGCCAGCACCTCTCGCGTTTCGTCTACCAGACCGGCATGTTCATGCGCCCGGTGTTCGCCGCAGCCAAGGCGGTTGCGGCCAATGCCAAACGTGTCGCCTATGCCGAGGGCGAGGACGAACGGGTGCTGCGTGCGGTACAGGTGGTGGTGGACGAAAACCTCGCGCAACCGATCCTGATCGGGCGCCCGGCCGTGATCGAGGCGCGACTGGCCAAGGCGGGTCTGCGCTTGAAGCTCGGCGTGGACGTGGAACACGTCAACCCGGAGGATGACCCGCGCTTTCGCCAGTACTGGGAGGCTTATCACCGGCTCATGGGCCGGCGTGGCGTCTCGGTCGAGGCCGCCAAGTCGGCGGTGCGGCGATCCAACACCACGATCGCCGCGTTGATGGTCCAGCTGGGCGACGCCGACGCGATGCTGTGCGGCATGGTCGGCCGCTTCGACAGCCATCTGGACCATGTGCGCGATGTGATTGGCGTGCAAAAGGGTGCGACCTGCCTGGCCACGCTCAATGCCTTGATGCTGGACTCGTGTACGCTGTTCATTGCCGACACCCATGTCAACGAAGACCCGGATGCGGAGCAGCTCGCCAGCATCGCACTGATGGCCGCAGACGAGGTGCGCCGGTTCGGACTGCCGCCCAAGGTTGCCTTCCTTTCGCACTCCAACTATGGCACGTCCAAGCGCAAATCGGCGATCAAGATGCGCAAGGCCCGAGAGCTTTTCAGCCGCATGGCGCCTGACGTTGAATGCGACGGCGAAATGCACGGTGACGCGGCATTGTCCGAACCCATTCGGCGCAACGCCCTGATGGACAGCCAGCTCACGGGCGAGGCCAACATCCTGATCTGCCCGAATCTGGACGCCGCGAACATCCTGTTCAACGTGCTCAAGATCACGGGTGGCCACGGTGTGACGGTCGGTCCGATCCTGCTGGGTGCGGCGGCAACTGCCCACGTGATCACGCCTTCGGCGACGGTACGGCGCGTCGTCAACATGACGGCGCTGGCGGTGGCCGATGCAGCGCATCGGGCTGCGAGCCGGCGCTGAGCAGCTGAGGCAAACCTGCCATGGCCGCCAGCAGCCTGCTCACACTGATCGATGACATCGCCACGTTGCTCGACGACGTCGCGTTGATGACCAAGGTCGCCGCGCGCCAGAGCGTGTCCGCTGCCGACGATGTCGCAACCATGACCCAGGTCGCGGTCAGGAAGACCGCGGGTGTGCTGGGCGACGACCTGGCGCTGAACGCGGAGCAGGTGACTGGCGTGCGCGCAGATCGTGAATTGCCAGTCGTCTGGGCGGTGGCCAAGGGCTCGTTGCGCAACAAGGCCATTCTGGTGCCCGGCGCACTGGCGATCAGCGCGGTGGCGCCGTGGGCCATCACGCCACTGCTGATGCTCGGCGGTCTGTTCCTTTGTTATGAAGGCGCAGAAAAGGTGCTGCATGCTTTCGTGCCTCATCCCGCCGAAGCCCAGGCCCACCACGCGAAACTGGTGCGCGCCGTCGCAGACCCGCAACAGGATCTGGTGGCGTTCGAGAAAGACAGAATCCGTGGTGCGATTCGCACCGACTTCATCCTGTCGGCAGAAATCATCGTCATCACGCTCGGCACAGTGGCACAGGCCGCTTTCGGCCTGCAAGTCGCTGTGCTGGTCGGCATATCGCTGCTGATCACCGTGGGCGTCTACGGTCTGGTGGCCGGCATCGTCAAGCTCGACGATGCCGGCCTGTACCTCAACCGCCAGGCCGCGCGTTGGAAGAACATACTCGGTCACGCCATCCTGCAGGCAGCGCCCTGGCTGATGAAGACCCTGTCGGTCGTCGGAACCGCCGCGATGTTCCTGGTTGGCGGCGGCATTCTGGTACATGGCGTGCCAATGGCAGGCCATGTACTGGAGGCGTTCGCCGCGCCGCTGGGCTGGGCTGCGCCACTGGTGTCAACCCTGGGCAATGCGCTGGCCGGCATGGCTGCCGGTTTGGTGGTGGTGGGCGTCGTGACTGTGGTCAAGCGGCTGCGCGCACGCCGGGCCGAGCCCCGTCGATGAAAGCAGCGCCATCCGGAACTGCGGCCCGCACTGCAGTTCCAGAAGCCGGCGC
>Ga0105047_10008432_pt1 | contig 17150 bp, 13 predicted proteins | sample MAT04_FD_78384 | JGI IMG/M metagenome (GOLD analysis project Ga0105047, IMG submission 78384) | Freshwater microbial communities from Lake Fryxell liftoff mats and glacier meltwater in Antarctica - MAT-04 (megahit assembly) | ecosystem: Environmental > Aquatic > Freshwater > Ice > Liftoff...
AATACTGGCGTTGCTGGGGAGAGACTGCACGACCTCCAACATGTCCAGCGAACTGTTTCGTTCGGGCGCTATCAAGAACCGATCCGCGCCAGTTCCCATCGCCAGGGTCCTGGCATTCCAATGTCGAACTGACAACGTGAAGTAAACCGAGGTGACGATGCACAGCATTGCGATTGCCGTCCATCGCAGCGCGGGAACAGTTTGAACGCGGAAGTGCGCCTGCCACGACCCCAGAAAGCAGACCATTACGCACACGGCTGGAAGGGCGAGCGCGAATCCGTAATTCGACAGTGTCACATTGAACGCAATTTTCCCTAGCAGCAGCATCGCAAAGATGCAGAAGGTGAATCGGTCCGGCTGTTTCGTGCGATAGGCATGAACCAGGGCCCATGCGTTCAGCAGAAGCAACGGCAGCGCAGCGTTTCGCCAGTTCACCATGTCTCGGGTGAGTATTGCGGCGACAATCAGAATCACCAGAAGCAGCAGGCGTTTGGTGCGGTCGAGCGATGCGGCGACAGTCTCGCCCAGAAACAGAAATGCGATCCAGGCGATGCTCCAGATGCCAATTCCAAGCAGCGAACTGGCAACCTCGTACGTCCCCATCGTCAGCCGATAAAATGGCAGCAGGGTCAGCCGTGAATCGAACAGATGGGCGAACGCGATAAATGCGTTTCCCTTGAACAACACAAATGCAATCGTCGGCGGAAGGAGCATTGCCACGACAATCCGAAAACCCGCGAGTGGATTGCGAGTGAGGCTTGCCCCCGCCAGCACCGCGCCGCAAGCGGCAATGGCGATCTCGGGCTTGGTCAGAATCGTCAAGCCCGCGCACAACCCGGCAACCACATCCCACCCAAGCCTGACCCGCATCAGACACCAGATGGCAATCAGCGACAGCAACAGTCCATGCGTCATCTCATGCGAATAAGGCGTTATAAAGTTGTAGTTCCCCATCGGGCCCGGCTGGGCGATGCACATCAGGGGGACAAGGCACAAGCAGATGAGGGTCGCCAGCGTGCCGTCGGCAATCTTCTTCAAAATCGAATGCAGGATCGACAGCATTCCCGCGAGCAGCACCGCGTTCACCATCGCAAGTGACAGCAGCGAATCCCCGAACACGCGGAAGATGATTGCATTGAACTGAGGCGAGAATGGGCCGTTGAAATATGCGACGTCGGTGTAAAGCGACTTGCCCAGCATCAGTTGCCAGGGCACATACAACTCGCGCCCGAAATCGACAACAGGCTCGCACCATTTGCGCCAGCTGATGAACAGCAGGACGATAATCAGCAGATAGATCGGCAGCAGACTTCTGAGGCGTGTCATGGCGTTTCCCGGACGCTGATGTCGGACAAGTCATTTCGTCGCAGCAGCAGAATACCATATTGGCGGGACGTGAACGGCTTCTCGCCAAATTGCTGCACGGGCGTGTAGTTGACCTCGATCCACGCTGCCAGCGGAAGTGCGTAGTCCACGCCGAAGAAGCGGGCGCTTTGGATGCTGTTGTCGGCATGGCTCAGGAGAATCCAGTCTGGCTTTCCGCGGATGAAGTCATCGGTAATGCGGTTCTCGCCAAACATCAGCAACTCGCCCGGGACTGCCACTGTGTGTCCTGTCGGGTTCACTCTGCGCAGCAAAACGTTCAGCAACGCTCCATCAGGAACGCATGCCAGGGTTTGACCCGGCTGAATCTGTGCAGAGGCAAACCGCAGCGCTGAACTGATGGCATTCGCCCGCGGGGCATCAGCAAGAAAAATGCCATCGTGCGGCGTGAGCAATTCCGAGTTCATTTGCCCTGTCCACGCATCGGTCGCCAGAACGTGCATCCAAAGCAGCATCGCCCAGACGCCAATCACAGCACCGCGAACAAAGCATCCGCCATTTCCCAATCGGCGCGCCAGCGGGCCAATAACGATCGCCAGAATCGTCAGGCATGCCGGTGCGGCGAGGACGAATCCGTAATGAGTAATGCGAACCGCCAGGAATATCTTCGCGATCAGCACAAGTGAAAAGACCAACAGCATCAGGATCAGCGGATCGCGCTGGCAAGACAGCAGGTCCCTCCGCCAGACGATGATGAGCATCGCCACAATCAGAATCGGCAAGCCACGGAACACGTTGGGCCAGGGAATTGCCGTCTGCTGCCAGAAGAGGAGTGAAAATCCTGCAATGCCTGCGATGATGGCAGCAGTGATGATGAACTGACGCGAGAGATTTCGAATCGACCACCCAATTGCACAGAAGGTGGCGATCAACGCCATCCAGCAAAGCGACCAGCGGATCATCGTCCAGGTGTTGTCGCGGGTGTGATCGGTGCCGCTGACCCAGAGATATAGAGGCATGCGTGTGAGTCGCGGTTCGGCGATCCATTTGAATCCGCCGAGCAATCCGAGTGCAGCCTCAGTTACACCGATCTTCAAGGTTAACAGGATGAACGCGACCACCGGCGGAATGAGGATCGTCGCGACCAACGCTCCGATATCGCGCCCGCGCAGCGACGCCCGCCCCAGAAAGATCCCAACGCCAAGTGCAGCCGACGACGCCAAAATCACCTCGGGCTTGGTCAGCAGAATCAGCCCAAATATAAACCCGGCAAAAGGGAAGCTATATCGCCCGGAACCGCGGATCGCATTATCCAGCAGCAGGATCATCGCCAGGGCGAGCGCGAATCCGTGGGTCAGGTCGTGCGAGTAGGGTGTAAGGAAGTTGAACGTCGGATCATTCCTGATGAAGATCCCGAACCCGAACAGCACACAAAAGCTTACACCGCAAACGGCCGCTGCAAGGTTGCCGCCGATTCTGCGGGTGATGAGATACACCATCGCCAGCACGCCCAGCGCCAGAGCGCAATTAAACCACTTCATCGCTGCCAGCGACGTTCCGGTGATTTTGAACAGTGTCGCATTCACATACGGCGACAACGGGCCATTGATGTAGGTGAGATGCGTGTATAGCGATTCGCCTTCAGACACGCGCCAGGCGACGTAGATCTCTCTCCCAAAGTCGATGGTCGGATCGGGGACATGGTTCCAGATCTTCGCCGCGCAGTAACCGAACGCGACCAGCGTGATGAGGATGGAAGCAATGAGTCTTCGCATTCACTGAGCATTAGCTTGAAGTAGCCGGCACCGGGGCCGCAGAAACCGAGGACCGCAGCCAGACTGTCCAAAGCGCCGCAAGCCCGGTGATTCCAGCCGCCAGCAGGAACGGCGCGATGGTTCGATAGCCATAGGACCATGCAGCGAGAATCGGGCCGATGGTTCGGGCGAGGCTCATCAGCATGTGGTACAGCCCGAAGGTTGCGCCCTGAATCTGTTCACCTGATTTTTTGCTGATGAGGGATGAAAGCGATGGCGTCTGCAGGCTTCTCCCTGTCGCGTTGAGGAACCCTCCGAGCAGGATCATCCCCAGGAACGGCAGCAGCGGAAGCTGCGCGTAGATGACCATCGCCAGCGCCACACAAATAGGCCCTACGATCGCCAGCTTCCACTCGCCAAACAGCTTGGTGAGAGGCCCAATCAACCTTCCCTGCACGACGGCAATCACCACGCCGATGTAGGCGAAGATCAACCCCACCTGCAGTTCGCCGTAGGAAAAGTGCTTCATCAGGAACAAGGCGAAGATAGATTCCAACATGACAAACGCGCCCATGCTGACGAAGCTGATCATCAGCATGTGAACCAGCGCGCGATCAGCGAGAATCGGTTTGAATCGGCTGGGATGAAGCCAGTTTTCGGCATCCGACTTCACATGCACGCGGGCCTCCTTCAGATAGAAGTAAGTCTGCAATGCGGCGACGAAGCTGAGGGTGGCGGCGGCGATCGCGGGGAAGACCACATGAAAATGACCCAGGATTCCGCCAATCGCCGGGCCGATGGTGAATCCGATGCCGAAGGCAGCGCCCAGCGCGCCCATCCCGCGGGCGCGGTTCTCGGGCGTGGTGACATCGGAGATATACGCCTGCGCCGCGGAGATATTCCCGCCCGATGCGCCGTCCAGCGCGCGGCTGATATAAATCAGGATCAACCCCGTCAGCGGATTCGCCCAGTGAACATAACTGGCGAACCCAAGAAGCAGATATCCCGCGGAACTTCCCAACTGCGACAAGAGCAGCACCGGGCGGCGACCAAAGCGATCGCTCATTAATCCCAGAATGGGTGTGGCAATCAACTGACACAGCGAGAAGACCGAGAAGAGCAATCCAACCGCAAACGCCGAATGGCTGTACTGTTCTGCATAGAACGGCAGCAGTGGCACGATGATGCCGAAGCCCACCATGTCTGAGAGCACGATCAGAAAAATCGCCAGCAGCGCCCCCTTGGGCGGCTGGGTGCCGGGAGGGGCATAGTCGGGAGGCGTGGGAATTGCATCAGACATTCGGGCGGTGTTTATACCCGAGATAACGTGAAAAGCTCCAAAGGATTTAATGACCAACTTCAAAGAGATCCCAGGCACCAATAAGCCGAGCTTGGGAAATAGCCTCCGACATCAATGACATTGATCCTTGCAGCTGGAGTTGGGCAAGGTATCGATCAACGACCTGTCCGGAGATGACTGCGAGATTGATTCGAAGCCGCGGACATACGACAATCCTCCCTTAGCAAGGGGGTGGCGGAGTCGTGGCGTTTGCTTATGGTTGATGGGCGAAAGGTAAAAGGGGTCTGGGAAGAAGGAGATTCGACATGGTACGTCAGGGAATCGGAATGCGCATCGTGGCCGGGCTAATCGATGGGATCATTGTGCTGGGGATCAATCTTGTCGTCGGTGTGATTATCGGCGTAATCATGGGAGCAACGACAACGGCGATTATCATCGCATCCATCGTGGGATTGATCATCAGCGTCGCGTATACCGGGATCGAGTATCTTAAAGCTCAGACGCCGGGAAAGATGATGTTCAAGATGATCGTCAGGCAGCAGGACGGCTCACCCGCACGACAGGACCAATTGATGAAACGCGTGCTGTTCAAGCTTAGCCCCACGATTGTCGGCGTGGTGCTGACGCTGGTGGGCGCTGTCGGCGCCGCCAGAGGCGTTCAAGGATTGCTGGGCCTTCTGGTCCTCATCAGCGCATTGATGTGCGCGCGAGAGAGCAAGCTTGCCCTTCACGACGAGTGGTTCGGCACCGCCGTCTACGGACCCGGAGGTGAACCAGCCGGTTTCCCCGTGGGGCAGGCCCCGCCACCACCGCCCGCGGTGTGAGGGTGACCGAAGCTTATTCGTATTGCCGCACCCGCGGGCACTGGAATGCTCGCGGGTGCTTTTTTCATTCGAAAATAGCGACGCTGTCATCGGTTATATAGGATGCCATGCGGACACCGCAGGTGCATAGACTGCGAGTCGACGTGCGGAGCAGGAGTTACGATATCTCGATCCCTTGTCCGAGCCGGAAACACGGCTGCCGTCCCGGAGGGGACAGGTAGGAAGGCGTCACCATGAAAGCCTGGCTGCTCGAATCACAAGGCGGGTTATCAAAGCTGACGCTTGGCGATGCCGCCGATCCTTTGCCGAAAAAAGGCGAGGTCGTGCTTCGCGTGCGTTTCGCCGCGCTCAATCCGGCGGACCGTTACATTGCCGAAGGACAATACCCGGCGAAGCCTGCATTTCCGCACATCCTGGGGCGCGAGGGGATGGGCATCGTTGACACCGTCGGTGACGGCGTGACGATGTTCAAACCGGGTGACAAAGCCGTTCTTGTGCGAAGCGAGATCGGGATCAATCTGCCTGGCACCTTTGCAGAAAAAGTCGCCATTCCTGTCGAGTCGCTCGTGCCTCCAGAGAAGGATTGGAGCGATGAAGAATCCGCCGGTTCGACGCTGGTTTATCTTACCGCCCTGCAAGCACTGACGATGTGGGGGGAACTCGCGCCGAGCGCAGTGCTGGTGACTGGCGCATCCGGCGGGGTGGGTGGCGCGTGCATTCATCTTGGCAAGGCGTTGGGTCACACCGTCGTCGGGCTTTCGCGCGATCCACAGAAGTCGAAGCGCCTGCTGGCGGAAGGGGCGGACTTCATGTTCGACCCTGGCGACAAAGAGTGGCGAAAGAAGTCTCGCGAAGCGTTGGGTGGAAAGAAGGTCGATCTCGCTGTCGACAACATCGGCGGATCACTATTCAATGACGTTGTCGATTCGCTCGGCTACGCCGGGAAGGTCAGTTGCGTCGGTCGGCTTGCGGGCGTGGTGCCACAGTTCAACACGGCAGCGCTCTTCTTCCGCAGAATTCGCATCGGCGGCGTAATGGTAGGCGATTGCACGCCGAAGCAGAGTCGCGATGATTGGCAGAAGGTCACCACCCTGCTGAAACAAACCGGCAAGCGCCCGCTGGTGGATTCGGTGTATCCGTTCGAGAAGCTGATCGACGCGTTCGAACATCTCGCGAAAGGGCCGATGGGCAAGGTGTTGCTGAAAGTCTCCTGATCCATGTCGACCGGCTATATCTTCGCACTCTGCACGACTTTCTGCTGGACAATCAGCGCACTCTGCTTTGAAGCGGCGTCGAAGCGCGTCGGCTCGGTCGCGGTCAACCTGCTGCGGCTGGTCGTGGCGCTGATTCTTTTGAGCGTCATCATGTTCTGTCGCACCGGTCACTTTGCCCCGGTGGAAGCCAACGAACATCACTGGCGATGGCTGCTGCTATCGGGCTTCGTGGGATTCTTTATTGGTGATATCGCCCTTTTCCGCGCCTATGTCTTAATCGGTTCGCGTCTTACGACGCTATTGATGGTGCTCGCCGCGCCATTCGGCGCGATCTGCTCGCTCTTTATGATCGGCGAAACGCTGACGCCGTTGAAAATCACCGGCATGATCGTCGCCCTGGCCGGCGTCGCGTGGGTTTGCGCGGAGCGGAACGAGAATGACACCACGCCGCACCATCACGTCACCATCGGCACCATCCTCGGGATCATCGCCGCGTTCGGGCAAGGCTTGGGCGGCGTGCTGACCAAGATTGGCGCGGGCGATCTGAACGCTTTCGAAGTCACACAAATCCGCGTGCTGGCGGGTGTCGCGGGTTTCCTGGTGGCAATCCCCGCGATGCAACGCATCAGCGATGTGGTCAACGCCACTCGCAGGCCCGTTGCCATGGGATTCCTAATCGCCGGCGCGGTGGCCGGGCCGGTGCTGGGGGTGTCGTGTTACAACTTGGCGCTGGTCCGCATTCCAGTCGGAATCGTCGGGACGATCGCAGCGATGGTGCCCGTGGTGATCATTCCGTTCGCAATATTCTTCAAGAGAGAAAAGGTATCGTCCCGGGCCATCTTCGGCGCGATGATCGCGGTGATTGGCGTGGTCCTGCTGTGCGTGTGACGTTGTTAAACCGCAGTGGCCGAGAGCGCGGAGAAAAAATTCGTAACCACGGAGACACGGAGGCGACCGAATCCTTAAATTTCTTTCACTAGAATTGCGTACCGTATTTCTAAACTCGGTCCGCATAAGTGGTTCGCGTGTGTTTTCTTCGTGTTTCCGTGCCTCTGTGGTTTGTTCCCACGCCCGAAAACCGATAACCCGCCGCATCTCTGCTTTCTCCGGGTTCTCCGCGTCTCGACGGTGAATTTCTCCTCCACCGACCGAGAAAATCGCCCCGATCACTTGAAGCGGACAAGTTCCCTGTCAGAATGTCCGATAGGTTCATGGATGGACCCGTTATCCGACTTGTTTCCAAGGCGTGTCGCATGGATGTGAAAGAAACGCTCGGCGAGCCGCGGCTGCTGATTTCCCGCGCGGCGATCCTCCACAATATCCGCGTTCTCAGGCGATTCCTTTCGCCGGACGCAAAAATCTGCGCCATCGTCAAGGCGGACGCTTATGGCGTGGGCGCGAAGATCGTCGCCGACACCCTGGCAAATTTCTCCATTGATGATTCCGAAAGACCCGCCGTCGATTCCTTCGCCGTCGCGACGATCGATGAAGCGGCCGACCTTCCCGCGGGCGAACTGCCGATCATGGTGCTTCGGCCGATCGAAAACGTCTATCTCGGCAGGCAGCGATCGTCGATTGAATACGCCATCCGCTCCGGCTGGACCTTGACCGTCGACACCCCGGCGGCGGCGGACGATGTGGCGCGGATCGCGCTGGCGTGCCATCGTCGCGGATTGATCAACGTGATGCTCGACACCGGCATGTCGCGCGGCGGCGCATCGGTGGAAGCATTCCCGTTTCTTGTTGAACGCATCGAAGCGCATCCGAGCTTGAAGCTGATGTCCGTCGGCACGCACTTTTCAAGCTCCGAAGTTTCGCCAGATCCTCTCACCCGCCAGCAGTTGATGAAGTTCGTCACCGTCACCGAGTCGCTTCACGAGGCACTTGGCAGGCCCATTCGCCGTCACGCAGCGAACACGGGTGGAATATTCTTTACGCCTGAAGCGCAGCTTGACATGGTGCGCCCGGGCATCGGGATCCTGGGAATGGATCCGAGTCTGAAACCGAGCATTGATCGGCCGCTGCGCCCTGTGGTGAAGTGGACGGCGCCGATCATCGGGATCAAGAGCATCTCGAAGGGCATCAGCGTTGGCTATAATGAAACTTGGATTGCCCGACGCGACACGCGGGTTGGACTGCTGCCGGTGGGATACGCCGATGGCTACCTTCGCGCCTTTTCGAATCGCGCCGCGGTCATGATTCAAGATCTCGCCTGCCCGGTGATCGGCAAGGTCAGCATGGACCTCATCACCATCGATCTCACCGATGTCCCGCAAGCCGCGATGGGCGATGAAGTCACGCTGATGGACAACGACCCCTTGTCCCCCGCCGGCATCTATCGCCTCGCGTCGATCGCCGGGACCATCCCTTATGAAATCCTCACCAGCATCGGCCCGCGGGTGCGACGCGTGTCGGCCGATTTGAACGAAGATCCGCGTCCTTCCAACTTCAATGACGCGGGGCTGGTGAATTGATTAATTGATTAGCCGCAGATGCACACGGATACAAGCAGATTAGCAATGCTTTTTGCCACGGATGGGGCACGGATTTACACGGATGAAGAACTGATTGTCTGGGCTTGCGCCGGCGACGTATTTGTCTTCCGCCCGATCTCTTCTTTTTTATCTGTGTAAGTCCGTGCCCTATCCGTGGCAACACATCTGCGTTCATCCGCGGCTATTTCTCATTTCCGGTTGCCCAGGATCCGCAGGATCGACAGGAACATGTTCAGGAACGCCACATACAGCTGAAGCGAGCCAATGACCGCAAGTCTTGCTGCAAGCGCCGGATTGCCCTGGGTGTCAGCGGCGAGGATTCGCAGATTCTGGGTGTAGTAGATCGTCAGCCCGATGAACACTGCCAGAAAGCCATAGGTCAGGAACCAGTCCACCGCAGTGTTGGCGACGAAATAGTTCACGATTGAGCCAGCCACCAGCGCCCATGCACACATGATGAGAACGCGACCCATCGTTCCCAGGTCGCGCTTGATGACAAACCCGGCGATGCTCAGCACCGCAAACAGACCCGCAGTCAGGAAGAATGATGAGACCAGCGTGCTGACCGGATAGATAATGTAGATCCCACTGAACAGCGCGCCCATCATTGCGGAATACAGCAGGAATAGGGCGATGCCCGCAGCGGCGCTGATGCGCATTGCTGCAACTTGTATGGCATAAGACAGCGCAAACGCGCCGGCCATGATGATCAGTGGCATGCCTTTTGTGCCGTAGATCACCTGCAGCGCTGTCTGGCTTCGGGCGATCAGCAGCCCCACCACCGCCGTTACTGCAAGTCCTACCGCCATCCATGCATAGACCGCGTTGAAGAAGTTGAAGACGGCTCTATCGTCCGTGCCGTATTCCAACTCGATCCGGCGGGCCTGAGACTCAGGAAACATTGACATGTGCTATCCTCCCGTTTGGGTTGCGGAAATATTAACCGATATCGGCTGAAACGGTAAAGTTCGAATACAATCCGGCTTTCGGTTTCTGAATACGAAGGAGAACGACAGTGCAATATACCAATCTCGGACGAACCGGCGTCAGCGTATCGCGACTTTGCCTGGGCACCATGAACTATGGCCCGCACGCGGAAGAGGCAAGCGCGCATCAGCAGATGGATCGGGCGCTGGAACTGGGCATCAACTTCTTCGACACCGCCGATGTCTATGGCTGGAAGAAAGGCGAGGGCATCACCGAGCAGATTATCGGCAGATGGTTTGCCAAGGGCGGTGGCAGGCGCGAGAAAGTCGTGCTGGCGACCAAGGTGTTTGGCGACATGGACGTCGATCCCAATGATCGCACCATGAAGCGCGGCCTTAGCGGGCTGAAGATTCGCCGGGCATGTGAAGGCAGCTTGAAACGACTTCAGACCGACTATCTCGATCTCTACCAGATGCATCACATCCCGCGCAACGGCGTGGGCGCCGATGAAGTGTGGGAGGCGTTTGAAACGCTGGTGAAGCATGGGAAAGTCATCTATATCGGCTCGAGCAACTTCCCGGGGTGGAACATCGCCCAATGGCAGGAGTCGGCAAAGCAGCGAAAATTCCTGGGCCTGGTGTCCGAGCAAAGCAAGTACAGCCTGATCACCCGCGCCATCGAGCAGGAAGTCCTGCCCGCGTGCGAGGCGTACGGCTTGGGTGTCATCCCCTGGAGCCCGCTGGAAGGCGGCATATTGGGCGGCGCGCTGCAAAAGATGAAGGAAGGACGACGGGCGAACGAAAACGTCCAGAAACGCGTCGAAGAACTTCGTCCGCAACTCGAACAGTTCGAAAAGTTCTGCAAGGAACTCGGCGAATCCCCGGCGAATGTCGCGCTGGCATGGACCCTGGCGAACCCCGTCATCACCGCCCCCATCATCGGCCCGCGGACGATCGATCAGTTGAACGAATCGGTGCGTGCCACGGAGATCAAGTTGGATGAATCGTCACTCAAGCGCCTCGACAAGATCTTCCCCGGACCCGCGGGCGCGAAGGAGCCAGAGGGGATTGCGGACTGGACGAAACATCGTGCGCCCGAGGCGTATGCGTGGTGAAGGGACGCACGGGGAGGGGATGACATGCCGTCAAGCCCGCTGGTTTTTCGCCCGTTGTTGTCGGCGACTGAGCTTTTTCAGTCGATTGTGAGCACCGCGTAACCACCGGCTGTTTCCGTCAAAAGTTGCGCAAAGCGTACCGGCCCAGCAAGATGAACGCTGTCATCATGATGGGAACCGCAAGTACGCCAAGAAGCAGGAATACCCATGACCAACGTCTCGGAGGACGAGAACAATTTTTGCTTGCAGCATAGTTGAAAAAAATCCCAGGGCGTTTATCCATCCGACCTCTGTTACCTCGCCTACCGCATCGGGGAGGAAGCCATGTCTACCTGCGGCGAATGCACGTCACCTCCTCCAGGCGGCCAGTAGATCGGCTCGTTGCGGAAGCGTTGCATGCGGATGTAACACGTTGTTTCGCCAGACGAAGGCGCGTCGATGCCCAGGATCTCCTGACGCATTCCGCCGACCTCGGGGAAGTCGATTGTCACATCGTGCTTGCCGGAAGGAAGCTTCAGCGGAATGACGAACGTCGTCCGTGGCAGCATTTCCCATTGGCGGATATCCGCCTGACTCGTCGCCTTCAGCAACAGCCCCGAGCCCAGCAGAATGGCAGCGGCGGTAAGGTCGCGGCGCTGCCCCGACCCGTGCCCGCCGGCGCCGCGCATGCCTTCGTAGGCGCCGGCGAGGATCAACCCCGTCCCCACGGCGCTTTTGACGGCGCGCAGCGTGTCGAGGCTCTGCCAGCGGCGGTCCTGCGCCATCGCCAGCAGGTCGATCGTGGGAATATCGAGTTGTCCCAGAGGAAACCGGGCGCCGTCCACCATCACCAGCGGTTGCGGAATCATGCCCGCTTCATCGGGGGTGGGTTTGAATCCGACGATCGACCCGTCAAACTCCGTCGCCCTGCGCGGGCCGTAGCCAAAATCCACAACCAGCAGGATGTTCGATTCCTTGTTGCGCTGGAGGTCGACAATCTCATGCAGGTTGGGACGCAACTGTTTTGCGCGATCGAAGTTTGCTCGCGCCAGGTCATCCCTGCCAAGGTGCGTCCAGCACTTGCCCAGCATGATTGTCGCAAGGACGAAATTGCTTTCCTGAGAGGCGTAATCGTTTTTTTCGTCCTTTTCTGACGTGTTGGCGCGCAGCTTAAACAGGGCATTCTCAAATGATGCCCGCGCGTTGTTGTAATCCTGCTGGATGTAATAGATCAAGCCAAGGTAATAGCTGGTCATCGCCCGTTCGAATGGCTCACCCTTCCATACTTTGATTTTCTCATCCACCAGCACCGCGCCCAGTGAGCGCCCGCCATCGTTTACGCCGACAGAGTTGATGACTTCGTAGGCGCGGAGGAAAGCGGCTTCCGCTTCGTCGAGGTGATATTGCGCCAAGGTGGTCGAACCAAGACGACAGTTGTTGAGGACAAAGTCTTCGTTTTTCTCCTCCGCCAGCTCGCGAAGTTTCACCGCCGCCACGTCGAAGTCACCGGCCATGTAAGCGCGGACGGCGTGGTCGGCTTTGATTTCGCGCTTGGTGGGACCGCAGCCGGTGGAGGGAAGTACGAGAAGCCAGAAGCCAGAAGCCAGAAGCCAGATAAAGGCGCAGCCGATCCGCGTCCGGAAACTGCGCGAACTTCTGACTTCTGGCTGCTGGCTGCTAGCTTCTGTCATTCCGATCAATCCAACCACCCCTTCACCGTCGCCTTTTTCACTTCGTACTTATCTGTCCAGAGGATCCGCCGTTTGGTCAGGTCGGTGAGCTGATAGACGCAGAGGTAATACGCACTGCGGCGTTTGGCGTTCTCGTCGGTCAGGCTGGAGAACTTAGCGGTCAGGGCATACTGGGGGTTGATCGCGTCTGGACTCAAGCCAAGATCGAAATCCAGTTCCTGATTCCTCATGCGGTAGAACGCATCGCGGTTCATGACCCAGATGTAATTTTCGCGATCATGTTTGCTGAGCAACGACCTCACCCGCCCGGTGAATGCCTCCGCCGGGCCGCGCGGAAGCACTTCCGCGGTCATCTCATTCTCCACCGGTTCCACCACGATCTTTAAGGGCCCGACCTTCGCCATCTCCGTCTGCACATCCGCATCGCCAGCGATTTTCATCGCCATGTCGTCGGTCATTTCGATGAGATCGATGCCCGAAAGTGCGGTGGACTTCCCGGTTTTGATTTCATTCGCGCAGCCGAGCAGGATGAAACCGCAGATAAACGCAGATAAACGCAGATAAGGCGATGCTGACGCAATACCAGTAAACGCATTCGTTCTATTTCTTTTATGTTTGTATCGGCGTTCATCTGCGTTCATCTGCGGTTCCAAAAACATCAATGCACCTTCACCATATATTCCCCGGACCAGATCAACTGGCGGGTTTTCAGGTTTGTGAGATTGAACTCGAAGCGGTAGAGGTCCGGCCCGCCGGAGGTCATCTGCTGGGCTTTGGAATAGAGGATGAAATCCGGCTGCATGCCCGCCGGTCCGGGGGCCGGGCGTCGGCCGTCGGTCTGGCCGAACTCGTCTTCGCGCTCGCCTCCAGATTCGAGTTCCTTTGATTGCAGATCGCGATACCGATCGCGATTCTCAATCAGCGCAACCCGTCCGCGACCCTGCTTGCTGAGATTCGTTTTCAACCGGTCAATAAAAATCGCGTAATTTTGTCGCACGTTCTGAGTCTGGTTCTCGGTTGGACCGGTAACAATCGTCCATTGCTTCGCGGAGGCGTTCAATTCCGGCAAGGCGAGCAACTCCATCGTCATCTGATCCGTCGCTTCAATCAGATCTTTCGACTGCAAACCGCGTCCGCCGGCATCGATTTCGTCCAGCGGCGGCCGCTCTCTTCCGGCTTTGTGCGGCTTGTCGTCATGACAGCCAATCACTGCAATGGAAAACCCGGTGAACAACAATCCCTTCACAATCTTGTGCATGCAATCTCCTTCACATTCGTTGACATCATTATCGACGGATTTACAGTCTTGAACAGGGCAGTTGCCAATTGTTAGGTGCCATTTGCCAGTGGTGGGCGAAATTCGACCATCTTTCCATGCAGACACGCAATCGCCTCAGAAGTTAAACCGTTTTGCAGGAGTCCATCTCCAAACGGACCACAAAGAGAGGTGTCTGGTGCAAAGGAAAGCAGTAGAGGTTTCACCTTTCTGCCAAAGCCGGCGTCGTCGCTTCAGCGACGATGTACATTAGGAGGACTCGTGACCTATCAAAAAATTCTCATGTGCCTTGCGACCTCATGCTTTCTGGGTTGCGCCGATCGATCGCCGCCTCCCGCACGCGCGGATATTCCCCCAAGCGATATGCGCAACATTCCGCCCCGGGAATACGAGCCCGCTAAACCCCTGCCCGATCCCGACCGAGACAGTCAGGTGGTTGCGCCGCCTTTCGATGATGTCCCGCTGCTCAATCAACCCGTGCCCGAGGCGCAGGCGTTTGTTGAAGCGTGGAATCGCGTCGGGCGTCCGCGCGTTACGGTCTTTATGAACCGCACTTTGGAAGGAAAAGTCATTCCCGTCAACCCGGCTGACCCCGACGTCTCCGTGGATGTTCAGCGGACACGCAACGGCAAGAAATCGAGTGATTCGGTCGATGTCTATTTGCACAAAGGGCAGTACGACGAAGCGTATGCGAAGAGTCTGGACTACGAAGCGATGGAAAACACGCTTTCGGACTGGGTGGCGTGCAACAGCCAGGTGACGATGGTCGCGCCCATGATGGCGAGGCAGAAACTCACCGACCAGCAGGTGAAGGAGTTGAACGAAGGTCGTCCGCAGGTGCTTCGGGAATTGGCGCAGCAGTTGGATGTGGACGTGCTGATTCATATCCAGGCGCACCCAACGCAACAATCCCGCGAGGGTTTGAAGGTGCGCGTGGTGGCCGAGGCGATTAACACCAAAGGCGGCGAATCGCTCGGCAGAGCGTTCGTGGACGCGCCATTGCCGCTGGAAAAGCAGTCGATTAACCGTTACACGCGGTTTCTCGCGAGAAAGCTGATGGATGGGATGATCGGCGCCTGGTATGCACCCCAACCTGATGAACCCAAGGCGACGATCGAAACGCCTGCACCACAAAACGTCCCGCCGCCAAATGTCGCTCCGCAGAGTGTCGCCCCCCAAAATGTCGCTCCGCAGGGTGTCGCTCCGCAGAACGTCCAGCCGCAGGCTGTCGCGCCGTTGAAAGTCAATCCGCCGACACAGCAATCACCCGCAGTGGTTCCCGCGCCGGTGCAGGCTGCACCGATGGATCTAACGCCCACGACCCAACCGGTGAGACCGCCCAGCACGGCACCGTCGACGCAGCAGTAAACATGCTCTTGTCCCCTCGCCCCTGTACGCTGGGGCGAGGGTTGTAGGGCGAATAGCCGAATGTTACTCCCCAGCGAGTTTGTAGAATAGAATTCAACCTCTCTACCCCGTGTACGAGGGAGAGGGGGAAGTCAAAAGGAAACCAGTATGAAGCAGTTCGTCACCCTTGCTCTTCTCGTCACCCTCATCGGCTGCAACAACAGCGTCCGCGCCCCGAAGGTGGGTCGCGACGATCCCTACGAAGCGCAACAGATGCATTTCGCGTCCGAAGAGCTTCGCCACGACACCGCCGTGGGCAAGCCGATTGTCTCGCGCGATCTCGCGGGCCTGCTGTTCGTCTCCGTGCCGGTCCGCTCGGCGATCGACAAGACGCTTTATGTGGATTATCGGGTAACCTTCTACGATCAGACGGGACAGGAAGTCGGCAAGACAAGCTGGTCTCACATGACGCTGGAGTCGAACGTCCCGCAGCGTGTGACCGTCAACAGCACGACCACACGGGCAACAGATTTCCAGATGGATTTCCGGTACTCGCGGTGAGGTTAACGAGTAAGGGAGCGGAATTTCCGTGCACTCGGAAACCGCTCCCTCACATTCGAGGCTCTTTAACATCACCAATCCAGCGTGCCGCGCCACAACTCGCGAAGTTCGGACACTTCGACTTCCAGTTCAATTGCCTTCGCCGTTGCCAGCACCAGTTTGGGTTCGGCGATCACGCGTCCCAATGGTTCGAACGAAACGGGTTGCGTGGCGAAATACTTGCTGGCTTCGGCGAAGCGGGATTTTTCAATCTCGATGACGTAACTTGCCAGCGGTTCATCAAACAAGGTGTCGAAATCACGATCCTCGCGCAGCAGCAGCGCCGCACCATGGTTTGATCCGATCGCCATCTCCGCCACCGCGGGCAGCACACCCCCATCGGAAACATCATGACAGCTTCGCACCAGGAGCTTCGAAATCGCAATCGCCATCGCGCGATGCGTCGCCGCCATATCTGCCAGCGTCGCACGATTGCCACTGCGCGGGCGAACCAGAAACAGCGGGTTGTCCGGGGTCTTCAGATCCATTGTGATGCACTTTCGCACATCCTCGATCACGCCCATCGCACTGATGAGCAGCGTATTCGGAATTCTCAGAACCTGTCCCGTCTCCTGAATGGTGAACTGATTGTGCAGCGAATCTTTTCCGGAGATAAACGGAATGCCCAGTGCCTTCGACGCGTCGTAGCACGCCTCGCAGGCGCTCACCAGCGTGCCCATCGTCTCCTCATCCTCCACGCTCGGCCAGCAGAAGTTATCGAGGATGGCGAGCTTGTCTGGATCGCCACCAACAGCGACCGCGTTGCGCACCGCTTCATCGATCGCGGAGATCGCCATCTGATACGGATTTTCAATATGCGGCGCAAGTCCGTTTGACAGCACGACGCCCTTCATACTACTTAACTTGGGTCGCAGCACGGATGCATCGGAGGGCCCTGTCTGCAACGGTCCCGTCATCGGTTTCACCACCGAACCGCCTTGCACTTCATGATCGTATTGCCGAATGATCCAGTGCTTCGATGCGATATTCGGATGCTGGATCAGTGTGAATAAATGTTCGCGCACGCTCCGCGACCCGCGTACCATGCCGACCGATGGCGATCCCTTCCACCTCAGCGACGCGGGCTTTTCAGTGACAGTGGCGTCGCGGGTGGGCATGGGAATGCCTTCGTGCAGCAACTGCATCGACAGTTTTCCAACCTGCATTCCGCGATAGTTCAGGATCAGTTCGCGATGCTCAGTTCCGAACGTGCCGATGACCGTTGCCTCAACATCCTCACTCGCGGAAAGTTTCAGCAGTTGATCCACATGCTCTTTCGGTACGGAAAGCAGCATGCGTTCCTGCG